>ERZ887851.2319-NODE-2319-length-15005-cov-7.040334_pt1 | contig 15005 bp, 19 predicted proteins | sample MGYA00521100_ERZ887851 | MGnify/ENA primary metagenome ERZ887851 (study PRJEB32303, sample SAMEA104408602) | aquatic metagenome | biome: Brackish water; feature: Pelagic; material: water | place: Baltic Sea | collected 2014-06-06T16:11:00 | depth 11,444 m ...
GTCGTGACCTTGGGGGGTCTGGGTAAAATAGGCAGGGTAGGCAAGCTGGAGAATCTAGGCAGGGGGCGCAGCCTAGGGGGTCTAGGGGGTTCCGCGGCTGGTGGCTGGTGGCTGGCAGTCTGCGCAGCTTAGGCAAGATAGGCAATCAAAAAAACTTTTTTGTTTTCTTGCGAATTTTTAAGCCCGTAGAATTGTCCAGGTCGATATTTGCACTGCGATCAGCGGGCTGCGGGCTGCGATCAGCGGCTGCGGGCTGCGATCAGCGGCTGCGGGCTGCGGCTGCGATCAGCGGCTGCGGGCTGCGGCTGCGATCAGCGGCTGCGGGTGCGGCTGCGATCAGCGGCTGCGGGTGCGGGGTGCGATCAGCGCATAAAAAAACCCCGGCAGTATTCTGCCGGGGTTATCGTCGTTCAAATTGGGATCACGCTATCGGCTACAAGCAAACCAAACCAACAGAATCAAACCAAGGGACCACCCAATCAGCATGCGCTCACGTTCCGTATATTCCGACCATGAACCAACTAACGAGCACAATACCCACACTGGCAGCGCGACCGCCGCGAACATCGAGAAGCATAGAATAATCATACCGATACCCCCTGGCTCGGAATTCCAGCTTTACCATAGCTAAACGCTATTTTATCCCTGCGCAGCTGTTTAATTGCTTCGCTTGCTTCGCTACCACGTGGTTGCTGGCCATGAATCAGCAACGCGAACGATTCATCTCGCAAGCCTGGAATCGCGGCGTGACTATCGTCATGGTCGATCTCAAGACCTAGGCTGTCAGCTTCCGGTTGCGAGAACACTACTTTTGCTTCCCGAAGATTATGCTGGTCGATTAGATGGTCCAATCGTCCACCCCTAGAAGCTGTTAACACTAAGTTGGCGGGTATGTCGTCGATCAGAGACAGCCAGTATTGCAAAGACTTTGTATAAGCGTAAAAAAGCTTTCCAGGGTTCCAAATCGCAACAAAGCACCATGCCGCGAAATATTTAAAATTGAAGAAGTCCCCGCCAACATGAATTCTAGCAACACCTAAGTCTTTGGGCATAGCGTCACAAATGGCATGCGCCATATCTTCCGGCTCTTTAAGCTTCCGCAACTCGTCGAAATTACCCTTGCGCAGATTGTAAGTTGATGGAAATACAACCTCCTGCGAAGCACTAAAGCATCGAAACTTCGTTTTCGGACCATCCTTAATTCTGCGCCGATTATCAATTTGCATCACCTTAGATAGGCACTCTGATGCAAATGGGCAGCTATGCCCCGACAATAGGTCAAAACTATACACCTTCCGATTGTGCTCAAGATACTGCTGCAACAATTCAACGTCATGCAATTGCTTTAGTTTAGTATTTGCTTTACTGAATCTCATAATCTTAATCCTCGATTGTGGTTGTGGTCGTCGTTTGCGTCGAATGGCAAACAAGAGTTTGACAATTTTTGCCGCCCAGGTCTTCTGCTATTTTTTCGCAGTGATACAGAAGAGTTGATACAGAAGGCGTGATTATTGTGGACAGATCATCGTATGCCTCGGACTCCTGATGGCCGTCAGAGTAATACGCGCGGTAAGCGTACCCCTTGTTTTGTGCGTCCGAATCGTCAAAAAACAGTTTGACGCGCATTAATTTTCGTTCCATGTCTTAATTCTCCGTGGTTGTGGTTGCCGGGGGGAGTTGTCCCCCGCTGCTCAAAAACTATCGACACAATGCAACGCAATCAAGAGCACAATTCAACCACCACCAAAACAGCCAATGTTAAGATAGGCAAAATAGGCAAGATTGGTAATTTGGGCAATCTAGGCAGTTTAGGTGGATTAGGCAGTTTAGGCAGTTTAGGCAGTTTGGGAGGTTTGGGTAATCTGGGAGGTTTAGGCAAACTGGGCAAGGTACGCAAAAAAAGTAAAAGGCCCTTTGTATAGGGCGTATTCCAAAATTTTTTTTTTCAAACAGAGAAGTCGTCCTGCTGATATCCAAGATTCAATCTGCGATGCCTTGCCTTGTGGCATGCGGTGCAGAGTGCAACGAGGTTGTCTTGATCAAGCCTGCGTGATGGTGCTTGTTCAATAGCAATGATGTGATGTACCTCGGTTGCTGGCTCACTACGGCCATGGTGCTCACAGTCAGCACACAGAGGATTGAAAGCTCTGAACCTCTCGGAGAGCACTCTCCACTGGTTGTCATAATCCCCACTGCGCTTTCCATGAGCCTTTGGCTTGCAGTCTTCGCAAGGAACTTTCTTTACCTTTGCACCACAGTGACACAGCGATCTCATGATAGAAATTTCCAGACAGGTATTAGGGGTTGTGCGTTAGCCCAAAAATGAAGGCAGGGTACTTGATGCACCCTGCCTTTTTTGTGTCACTTTATATTTCAATCAAGTCTGATTGAAAGTGAGGTGGACATTGATTGTGCAGTCAGCAGTTTGAGCACTAAGCCTAAGCATGTGATCAGTGACATCAGTCACGGTTGCCCCTGTATCACCAAGGTTTGCAGCAACAAATGCTCCAGACTCTAGGTTGGTGATTGCAGTTGCTCCAAACAGTCCTGACCAAGCAGTTGAGCCTAGACCATTTTGATCAATCCTGAGAACTCCCGTGTTGCTAGACGAAAGGTTTTCAATCAAGACGGTGAGCACTCTCGCGTTTGCACATAGATTTCCGAGGTTGTCACGCCCTGGGCCTGCACCTACATCGAGTGTACCTAAGTCGTACAGATCAATGTCAAGATTTCCCGAAGATGTTGTCAAACTATAATTCTTCAACAGCAGTTGTCGATCTGCAATCGATGTGCCACCAGAATTAAGATAGTCGGTAGACGATTCTCTTGCGTAACGCATGACTGCATCAGAAACACCAGTTGACCTAGCCTCTAGTGAAACAGTTAAAAACGATCTCTCTAATTCATTTGCCATTTTTGCTTCCTAATGTTTTGAACTTTTAGCCCAACCAACCCGGTGAACACGTTCCAGATCCAACCAACGTAAAGGTCGAGCTAAGGTCAGCGGTAGTCACGGTGACCACCTGCCCCAGTGGAGTTGTGTATCCAGCAGGGGGACTGACGTTGAGCAAGTAAACTCCTGAGTCGAGGTTGAACACGATCTCACCTGACGATCCAGTCGTAAGCGTCAGCGTGGTTCCATCGACATTCACGCGAGCACCTTGCAGTGCGTTGTTGCTGGAATCTTCGATACGCACGGTGACTTGATACAGTCCAGATCCCCCTGACCCTGCTCCACTGACTTGTGCATCTAGGAAGTACCCAAACGTGTTTGCAGTAGTGTGACCTGTGCGTTGTTCGTCCCAAACTGCATCGACGATAGCAGGAATTGAAACGCTACCACTGGGTGCATTCTCAAGTGCATTGGTTGTGAACTGATAGACAGCACCATCGGCCACTAGAGTGCTCCAAATGCCTGCAATCTCTGTAGAGTTTGTCAGCCCATCTGCTTGCACTTCATGCACATCAGCAGCAACGTGATGGCTGCCAGTGACATGAACAGTTCTGTGCGTCCCTTGGCTGACTAACAAGCGTTCTCCGAATGATCCACTAATATAACTACCTGACGTTAGCGAATCCCAGATTTGCTGTACGGTAATGTTGTTGAGCGAACTGATTTCAGAAGACGTTGCCAGTGCAGATACGTCTGCCTGTGAAGCGGTTCGGCTTGCACTATCTGTCGTTACCGCATTGGTCACCGAACCTACGGTTATCACATTCAGAACCGCATCCGATGCAGGATCAAAGTCATTGAGTGCTGCAATGCTGGCAGACGTTGCCAGTGCAGATACATTAGCCTGAGATGCAGTTCTCGATGCTGAGTCCGTTGTCACTGTGTCTGATGCTGCATCGAACGTCGATGCGTTATCAGTCCCACGTTCTGCTGCAAGCACCTCAAAGTTCCACGACTGCACATATGCTTGGCTGCTTATCGTTGCAGTCTCCTGGATCGTAAAGCAATCACCTTCAGCTTCGGATGCAGGATTGTAATAGGCATCATAGATCCCCGTGGTTGCAGATCGCTTGGTGATCGTCACAACATCTGCTGTCAGCGTTCCGTTTTTGTAAACGACCACAGTAGGAGTGCTGTCGGCATCGACAAGAACTCCTGCGGATGTGTAGGTCATGATCGTCCAGTAGGATGTGGAGCCTACTTTCAAAGTTGCTGGTCTGCTCATCGGAGCCTCGTCTGAAAGAGTTGTTTGAATGCGTGCGTGATGAATGCGTTGTATTGTGCTGGTGGTCCGCTTGGCGATCCCTCAATGCCTCTACTTGTCGCTAGGTGGGTGATCTCGGACTGGGTAAGGGTGCGGTTGTAGGCACGGATGTCATCCATCTTGCCATTGAAAGTCCAAGATGGTGACGCTGCCGTACCTATCGCACCGACAAGCCACGGCGATCCGCTGTTGAAACGACCAAGATAAGGCCCTCCAGTGTCATCAAGGACCCCGTCTTTGTAAAACTCTATGTCCCCAGTGTTGCTCTGGGATATTAACACATGTGTCCAAACTGTTGACGTTGCCGAGCCAGTTATCTGTTGAGTGACTGAACCGCCGTTGTTGCTGAAGTAAGCGAGGTGATTTCCCGCATTGCTTCCAAACAGCACAGACCTCTTTGCGGCAGCATGGTCCCAGTCAGACACATACGCTCTAGAGGCATTGCCAGTGGTTTCGTGCTCCACCCAAAGACTGATCACAAGTGGGCCACTAGTGGATACAACTCCGGCAGGCAATTGAATGCAGTCATTCGTCCCATCAAAGTCATAACATCGACTACCGCCATTCGATGTATCAGCAACAGTTCCCATGCCGCCAACGTACGTCCCATCATTCCCATACCCACTAATGTCATTAGCACTATCATCTAGGCTAGGACACAGCCAGAGTTGTTCGTCACCAAGACCTGTGAAGGTTGGTGGACCTTCTACACCACGCTTGGAGGCTAGGTGGGTGATCTCGGCTTGGGTTAGGGCACGGTCATATGCTCGGATGTCGTCGTTTCTCGATGGCTTGAAGAAAGTTGCGTTACCGTCTATAAGCCCGTCAATCCTTAACTCAGCGGCAGTGTCTTGAATGTTTGAAACGGTGCCCGATGATGCCCATATGTTTATCGTTTCCTCTACACCATCAAGCCATACCCTGACTTGATTGTCGGAAGGCTGAGAATTGTCATACTCAATCACCATGTGATACCACTGATTGAGGGAAAGGTTTGTCGTTCCCTCAAACCCTCTAACGATACTGCCGCTGGCATTACCGTAGATAACTGCACCTGCACGCAAGCCGTTGCCTGCGTTCCTTGCGTTAGTAATAAACTGACTTTTTGATCCGCCCTCGTACTTACTGAGATACCAGTTGTATGTAGCATCTTCGGGGTAGATCCACTGAGATATAGTCCAACTCCCCGATGTCCACACAGAGTCAAGCGTGTCCCCAAACGCGATTCGATCATCTGTCCCGTCAAAGTCATAAGCAAGCGATCCACCATTCGACGTATCAGCAACAGTCCCCATACCACCTTGATATGTACCATCATTCCCATTACCGCTGATGTCAGCAGCACTGTCATTGAGCGATGGACACAACCACAACTGCTCATCACCAAGACCCACAGGTGGTGGTCCTTCAATGCCTCTTGCTTCCGCAAGGTGTGTGATTTCTGCTTGGGTGAGCGTGCGGGTGTAGACTCGGATGTCATCCATCTTGCCTTGCCAAAAGTGGAGGCCACCGCCGTAGGTGGCGAAGGAGCCTATCTCTATGTGTGCTGGAGTTACAGATGACGTGGAAGTCGGGACATTGTATGTGTACGTCAGAGTTACCTCTGTCCCATTAAGGAAATACCTCAGCCTGTCAGCAAGGGTCGCCCCAGATCCATCGAAAACAACAGCAAGGTGATTCCAGTTGTTTTTTGCATACAACGAGGAGTTTCCGTTTCCGGCAGCACCATTGTTAACCTCGGCATTGAAAGCACCGTTGTTATTCAGAATGTATATGTCGTTGTTGTAGTCAGCATTTTCGCCGTGCGAGAATATCGCTCGATGACCGGATGCCGAACTGTCATACACCCAGCCTGAGTAACTGAATTCAGTTAGACCAGCCAAAGATAGCGATGAGTTTGAGATGTAATCATTCGCCCCATCAAAGTCAAAAGCGTAACTACCACCCTCGCTGGTGTCAGCAACCACAAGCGTACCAGACGCAGTGCCATTGTTACCGTTCCCCGACTGGTCCTGAAACGCAGTCGAAGTTCCGGTGTTGTTGTTAGTTGGACTTAGCCACAGTTTCTCATCACCAAGGCCACTATAGGACGGACCAATCACACCGCGAGAACTAGACAGGTGAGTTATGTCAGTCTGTGTTAGCGTGCGGTCGTAGAACCTAGCGTCATCAATGAGTCCGTCAAAGAATAGTGCATCGGTTCCATACCCACTATCGGCTGCCCCAGCACCCGACGAACCTAGCCGCATAAATCTTTGCCACGAAGTAGGGAAGCCAGTGAACGCCCCGCTTCCTACCTCCACTCCATCTAAATACAGCCTAGCAGTTGTGCCATCGCCAGTCGCAGCAGCATGATACCACTGACCAGCGTTTAGTGGGCCGGCGTGAGTGATGACAACATTGGGAACGCCGTTTGTTCCTTTAAGGAGGCTAAGTATCAGGTTGCCGGAACTGTTCACATATAGGAGCCCGCCATTATGTGACGTGTAGGCATTTCCTCCAGCGATGGTCATGTTCGAGTTAAAAGCATCTGCCTTGAACCAGACAGACCACCCGAAGTATCCACCGTTGGTTTGCAGTGAAGGCGTGTAAAGCCACGATCTGGTTGACGTTCCATTGAAACTCAGTGCATACGTTCCGCCCTCGCTCGTGTCAGCAGCAACTGTGACACCAGACCCGCTATACTGAGTCCTCGAAGATGCACTCAGGTCGTTAAGTGCAGTCGAAGCCCCAGTATTGTCGTTCGTGGCTGAAATCCACAGTTGCTCGTCGCCTAAACCAGTGGGCATCTTTTACTCGACAGATATTGGGAAATTGTCAGCCATACTATTCAACGCAGCAGACCAATCAGCATCAGTCACATCAGGTTGGATCTGAAGAACTGCGATGTACTCGTTGTAAAGCTCGTCGTACCGTGCTTTTTTAACAGCAAAGTTTGCTCGTGCTTCACGCTCTGCTTCTGCTGCTGCCTGCTGTGCCTCGTATGCTTCTCGCGAAGCAACGATGTCAGCAACGCTTGCATCAGGGTTAGGGCGTCCACCGGCTGCTTCTGATAACGCATCGACAGTTGGCTGCAATTCAGCAGGCATTGCAGAAGTAACCGATGCCCACTGGATGCTTCGAGGATAGGCATTTGTGTCAATTTCTGATCCACCCTCAAAGACATGCTCGATGAAATATGCAATCAGTACCTGAGACTCACTACCGATTGCAAGTGTTTGGTAGTAACTGATAAGCAACCCGCTTTTGTCTCCAGTGATGGGATCAATGATGACCGCACCATTCTCTTGAAGGATCTCTTTTGCAGATGAGCAAGGAATTGCATTTGCCGTTGCATCGCGTAGCTGTTGTGCAATCACTTCATCCGAGATGCCTTGATCTTCAAGTGGTTTCACATCTCTCAGGTAATCAATACTCATTCTTCATTCCTTAGTTTTTATTGGTTGTCTGTTTCGACTGCTCGGCCAAAGCTTTCCAAATCTCTAGCCTATCTTGCTGACAGTCTTCTGCAAGCTTCTCTGCGCGTTCAAGCCTCGACTCGGTAACGCTTAGATGTTTCATTGTCTGTCGCCAGAGGACAGTGATCGCACCTGACATGCCTGTAAGTGCAGTTACTAGCACTCCAAGAGTTGTTGGATCTGGTGTACTCATCGATTCCTCACCACTACATTTTTAACCCACTGAAAAAATGATCTTCTGTTTCGATAACCAGTTTTGGAAGCAACGATCTTGCCACCTAACCGCATATCAAAGCTAGGAGTTCCTCGCGAGTCAGGACCGGCCTTCGTCATCCTCCACCCTGCTTTACGCAAGGCAGGAACACAGTCGCGTTCAAAAGCTTTGCATGGGCCGCATGAAGGTTGACTAGTGAATATGATTTCCGAAGTCTGATCCAGTTCCTCTTTTATCAAAGGCTCTTTGATTTCTATGATGTCAACAGAGTCTGCTTCCTCTTTGAATTCACGTTCTGCTTGTGTAGCACCCGAGATGATCGCAAGGATCACAACAGTTGCAGCAGAGTAAATCAAGACATCAAATATTTTTGCACTCATCAAATAACCTTTGCTGATTTTACCGCGACATATTCCTGAGCAATACAGTTTCGACTTCCTTTTTCCCAAAGCACCTGCATTCCATCACCGGACCAATTCTTTCCCCAAGAATTTACGATCAGGATTCCGTATCCTTTTCCCTCTTCGTAAACACCTTTTATCCCAAGTACCAAGTGACCCCACCAACTCAACCCGAGAGTCACCGGTGAGCAGTCAGGGGCTACCAGAGCACTGAAAGCAGTTGAGAAATCCCTGCTCGGGATCTCCTCGTATTCTGCAATCCCATACTTCTTGGCAGAGTTCTTGACTATCGACCTCTGAGCATGACTGCGTGAGATCAACGCTTCTTGGAACACCTGCACAGTAGGTATTCCATGATCCTGAACTGCCTTCACGGCTTGCATGGCCCAACCACCTACATTGCGGTATCCCTTGTACAACTGAGCAGGGTAGCTTGCTGAGAGATGAAGAGGTGGCGACTCGTCGTATCCTGACTGTGCAAGTGCAACAGCTACTCCTTGAACCAAGCCAAAGCACCAACAGTAGTTTGTTCTTGATTGATTCAATATCGGACAGTTTGCAGATTTGAACGCATCATACGGAGAACACTTGCGTTCATTCTGTTCTTTGATCAAGTCACGCCAGACATCCCTAGGATAGGTTTGTCCTGAGTATTCAGGAATGACAGATGCAAACGGTTCTGCATCAAAGTCCCTGTCAATAAAGCCAGTACCAAAATCGCTCACTTCGCACCTATCTTTTGTCTAAAGTCAGCGACAGATGAAGGAGGGTCAAGAGATTTGCTTTTCCCAGATGCATCGATGACTGCTAAACAGGGAGAGTTTGATTCATACTTGAGAAACAACTCTTGCAACCACTGAGGTGATTCAGAGATTTCACCAGGCTCATCATCGATGACTCGAAACTTGATACCACGTTGGTCTGCTATTTCATCGAGCACTGGACTTGCTGCTGTGTACTGCTGATTGATTGTCATCTCAGGTGATTTGATAAGTAATGCAGCACTCACCTTGATTGACTGCTCTTCACGATCTTGTGAAGGCAACCACTTTTTGTAGTATCCTGAATCCCAGACTACAAAGCAAAGTGCAGCAAAAAGCATGACAGGCAATTTGCTCTCTTGCTTTGCAGCAACAGTTTGTTTTGCTTGAATGTCAATCATCTTCAGTCGCCTCAACTTTACGCAGACGCTCGTCGAGGTCATTGAGCACGCTGGTTAGCTTTTCGACATCGATTGCATCTTCAATCCTGTCAGCAACTGCATCAACTTTTGGGAACCGTGCTCTCACTGCATCGACGGTCCATTCGGCCAGAGGTTTCAAGACGTTTGACACAATGAGAATGCTTATGATTCCGACAAACTGCACCGCACTGACAACACTCGTCAGCACTAGCGTTGCTAGTGACACGCTTTCCATGCCTTCAGAAGGTTCATCATCAAGCAAGAACGAAAAGACGTTATTTTCCCACATGAAAAACAACAATGCCAAGGTTCCCACGCCGCAGATGAACTGAAACGATTTGTTGCCTCGTAGCTCATTCATAACCCGGTTCCCCTGCTTGATATCCAGATTTGACTTCTTCGCCGCTTAGGTTTTCTTCGATCCACTTCTCAATGATCTGCGTAAGAAGCTTTGTCGCGATACTGAGTAGCAAAGCATTTAAGATGCCCGCGTAACCCTCGGAGTCACGAAGTCTTTTTACAGCATTTTTGCGTGCAATTCTCAAGATTGCAGGCTTTTCCGAGTAGAGATCGTGCATTCTGCACGCAATGATATATTCTTGCCTCGCGATTTCCCGAATCTTTTCGCGAGCATTTTTTCGCAAGAGCATTTTTCACCATCATTTTTGCAGAGGCAACGCCGATAAGCTTTTCGATGCGGCTTTTTGCTGAATGCATTTTTTCGTTAAGCAAATCGACGTTTTTCATTGTTTTTCCACGTTTTGCTGATTGTAAAAGCGTGGTCAAGATTGGTCCTGCTTTCTATTTCGCGAGTCAACCAATTTGCTTAACCACAGCAAAAAAACCATAGCAAAAAACGTCAAATCTGTCAATTATCAGAACGGACAATCATCTTCCTCAAGCTCTACGAAATCAGGCTTTGTTGTGAGTTTGTAGTCGGTTATTCGATGATATTTGCCATCTGGCTTTACTTTGATTCCAGTTGGGCGACTCAGGCATCCACGCGATGCTAATTCAACTGCCTCAAAAATAGTGCTAGGGATCGCATTTCTGCTCCGCTTCATCCACCATCTCATCGCATTTTGCCTCGGAAACCCTTCGTGAGCCAAGCAGATCCATTCATTGAATCGTCGAGTCGATAGATTCCCATCACGCGAGTCATCAATAGGCTCGACGGTGTACTGCACTCTCATCGACTGCTCCTTGTCTTCATCCTTTGGAGTGTGAATGAAGTATTCAACATCGATGACTTCATACCACTTTGGTTTGTTTCCAGCTTGCAGTATTTGAGCAAGACCGTCTGCTGACTTATCGATGTTCGATTCAAACTCAAACCTAAATCCACATTCGCAATACCGAGTCCCGCTTGCTACAACTGCCTCGCAGGCCGGACATTCTTTCCTTGGTGCTTCGCCGGGCTCTCCAGACGAACTCTTAGAAGATGCCATTCCAAACTCAGGATCATCTATCGCGCCGTGTCTTCGCGTGTTGCCACCGAAGTCTAGGACTAAGCACTCTGTCTTTCCATCAGCCAGCCGAAGACCTCTTCCGACCATCTGAGCAAACAAGCCGGGGCTGAGTGTCGCGCGACACAAGGCTATGAGATCAGTCTTGGGAGCATCGAATCCTGTGGTCAGCACTGAGCAGTTGACGAGCCACCTAAGAACACCATTTTTGAAGTTGTCTAAAATTGCTTCTCGTAAGATTGGCATCGTTTCACCGGTGACCACAGCAGCACGCTCGCCGGTCTTCTTTTCAATGATTTCAGCAAGGTCTTCTGCATGCTTGACGCTGGTTGTGAAGCAGAGGCACTTCTTGCGATCCTCAGTATTAGCAACAGCAATGATCTCATCTACATTTGCCTCCACGGTTGCCTCAAAGGTGCTGGCAAGTTCAGAGAGGTTGAAGTCCCATCCAGATCGACGCACCTTGCTTGTATCGACCGTTGACACGCTTGCAGTCCTAACTGGGCAGATGTATCCACCTTCGAGCATCCTCTCTACTGTGACTTCGTAGGCAGCCCCGTCAAACATCTGATCTGGTCCGACGATGGGTCCACAGTCGAGTCTGAACGGGGTTGCAGTCAATCCGAGCGTTCTTGTCTTAGGGTTGTAGGTCTTCAGGTCTGCAAGGAACCTGGCGTACTGAGTATTCTCGTTCGACGAGACTTGATGAGCCTCATCGATGATTGTCAGTTGTCTGGCCCCGAAGATATCTGCATGACCTGAGAGTGACTGAATCGTTCCGAAGATTATGTCTTTGTCTGTTTGCTTCCGGCCAAGACCGGCGCAGTAGATCCCCGCATCGACATCAGGACAGAAGCGATTGAGAGCAGCAAGGTTCTGCTGGACGAGTTCCTTTTGCCTGCATATCACAAACCCTCGATACCCTACTGAAACCAGTCCTTTGCAGATGTCTGCAATAATAATCGACTTCCCAGCAGCAGTCGGAAGGACGAGGACCGGATTGCCCTCAGAGTTACGTACATAGTTCCAAAATCCGTTAACTGCATCTTGCTGGTATTCACGCAGGGTGTATTCGTATGGTGGTTTCATTGTTGTTCCTTGTGGTTGAAAAAAGCACCCGCATCAGGAATCGAACCCGACTGATCAAGGAATTTTGAACCTTCCACGGAACCAGTTCCTTTCATTGTTTAATGTGACCAGCGACCATTCGTGCGAGCATAAAAAAAGAGCACATCAACGCCGTGCTCAAAGCGACCACCCTCGCGAGATAGGTGGATTTTTCGCACATAGTCCTCGCCAAAAATTAGCGAGAAAGGGCCGAGTGGAATCGAACCACTCAAAAACCATTGACCCAGGGGGGGACGCTTAAAATGCAATTGGACTGGATGGTTCAACAACGCCAGACTCAACAGTAGTCGTATTCTGCGACTTTGAAACTGCATGATATCGTTTGACATCAACACCTACACCATATCCGGTATCAGGAGTGTTCTTGATGTCTGCAACGACAACCTTCTGATGAATCTCAGACGTGTCGGTGATCTTTTTAATTCCGCAGCACTCAAGCAGATTTCGGAACTGCTGATGACCAATCTCCGAAGCTTTCGGGTTTGGGTTGACCACGTTGAAATTCTGAAAGATCACTCGGTTCTGAAACTCGCCTGAGACAATCTGGAAACGCACCTTGATGTACTGACCAAGCTTAGGATCATTTTCTTCCTTCGCTTTTTTTGTGAGCATCAGATCAGTATCGATGACTACCATCGTGTACCTACCAGCAGGTACTTGCTCGTACTGAGCGTCCACTTCTACATCATCACTGTTAAAAATAAATTCTGCCATAGTTTGCTACTTTGTAGTTGAGGTTAAAAAACATTCGACTGGATCATTCATGTCAATCTTGTCAGCAAGTTCGATCCTACGCTTGCTAACATAACTCGGATGTGAATCCGACTTCAATATCCTGCGACCTGAAGTGGTCGCGATTCCACGCTCTCGGCCAAACCCTTCGTCTTTGCTACTGACGAATGTTTCGATCTCGGCGTGCAGCACTTCGTCTGCCCATTCGAGCAATCGCCCGCAAGCCTTCTTGCTTAACTTGGGCTGGACCCTATCCCACGATGCACCTGAAACAGACTCGACTTTCTTTGTCTCTTCATGTGCAATCAGGATTACAGTCTTCCCAGCAGCAATGCACAAGTCAAGTTGCTCGAAAAGCTTTCCGATCCTTCGAGCAACCTCGACTGTACCTTTTCCAAAGTCTTGCTGAAACCCTTCAGCATGCAAAGAATCTTCGACAAACTTTTCAAACCAATCAATCGAGTCGATGATGATTGTTTTGAATTCCGATGACGATGCCTCATTGGTAGCTTGCAAAACTTCCAACGCGGTGTCAACAGACAATCTTGCGACATCGATGTCTCCTGAACCATCTTCGGTCGCGATGACGAGCGCATCGGGAAACCTAGATGCCCAAGTGGTCTTTCCCACGCCGTGAGATCCGTAAACGCAAATGCGTCTTGGCTTTGCAACTTTTCCTCTTTGTACCTTTTCAAGTATGCTCATCTTTTCTTTTTCTCCTTGCTTTGATTGACCTTTCGGCCAACTCTTGTGGTGTAAAAATCTCGTAAGCCCCTCTTACTTCAGACACGTTGTAACAAAGACCATCACTGGCAACGATCATCAAGTCGATTGATATGTGGTTTTCGGAAATCTCGACATCTGCTCTCAAAAAAACTGGAAGCAAATTGTGCTTATCGAGTCCTTTAGTATTCACCAAAGGGCTTAGATAATCAGTCCGAAAGTGATTTGATATCAACCCTGCTGCTCTACGAAAATTAAACTTAGAAGCTTTTTTTTCGCAGGCATCTGCTTTCCTTAATAACCAAGTCACGAAGTCAGGGTAGTTTTCGCAAGTCAGGTTTACGTTTAAATAGTTGCTTTTTTCCTCCATTTTTGCTATATCCTTGTCTCTTCTTTCCGATTCTAAGCGTGTTAAGAGATTGTGGTCAAGATGCAATTTCAAGATTTTTCGATATCAGCAAAAGACAAACTTTTTACGCTGGTTATCAACAAAGAGTTGAAAAACGGGAACACAGGCCGAACAAAACACTTTTCCGCTGCTCATCGAGACAAGCAGCAATGGCTTGCTGAGATCCCTCATAGTCGCGTGGTAGCCACGCCGGAAGTCGAGATGACTCTCAGGCAGTTCTATCATGAAGTGCTGTTGGAAAACGTCTTAGCACAGCGTGTAGGACTGGTCGTCGAGAGAGTGCTCGGCAAACGACAGCGTCTTTGGGATCACGATTCTACTTTGCGTGGAGCAAAAGAATTGGTTGATTCGTTGGTCACTTATGGCATCTTGGAAGACGACAGCGCAAAGCACGTTGCATGGTGCTTGGGAGTTCAAGATCCTGATGACAAAGAAAACGGACCCTACGTCCGCGTACACTTTTTTGAGGCCCAAGGATGAGCAAGTCAAATCGAGTCGGGATCATCGGAGACAGCCACTGCCCGGTGATGCTAGATGGATATGCAGAGTGGTGCATGAGCATCTTTGAGCAGTGGCAGGTGAACCGCATCATCCACATTGGTGATCTTGCCGATCATCACAGTGCAAGCTTTCACGAAAGTGAGATTGGCTTTACTGACATCGTCGGTGAGATGGAAGCTGCAAGGGATCAGATACAGCACATGCAGAGCATCTTCGGCAAAACCGTTGAGGTCATGACTGGTAACCATGACGCAAACCTGCAACGCAAGATGAAAGCAGTTGGCTTAGATCCTTCGCTGCTAAGAAAGCAGGCTGAGATATGGGGCATCGACTGGAAGTTCTACCCAAGATATCACAAGTTGCAGATTGACGACTACCAAGTCTTCCACGGTGACCAAGGACGTGGAGGCAAGACTCCTGCAATTGCCAAAGCAGAATCAGACTGGACATCGTCTGCCATCGGCCATCACCACACTGCCGGAGGTGTGACCTGGGGATGCAACAACAACTCACGATACTGGGGTATGTCTGTCGGTTGTGGAATCGATCATAAGCATGCAGTCATGGCCTATG
>ERZ887851.2320-NODE-2320-length-15002-cov-10.671974_pt1 | contig 15002 bp, 22 predicted proteins | sample MGYA00521100_ERZ887851 | MGnify/ENA primary metagenome ERZ887851 (study PRJEB32303, sample SAMEA104408602) | aquatic metagenome | biome: Brackish water; feature: Pelagic; material: water | place: Baltic Sea | collected 2014-06-06T16:11:00 | depth 11,444 m ...
GAAACTGACCAGCAAGCGACAGGTTTCCACCGGAATAAGCTTTTCCGAGTTCAAGAATTTTTGAGCGAAGCTCTTCTATTACAACAAGTTGCTTGTTTGCGGCTTTTTCCGTATCCCCAAAGCCAGCAAGATTTACATTGCTTGCTGTTGGTTGAGCATTATTTCTAACGTCTTGTACGTCCTGAAGCGTCCTGTAAAACTTACTTAATGCCTCGTTGCCCTTTTTTAAATCTTTTTGAACCGACTCCCCAATATTAATGCGATCGGCAATGTCGCTAACTTCTTTTTTAACGTCGCGAAAAAGTTGCCTGCTTGAAGCAAACACTTCCTCAACGGTCTCAAAGTCCGTGCTAATTGCTAAGGGTTTTCCAGCCTCCGCCCGAAGCTTATTGAGGTCCTGAATTGCTTTTTCAAAAGCTAGGCCAAGGTCGAAAAACGTGTCCTGTATTTTTCCGCCACTAAGAAATTGGCTAAGAGAGCTTCCCGCTGATTTTAAAAGACCGCTAAGTTTTTGAATTTCCCCGCTGGAAAGTTTTGCGAACTGTTTGTTTATATCAGAAACGTCAAGTTTGTTAAAGCTATTTATGGCCGCAATGCTCGTTTTGTTTAGCGCTTCTTTTAGCGTCCCAAGACTTTGGGTAGCCTTTCTTGTGCCCCCCTGAACCCTGTTGGCAGAAGCGTTATAGGCGTCTAAAGTTTTAGTTCCCCCGGCCCCGGCAACTCGCATTCTTTCAAAAGCTTGAGAAACCTTGTCGGTTGATTGTGCAATTTTTTTATTTTTAGCAGAAGCGTTGTCTTCAACGTTAATACCTATAGTTACATCATCAGCCATATAACTATTCTACCTTATTGCTTATTTTTGCCTTGCAAAATGGTTGGTTCTCTTCGATCTTGCATTGGGCGAACGGCACCTTTCTTCGCCTTTTGCTCTTCTAGCCACTCATCCCTGGTTGGCATTTCGCCACCATCCATCACACGCGGTTCTGCCGTAAAATACCTACCGTGCGACTTGCTCTTCTTTTTAGCATCAGCCTCCTGCGCCCTTTCAATCGCAGCACGGGATTTAGAAACCCTGCCCTTGGCGTCGAAGGTTACGCGCTCAGACTCATCCCACCACAGAGGGATGCCATCGCGGTACCAATCCTCAAGGATATAGTGCGCCTTGAAAAGCTTGTAGTCCCACTCGTTCCATTTCTCGTGCAACGGGTCGTTAAATATTACAGCCAAAGGTGGTTGACCGGACTTTACGGCAGCTTTTAGTAGAGTCCTAAACCAGGCGTGATCGTCCCAGGTTAGGACTTGGCTAAAAAATCCTCATCCACCGAAAGCATAAATACGGCAGTGGCCGCTCGCATTTTTTCAATTGAATCGGTAATTTTACTAGCGGAAGCAATTGGTAAAGATCGCCTAATTTCCTTAGCGTCTTCAACAGAGATGCCATCCTGCTCATCGCCATCTGGTGAAACAATTTTTACAATATAAGAAGACCACAGCATGTCGGTAAAGTATTTGTTTCTGTCCTCCATTTCAATTTCTTTTTTAGAAATTTCACCAGTCATGGGATTTCTGTCGGTTTCGTAAGTCATGGGATATTTAACAAGAGCCTTGTCGTAAAGGTCGTTTCTTTTACCCTCGGATATTCCACAAAGATGGAAAGCAAATTTGTTGCCGCCCATTTCTTCAATTACTTTATTTTTTTTCTCAATAAGCTTTTCGTATGCATCCGTAAGCTCTTTGAGTTCTTCGCTCCCAGACTTTTTATCCATCCGTTCGCCAAAAAGTTTAATCTCTAACTCTAGTTGTGTTGCAATATAAGCAACATCTTCGTCAAGAAATATTTCAATAACAGAAGTTGGATAGGCCCTGTCTTTTACCGCATCAACTATGCTAAATTTACCGGGCTTTTTTGACTCTTCAACCGAGTCGATAATTTCTTGTTCGTCGGACAATGTTCCTCCTTTATCGGGTACGAACAAATCTTATCACGGGCAAAGAAAAACCCCCTCCGAAGAGGGGGCTTTCTTGTCGGATAGTTCCTAGGAAACAGTCACCGCGCAGGTGCCAGTTTCTCCGTTAGGAGCAGTAGCAGTAATCGTTGCGCTACCAACAGCAACCGAGGTAACAACACCAGCCGTAGAAACGGTGGCCTTGGTCTGGTCGCTAGAGGTGTAAGTTACACCGTTGGTGTAGTTACGACCACCGAGCGTTACGGTCAGCTCGTCGTGGTCAGCAGCAGAGCTAGCAATGGTTGCGGGGGAAACCACAACCGCAGCAGCCGATGCGCCAGCAACAACCGCGCGAACAGCGAAGTCACCCTGGGGCAGCATCGTTACAGTGTAACGGAATGCTTCCTCGCCAGTGACGGACTCTGCGTAGCCATCGGTCATTACCTTGAGTACGTGCACGAAATCACCCTCGGCGGCAGTAGCAGCAGCTTCCGCTCCGTCGATGCGCATGACAAGGTAACCCTTGGTGCGTGGTGCGTCGAGCAAGTCGTAGACAGACGAGTATTCACTCGTAGCGTCATCGAAGTTATTTGGGTAGTAGAACGAAATCGATCCACCCCAGTTGGTGTAGCCACGGTCGACAACTTTACCAATAGCGGTGATCGCTGGGTCTTCAAGCTGGTTGGATGCCTCGAGGTTAAAGTCGAAGTCGTTCCATGAGACAGCGTTCGAGAGGTCAACGGATGCGTTGATCTCAGCGGCAGTGGGGGCTTTGTAGTTCGCAAATGCGCTCTCCAGGGCCCACCATACGCGGATATTACCGCTTGCGGTAACCTTTACGTCGGTCATTATGCAGCCACCTCATAGTTCCAGTTTACGAAGTCGTTGTTCAAGAAGGACTGGCTGATGCGCTGGTTTTCACCGTTGCCAACAACGTCAATCCCGAAGTCGGTCTTTACGCCGACCATCTTGATGCGATCTCCTGTTGCGAAAGCGTCTGTGCTCAGACCGCCAATTCGCTGAATTGCAATGTACTCAATGTCTGGGAAAGCCATGAGGTCAAGTGCCTCATTGAATTCTCCAGTTGCAGCAGTGTCCGCGTCGCGGAATGCTTCAAATACAACCTCAGGGTTGTAGAAGGTCGGGGTAGACAGGTTGCCTTCGTCGCAGAAAGTAAGCGAGTCGTCGGTGTCTGAATCCCCGAGGGTGAACGTCGTTCCGTCCTCGTTCAAGGCGCAGGTGATGTTTTTCACAAGAGCTGAGTTCAGCTCGGCTGCGGTGGGGGCGGTGCGGTCTGCGAAAGCCTCCGGGTGAGCGAGACAGAGCGTAACGTTTGCACGATACATTCTGGTGTTAGCCATTAGTTCTCTTCCTCAATATCGATATTGGATTCGGTTTCTTGCTCTTCATCTGTTTTTTTCATGAAAGAGAAAATGCCGGAGCGTTGCTCCTGCTTCTCTTCCACCGTGCCAGGTCTGTACATCACCGGGTTATACGGCTTTGTACCTTCCTCGACGGGGACAAGGATGTCCTTAAACTTGGGGTGCCGAAGCATCTTTGGAGACACGTCGGCAATTTGTCCGGACACAGTATTTAGGGCAAGTACCATGTATCTAGTTTACCACCGTTTTATGGCGTGATATTAGCTTCTGGGTTAGAAGAATTGAACCTAAAAGATAGCGTCCCAATGGCTAAATAAAGATGTGGCTTATTGTTTTCATCACGGCTAACGGCGGTGTTTATTCCCGAAACGGGCGTAAGCTGCGATCCTTGGATTTTCCAGCCAATAAGTTTGTCTAAAAACATGTTCAAAACCCTGCGCGTAATTTTTGAATTAGGACCCACGGCAACCATACTAAAATTAGACATGTACTCGTCGTGGCGAACACCAGCAAAAGATGATTCATTAACGTTTCGGGCAAGACCGCCCCACTGAATCACGACAAACGGTTTTACGTTATTATTAATCTTAAGCAGGTACTCATCGTCAATTAAAACGTCTTCATATACCTCATAGTTTGGAAACTGTAATTCAACATACGCAAGAATTTCATCTTGAAGTGAAATAAGATTAATTCCATCCATTACAGCGAACCCCTGCTTCTCTTGGTAACTCTGGTTCTATATTTCTTCAACAAAGCCGGAAGCTGTTGATTTATTTCAACCAGAGCTGCTTGCATTGCAAACATACCCTCCGTTTCGGTTGGGCCATCTTTTCTCCCAAAAACCCTGGGGCTTCTTCCGCCGTTTCGCAAACGAAGCTCCCCGGATGACGTGTATGAACCCCTAAATATTTGCAAAAAGCCAAATTCTTGCATCTTGAAATACTTTTTAACATCTTTTAAATAACCAATAGTAGTAGCAGTATTTTTTACACTCGACCTAACCGTATAGTCAATTGACTGATACATTCTTCCGGTTCTTATTCTACCCGTTGGGCTTACGTTTAACCCAACATCATAAGCGGCCCGAGAAAACGGAGTGCCACTTGTGGCCACAACAATTTTCATTTCATCAACGCCAATAACGCCAATTTCGTTTGCCAAATTTTCAGATTCTTCTTTTATGATATGCGGAATAGCGTCAACCCTGTCTAACATCTGACGCAATCCTTTAATCTTAACGCTAGCCATTGGATACAGACTTTCCGTCTGCCTGGCACTCAAGGGTTGTGTTCCATCCGTAAGAAGAGTTAACAGCGGAAATTATTGTTAGGTTAATTTCCTCCAGGTAATGATTTTCTCCACCATCAGTAATAACAATAGACATTCCGGGTCTAATAAAATTAAGAGTATTGTCATACGGAACCTGAACCGTAAAGGTCTCAATACTTGTATCATAAACTTCGCCACTTTTCGAAACAAACGGCGCTTTAATTGGCTGTATTCTTCCCGAACCGGACCAAATGGTTACCGCCGGATTTCCGCTATATGTATTTGTCGAAATGTTCCAAGACAGGTCACCCGTGTTTGGATCAACAATTGTTAATGTTGCGTTGTACCAACGGGAAACGATCCCGCGCATCTCAGAACTAATGGCCGCAAAGTCAATCTTTGAGGCTCGGGAAATTGCCATTAGTTATTCCACCACGGGTACTCGTCTGCTTGACCATCATTGTTTTCATCAATGAACATGGCAATCATGTTGAAGTATTCGTTAGACTCGTCAACTAAAGCCTCTTCGCGCAACTGCGCCGCAAGCTTGCGCAACGACTCGGCAATCTTGTCGCCGTTGACGGTGAGGTCATCGGAAGACCAGGACTTCAGTAGAAGCGCTTGTGATCCCGCAATTGTTTCAAGGCAGCGCGCAGCAGCAAGCTTTACGTTGTCGCCGTACATTGTAAGGAACGCGCCAATTTCGGCGTCGCTAAAGTACATGTAGGTACCACTGCTAGCGGCAACGTTAGTAGGATCGGTGTCGCCAAGCAGGACACGCACCTTGCCTACGTCGGTAGTGAAATCGGGAGGTGCAACACCAGTATTAGCCATAAGTCTATTTTACCCCATAAAAGAACCCCGACCCGGAGCTAGGGAAGGGGGAAGCTCAACGGGCCGGGGATCATCCAGCAGGAGGGGAAGCTGGTACTAATAATTTACCACAAAAAGTAAGGCCCCCGACGAAAACGCCGGGGGCCAAACAATTTAGTTACTAGGCGCCTGCTCCAGTCGAGTAGCGGAGGCCGTCCTGAGTAATGTTGTATGCCTGCACAACGTGACGGACGCGAGTTTGCACGTCGTCCTCGTCGAAGCTGCCATCGCGAACAGGAATTTCTCCACCAGCGAGGCTGAAGTGTCCGTTGTCCTTGATGGAGATCAAAGGCGTGCGTGCACCGGAGAGGAAGACCTCCCAGAAGTACGGACGCACATTCAGATCAGGAATCACAAACCACCATGCATCGGTCTGCGACGCTGAAACGGTGTCCAGTGCGTTGAACTCGATGGGGTTGAATGGGCTGGTGTACAGACCGGGGTTGAAGATCGTCTCTTCAGCTCCAACGGTGCGACGAACCTGCTGCATAGCGAACAGTTCGCGAACGGTCATCGCAAGCGAAGTTCCGTAAATCAGCTTGTAGTTGTTTGCCACAACGCGGTTGCCACCAACGGTGTCGGTGCGCGATGCTGCCATTGCGGTTTCGAGGGCGGTCAGGCTAAGTGCTGGGTTACCAGCGAGGCCCTTGCCGGTGAATCCGGTTCCAACTGCACCAGCAGTGGTAACGAACAATTTGGCCAATTCGAGGTCTTCTTGGCGAGCTGCGTAAGCAGCGAACTTGGAAGTGAACTGTCCGATCATGTCGAAGTTACCAATACGACGCAAGGACTCCCATGACATACGAGCGCGGACGCCGTGCTTGCCTTCGAATTCCTTGTCGAGCTGAGTGGTTGTGAAGGGAACGGCGGGGTACTCTTCGTACTCGCCTACGGCTGGGAGGCCGCCCTGAATGAATTCTTCGCCAACGTTAGCGGTAAGAGCGCTTGGGTCAACCTGGAAATCACCGAAGCGAATTGTACCGAAGTTATCGGCCAAGTGCTCATCAGCGATCTGGTTCCAAACGGTCTGCTCCGCAGCGTACTGTGCGAGGAAGATAACGTTAATAGCAGGCTCCAGAACTGAAGGGATGTCCGAGGAGGAAATTCCTTCCTGAAGCATCACCTTTGCACGAAGGTCTCCCGACAAGGCGTTAGTAAGAAGCTTTGCGGCTTCAATCTGACGCTTGGTGGAACGCTCTTCGATTTTGGCGATTTCCTGCTCAACAACTTTAATGTTTGCCATTAGTAAATCACCTATTCTTAGTTATTGATCCGAATTTGCACGTTGCCAGCGACAGCGCCTTTGGCCTCGATTGCGTGTCCAACAAAGTAGTTGTTAGTAGCAGTCGTGGTCATAGCGGTCCCGTAGGTAGCGGCAGCATCAAGATAAACTGCTTCGCCAACATCAACGGCTTCGGCGGTGGTTCCAGTGAACACACCAATGTGGCGGAGAGTAGCGTAGGACAGAGTATCGGCTGCAACTACAGCACTGGTCTCTGCGACGCCAACAATTCCCCGGTGGTGAGGATGACCGGCAACGCCATTAAGAACAACAAAGTTGCCAGAAACAACTGCTGCGTTAACGGGGTAGCTGATCGATTCTCCGTTTGCGTAAACTTCGTTAAGAGCCATTAGGCACCAACCTTCACGTTGAGGATTTCGGAAAGGCTAGCAGCCTTTTCTTGGGTGTTGTAAATAACGGCCTCTTCGTTCTTGTTGGAAGCAACTGCTTCCTCCTTGAAGTGCGACTTTACGGATTCAACAAAAGCCAGCTGGCTGATGATGGATTCGTCCAAGTCTGCGCCTGCACGAAGTGACTCGTAGACGGCCTTGCGGGAAACCTCGGGAAGATTAGCGGCAACCATAGCCTCGGCTACAGCCGCAACGTCAACTTCTTCCTTCTCTTCTGGTTCCTCAGCGGGCGCAAGGGCTTCTGCAACAGCAGCGGCTACCAAGTTTGGCAGTTCAGCTAGCTGGTCGCTCAATTCCTTGAGTTCCATAATTGAGTATCCTTCTTTCATATTAGTTACGGTTTCTGCGGCTGTAGGAGCAGCAGTACCTTGTTCCCCGTCCCCGGTGTCACCGAGTGCGGAAACTTTTGTTAGCTCGGAGATTGGGTGACCCATAAGAATCTGGGTTGGTTCCCATTCTCCGTCTTCGTTGGTCCAAACCCGAATAAGCGCAACAGGCGCTTCGGGACTGGCTGGAACCGCAAGCGGGTCTCCCTCAAAGGGGAACACACCTTCGGTCATAATGTAAGCAACTTGACCATAGGCCATGTCGCCACCGTGGTCCATGCGAACCAAGTCTTTTTCCGCAAGCTCGCCAGGCTCGGCTTCGCTTGTGCGCTTGCGTTTCTTTTTCTTTTCGTCGTCGTCTGAGTGGTAAGATTCGGACGACGCCATTGCGCGTGCGGCTTCGTAAAGCTTGTCGGCTAGTTTCGATCCTGGTCGCCCCGGGTAGCTAACCAGGTCAACAGAGTTTTGAGTATTAGGAGTAAGGCTTTCAACAACAAGTCCCTCTTCGTCGTCATCGTAGTAGCCCTCGCCCATGGCGTAAATAGAAAGCCCGGTGTGGGGTGCAACCGACTCGACAAACTCTTTCCAGTGGGGCATGACCTGAAGCTCAGCAACAAGCCCAACACCATTTTCGTAATAAGCATCTTCTGACAGAATGCCCATTAGGTTCTTGGGCGAGCGAACTTCATCTTCGCGGCTGGGGTGATCCACATAAGAGTGGGTTCCCTTGGGGAACGCTTTTGGACCATACTCGCGGAGCATTGCCTCCGGGTAAGTGCCTGACGATCCCTTGCCGGGCGTAATTAAAACAGCACGCCAGTTATTGCCTACCTTGGTGGGCGCTTTTGCTTGTTCCTGGAAGATTGTAGACATCATAACAATAATATCACGATTTATCTAGGGTTATTTTGCGTATCCCTGTTTCCGTTATCGCCATCAGAAAGGTCGTCAAGACCGGCTCCAGAGTTGCCTTGACTTGTAGCAATGTTGTTAGGATTTCCACCACCAAGTGTACTACCGGTGTTGGCAAAGCTGCCTTCATTGTTGGGAATCAAGACACCGGAAGGAACGCCGCCTGGTGCTTCAATGCCGAGCTGTTCCGCCATGGCATCTTGCATAATATCTGCACTAAACAATCCAGTCATCCACGCCTGACCCAAAGACTGCACGCTACGGTACGCGGGGTCAACAATAATGTTATTGAATGTCACGCTAGGTTCTGGGACACCAATCACCCGAAGAACCCGCAAGAAAAAGTCGGACCAGTTACCCTGGCGTGCGTAAGCAGCGTTCAAGGTGGACTGGTCGAGAACCTGTGCTCCACCGCCAGCGCTCTGCCCGGGACCAGATAACAAAGCATCTACAGAAACTTCCATAGCCGTAGCAGCCATAGCCGCCAACGGTTGCCCCGTAGCGAGATCGACCGAGTTGTTCCTCGGCATGGCGCTCATTTCAATATCAGCGCCAGTCACAGCAGTCGCCGCAACCTCCCTGTTATTGATGAGCTTGGAGCTAATGTTCGCTCCGCCCTTAGCGGTCTTCGACTTAACCTGCCAAGCAATGCTTGACAAAGCTTTCAGCATCTTCGAGCCGTCCTTGAGGTACTCGGAGTAAGCCCAGGTCCATGGCAAAGCGGGAAGCGAGTCGGGCATACCCCACAAAGCGCCCGTCTCGTCATTTGACTTGGAATCAATAATCACAAAGTTGCGGTCCACGGGAATGTTGTTAATCCGTGCGACGGGGGCATCCACATAATCCAGCGGATACCAAATCTTAATAGTTTCGGCGTTATAAGTAGCGTAAGGGTCCGTTACGGGTTGACGCTTCTCATACTCGCGCAAATAGTAACGAATAATCTCAGGGTCGTCGGGGTCAGTAGCCCAACCGGTTATTTCGTCAAGTGGTACACGACTAAAGCGGCGATTCCGCTTGTCGTAACGTACAAAAAAGTTACCATCAGTAAATAGCGCTCTTTCATTCTTTTTGCACGCAGCCTCCCCGAATAGTACCTGCTGGTTAATGGGATCGTCAACAATAGCCTGAAACCGTGGGGGCAACGGGTTGCTCTTCGAGGACATCTTGAAACCGCGACCAAACACGTAAGAAGCACGCAACATCGCGCCACGTTTCAATAAAGGGTTCGAAGCGGACTGCCGACGCGACTGACGCGCCACAACCTTCACGTCCTCAAGGCGAATGCCCTCATCGTTAAACTGATTGATCGGAGACCAACCTTTTTCGTCAAAGTCCAAAGTGGCACGAGCCAAGGCGGAATAAGATTCCGCTAAAATCTCATTATTTTGAGAAAGCTCTTGAATTTCCTTCAAAAGCCCTTCGGAATTATCAAAAGAACCAGTAAACCTGTCAAAAATACCCATGAAACAATCTTACCAGTAAGAATCGTCGTAAAAAGAATGCCCCTCATACAAATCTTCAACCCCAGAAACAACCTGACCCGGTTTTAAGCCGCCCGGGTCTTCCATATCAACCGTAGAAAGAATTGCAGCGTCCAAACTGTCCGGAGAAGATACGCCGTGCTTCTTCATTTCATCTTTTGAGGTCATCTGAATAGACCCCCTCGTGCTAAAGCGATAAGTCTGACTTATCATCTCTTCGCGCAAAGAACTATCCTCGTAGTCCAAGTCAACCACCCCCGTGGCCATCATCTCCCTAAAAGTATCGTAATGCCACGCCCGAGCATTAAGCCAACGGCTCGAATCAGGACTAGCGCTAGAGCTATTAATAGCACCAATACTATAAACAGCATCAGAAAACTCATCCAAGCGAGCCAAAGAATCAACAACACCACCGCCAACACCGTTGACGTCAATGTTGACAACACTCGCCGCAACCCTTTGAGCATGACCGTGCACCCTTCTCGCAGTTTCGATTAAGTCAAGCTTAGACCACGCATCAATCTTTCTGACTCGCCCTCCAATGTTCTCGTAAAGAACATTCTCGTCAGAACCAAACCGCGCAACGTCCAGCCCTAGAGTTGTTCGCAGGCTGGCGTCGATCTCGATAACAGTATCAAAGGCCCTATCCAAAACTGTTTGAGAAAAGAAAGTATTGTCCGCCTCGTCCGGGAACTCTCCCAATACCTTCGCCTTGTACCGTGCAGAGTCCTCACCCCAAGCACGCTTCTTGTGCTCGACCCAATCAACGCTGGTGAGACCATTTAAAAAATTTTTCTGGTCCTCTTCTTCCGGGTAAACAACTTCCTCGGTAAATGTCGGTAAATCGAAAGCGCTAATCGTATGGAGATTCCAGTCCTGGGATAATTGAGGATCAGTGAAAATTCTATGAAATTCAGTTCCTCTTCTATCAGGGTTGCCAATCGCGAGAATACGGGAACTCGCTCCAGTGGCAACAGCCTCAGCAGCCGTAAACATGTCTGTAGGAAGACCGCCTGCCTCGTCAAGAAATACAAAAGTGTTCCGCTTGCGAGTTCCCTGGAAGCTAGAAACAATGTCCTGGTCGCTAGGTCGCTTTCCGAATACCAAGAATTCTGCACCATTAGTACCATCCAATTTCCACGCTAGTGTTTCCGTAATCCTACCCGGAATGGGCCTATTGTTTGCTTCTGCCATACCTTTGTTTACTTTAAGGTACGCGAAGATAACTTTCTCGATCTGTGACAGCGTAGGCGCTGACACAATGCACAGAGTGTCAGCAGGAACACCCGTAGCCACAATCCACGTAATAAGATCAGCCACCACCGCAGACTTGCCGCAACCGTTAGCGCTCTTCACTGCGGTGCGAGATGAATCCATAAAAGCAGAAACAATCTCCGACTGCTTCGAATACCATCGCTTGCCCAGCACATCCGAAAGCCAAGCCTCCGGGTCCGTCTGGTACAACCTCAGCTTACTCTTCGACCGCATCTCCCCGATAGCGGAATCGAGGACATCATTCAAATATGTTGGCATCCAAAATACTTCCAGCTCGCTTCAAACCCTGCTCCACCAAATCATCAACATCCTCATCCTCCGGCACACCCTCAAACGCTTTAAACCCGGCAATGATGTATTGTAACGCCGCGTCAAACGCCTGCGCAAAAATCTTAGCGTGCGCGGCGGTGATGCGAGTTATATCTTCATCCACCAACTTACGCCGTGCGTCCAAACGATCAGACACCAACCGCAACGACTTCAGCACGACATTTGCAACGGAGGCAAAATCTCGCCCATCCACCCCATCCAGCATCCCAAACGCTTTGTCCTTCAGAGACGCCGCCTCAATCAACAGCAGGCGCTCCTCCTGGCGATCGGTCAGCCAATCCTTGCTATCCAAAAGGTAAGCGATACGCTCCGCAATGTAACCAGGCTCCAGACCCGTTGCGGTAGCAATCTCCGCAGGCGACTTCCGGGCAAGGCTCAAAAGCCTCTCATCCAAGTTCGTGCGCTCCAGCTCCATGCTCACATTCTATCCCATCCACCAGTATGTGCGAGTACGGCGACAAAGCTGTAAGTGGCCGTTCGTACACATGTAAACCTAAGTTGGTTTTCAACAACCCCGGATCGGCGCGTACACGCGGATGTGGCTTGCAAATAGTATGCGCTGGCACCAAGGCAGTGGAACCGCCAGGACTCGAACCTGGGTCCAAACCGTCTCCGCAAGCGGTCTTACGATCTGTCGAAACCTTCCGGCCCCTAGGTGCTAATTTTATCACTTCTTGGGGTTGCTGTGCGCAAATCCAAAAATGAAAAAAAATAAACGTGCGGAAGGCCCGTGCCCAGCCCAGCCCTCTCAGACTTTCCTGTGAATTGTCTGAGAGGGTGGGGGAGTGCAGCCGAATCCTAGTCCTCGTCCGCGTCCTCGGTGTGGTGAATCTCAACGCCCGAAGTCTCGAAATCGGTCACGTCCCAATGTGAGAAGGTGGCTTCTTGGATTGCCTCGGCGACATCCCAAGAGGTGATTTCATAGTTGACGTCACCGTCCTGGACGTCCTGGTAGCCGTCAATGCCAGCCACCGGAACATCAACCGAAATGGTGACGGTTGCGCTCACCGCGCCCTCCCAAGCCAACCGGCGTTGGGGACCGCCAAGCGCGCTGGCGATGCGGTCGAACTCTGAGCAGTAGCCAGCGCTGGTGGCGATGCGCCGGGCTTTGTCCCAAAAGGGCACCAGCCGGGCATCAGCGCCGTCAGCGATGGGGGCGCGTAAGCGTTCCATCTCTGCCCTGGCAGTGGTCAGGTGCTCGGTGGCGCGCGTCAGGGCTTCTTCCAACTCTGACCGCATCAGGTGGGAGTAGCCCAAGACGGTGGGCTCACTGGCATCCGGCGTTGCGCCGGTGGGTGTTTCTGTGTTGCCGGAATCCGCGTTGCGGTCTTCCGGGCTTGAGGTGGTGTCCATGCGTCAATTCTGGCATGACGCGCCGGGCGCTCGCAACATCTTGCGCGCCGGGCGTGTCGCGTTGGTCAAAAAGAGGAACCGCGCACGCGCTTGCGCGCCTGTGCGCGCGCCCGCCCGCCCGCCCGCTTACGCATATGTGTATGCGCGCGTACGCGTAAAGTTCCACATAGTTCCAACGTAGTCACGCACACGCACAAAGTTCCAATTCGATCGATTGCGATACCCAATCCGGGCACTAAAAAACCGGCTAGCGGTAGACACCAATCGCCCGCCAGCCGGTTCGCTTTTAGTTACCCGCCCTAGGTCAGTATCGCCTTGGCTAGGTTCTCGTATCCCTTGCTCACACCGTAAGATTCACGTACCGCACGAAACGCTGAGATAACTTCCTCAACGGTATCAGTCTCGCGTACCTCACTGGCAAAAGCCTGGAGCCACTCTAGGGCTGTTTCGTAGATTGCCCTCGCCATAAGGTCAAAGATAAGAGCGCCTTCTAGCACCCCAATTTCTTCGGGCTCAGGGCACCCCATCGTGCGCCACCCTTCCAGTTGGTCGGTGTAGTACACAGGAACGAAAGAGTCTGCTGACTCGTGAATAATGTCATCCAACTTATCGCTGGTGAGGTAGTCCTCTTGTTCGAGGCGCTCGATAACTAAATCGAGTAGTTCGTTACTTTGATTTACGCTCATTGGCGTTTCATGTTTTCCCATAACTAAACTTTGACATGGTTTGTTGTTGTTGTCAAGTGCTCTATACAGAAACACATCAATCAATACATATAGTAATAATTACATTATTGATTGCTTTATAAGTAACACGCGGAGAGCGTTGCTATTTTGCTTTGTACTTCGGGGGTTTTTATTTTGCCCCGTTTTTGAATCTATCCATTTTGGTAGTTGTGGTACTCATTTCTTTATGGTAATGTCTATTCCATCTAGTAATTTTATATAAACGGAAGGTTAGATAAATGAGCGACTTTGATAGAGAATGGCAGGATGGCGATGATTCCGAACTGGAAAACGAAGCGCACTCCGCCGGGTTCACCGAGGGTTTTGACGAGGGCTTTGCCTTAGCACTTGGCATGGTGTTCGATTACGCATCCAAGCAGTCAATCAATAAGGGCAACGCGGTTGAGGTCATGAACCTTATCGCCAAAAGAAGGGCAGAGTAAATGAATAAGGATTCTCTTGCTGACGACTTGCGGTTGATGTTCTTTGATTTGGATGAGGCGCTTCGTGAGGAGATGGAAGTTCACGATGAGCCTTCACGTCACTTGGTCGAGTCTGTTGGCTCGTGGGCGTTGAGGTTGCACAATCTTGGTTTGCTGAGCGAAGATGACAAAACGCACTATTTGGATATGACTGGAATGGATGATGACGATGAATAAGACAACTGAGTTGTATCCGAAGTTGGTAAATGCGGCAGAGATGGAGTGGAGGGAGTTTCGCCAGTCGGGGGCATCGGATGAAGAAGTCGCGCAGGCTTTTGACTTCTGGATGAATCTGATGGCGCTCACGAGAAGGGTGGAGGGGCATGAAGAATCTAGTTTCAGCATTGACTGAGTTGTGCGATTACTGCCAGGAGCGTCCTGTGTTTGAGCACTTCACTTCGGCTTGCTTCAAGTGTTCTTTTACTTGTGAGCGGTGTGAGGAACTGACCGGGTATGACCGGGGCATGGCTCATGATGAGTTGTGTGATGATTGCGGTGAGGCTGTAGGGTCTACGCCGGAGAACCCTTGGAAGGGGGACAAGTAATAATGATTGACGAATATATGAATGGTGCAATAATTCCGGACGATATGCCGGAGGACTTGTTGGGCAACCCTGACGTTCAAAGGTTGATTGACAATGCTCACAGCGCCCTAAGTCACTTTGGGGGTTGGATTGACCCTGACTCAGAAGTATTTGAGGAACACTTAGACTCTGCCAAACTTGATGGTGGGCACGCTGTTATGGAGTGGTACCAGTCGATACTGGCGGATGCTTTACATTGGCAGAAGATGCATGGTCGGGTCTTTGACCTTGAGAGGTTCATTGACGCACATAAGAAGATTACGGTGGCAGAAGTGCTGGAGGAGGCGCGGTGAGCGGTTGGTGCGTTTCTGACGAGCACGAGAACTGTCCCAATATTGAGGACTTGTGTAGTTGTCCATGTCACCT
>ERZ887851.2323-NODE-2323-length-14983-cov-7.300844_pt1 | contig 14983 bp, 10 predicted proteins | sample MGYA00521100_ERZ887851 | MGnify/ENA primary metagenome ERZ887851 (study PRJEB32303, sample SAMEA104408602) | aquatic metagenome | biome: Brackish water; feature: Pelagic; material: water | place: Baltic Sea | collected 2014-06-06T16:11:00 | depth 11,444 m ...
GCATGAATATTTTATACCTTTCAAATACGGGTGGTTCGGGCAAAACAGCAAATACTGTATCATAAAATGCAGGGTACTTAATATTTTCTATAGTTCTCCGGTCTGAATATTCCAGTTTCAATTGGCCATATAATCCATTGATTATCTCTCGACGAAAGCCAATTTCCACCTTCTGATTCCTCACCATATTGGTAGGAAAGAAAGCGCTAGCAATATTTTGCGCTCCTGCAATTCGGTCATAAACATCCCCTATTTCGAAAAACACCTTGGAAAAATTCATTGGATTATAGGTGAAACTTCCACCAAAAGAACCCTTCAAATCTTTATTGAAAAACCCATAATCTATACTCGGATTAACCGAAAACTTTTTCCCGTTTTCGAATTCTTTCTGATAGCTGAACGGCAGTTTGTGTCGATACCCTCCCACTCCAAAAAGATTCATTTGTTGAAGTAAGCCGCCTACATACCACTCTTGTTTTTTGAAGGAATTGGAGCGCCCATAACCAATTAGAGGCGTATACCAATGGAATTTATTCCGAATACTATCTTGTTTCAATTTGAATTCATCACTTTCGTGATACGTGATAATACTATCCTGTTCCTGAATAAAACTTGTTTCTATTTCTTTCAGCGTAAAGGGTCTGCGCTCGTTCCAAAATGTTGTGTCCTTATCGAAAGCATCATCCGTGTAGACGCTGGTTTCTAGCCAAAAATTCCTTTTAGAATCGTCCACTTCAAAAGAATAATCTTGATGTGTCAAACGAATCAATCCATTTATGTTATTCCCGGGCTCCCAGACATTGTAGACAAATTCTTTTCGTGAAGGAACCAATCGCTCCCCTACTTTTTCATAGTCACAAACAATATGCATGTCCCTAAAATGGAGCAAAGCAGCACGATTAATTCCTAATTCATAGGAAACTAATTCCAGCCCATCGTCTCGGATGAAAAGCTTGCCGTAAAATAGTGCCTCATAATCGAAGCGAGGATCTACACGCACTTCATAAATCAAAGAATTAGTAGAATCTAAAAAAGAACCTTCTAAATAAAAAGTATAATACACAAAGGCATTGTAGGCCAAAGGAGAGACTATAGGTTTATCTGAAATTCTTGGCAAAAGAAGAAGATTCTCGAATAAATTAATGTGTGCATCTTTTATTCCTGTTACGAATAAATTACGATTGAAAGATTCACCCATAGCTCCTGCTATACTAGCATTCCCATCACCGAAGCTAGTTGAAGCCTCTATTGTCAAAGGTTTAGATGGATCTGTGAAATCTTCATAGGCATAAAACTCGTTCTTGAATTTTTGAGATTTTTTGTAATAGGTTATAGCGCGCCATTCAATGAGGTTTAATTTTTCTTTACCCACAACGGAATCTTTGATTATCGTATCCCGTTTTTCTTTTTCTAGAGATCCAAAACAATACGTGTCACACTTATATTCCGGCACTAAGTCATAAAAATATTGGCGCTTTTCGATCACGCGCTTCATCAATTCCTTTCCCTTGGATTTTTTCGATTGTCCTGTAACGGTTACCTCATCTACTTCTTGAACGGTAGGCTCTAAACTCACATTCAAAAACGTATTTGTTTGCGAAATCTCTATGGTATCGTAATGCGTTTTAAATCCACCGGCATCGAATTGAAGAATATATGTCCCCTTTTTTAATTCAAGAACATACCTTCCTTCTACGTTAGCAACCGTTCCGTAGCTCGTGTTTTGAATACGCACTTTAGCAAAAGGAATCTCCATCCCATTCGATTCAGTAATCTGACCTTTGAGGGATTGACCAACAGATATAAATCCTATAAAAGAGATGAAAAAAAATAGAGCTATTTTCACGCGCAAGATTTTCAGTGAGACGGTTAAGAATGATAAAAGTTACACCTAGTTTGGTTTGCGATTCGGTCGTTTTGGCGATTTTTTCTCTTTGATTTTTACATAAATCAATTTGTATTTTCCTTTGGGACTATCGCGTTGTTCAATTTCAAAATTGTCTATGCTTTTAATCAAAGGCGTTAACTTCTGAAAACCAAAATTCCGTGGATCGAAGTTGGGCTGTTTCTTCTGAATTAAACTTCCTACATCTCCTAAAAACGCCCATCCATCGTCGTGCGAAACATCATTTATAGTATTCGTAATCAATTGAATATCCTTGTTCGTGATTTTATCAACATTCGCTTTTTCAGATTGATCGTTCTCCGATTCTTTCGCTTGTTTCTTCAGAATTTCGATATAGATGAACTTGTCACAGGCCACGATAAATGGATTCGGTGTTTTCTTTTCTCCGATTCCGATAACTTGCATTCCGGCTTCGCGAAGTCGTGTAGCTAAACGTGTGAAATCGCTGTCACTAGATACAAGGCAAAATCCATTTACTTTATTGGAGTATAGAATGTCCATCGCATCGATGATCATTGCGGAATCTGTCGCATTCTTCCCAGTCGTATAACCGTACTGTTGAATTGGAGTAATCGCATTTTCAAGCAACATGGATTTCCATTTGCCTAAGCGAGGATTGGTCCAGTCACCATATATTCTTTTTATTGTTGGGTTGCCATATTTGGCAATTTCTTCCATCATCTCGTGAACGTGAGCGGAAGGTATGTTGTCGCCGTCTATCAGGACAGCAAAATTTAAATTCATGTTTGTTTGTTTAATAAATAAAGGTAAGGATAATTTAATGATAGCGTTCAGAGCTTTCTGATAAATCGTTTTGTATCACCATTATATCCATGGTGGTAATTGAATATATCAATTGTGTTTTCATCGATAATCAAGATATCCATATTATAGGGTGGCCAATTTGAGAGATAACCTGTGGAATAAAATTGTCCTTTTTCGTTCTTCATAAAACTATAGGACATAAGTTCTTGTCGTAGCTCTTGACCACCAACTCGAATTTCATGGCCTTCATCTATAAATGTAAATGCATATTCAGGTGTTCCCTCGGAAATCCATGTTCCTACAATCAATTTGGCATCGGCCCATCTTGGTTCACCATGTGGATTCTTGAACGTAGAGTCCGCCTGTGCAATTCCTATAAAGGAAAAAAGGAAAGGAACAATAAAATGAAACAATATTTTGATTTTCATAGGTGTTTACACTTCCTTTTTAGCTCCAGCAAATTTCCAACCCAACCAAGCCATTGGCAAATAAGCAACTGAAAGATCGAGGATGATCAACCAAATTGGTGACGGTAGAACCCAAGCCATAATCGTACCACCGACTAGAAACCAAGCTCCTATGACCATCGCTAAGATAAAATGACTATGTGCGCAAAGTTTGGCTGTTAAAAAAGCTCCGACTAAAGTCCCAAAGGCATGAGCAAAAAAGGGAACCAAGTAATGTTTCGTTTCAAAAGCACCTGATTTCATTCCCTCTGACATGCTGACAACATTATTTATATCGACTGATTCCGGTAATGGAAAAACAGACATTCCAACACTTAGTAACGCCATGTTAAATACACCTCCTACAATAATTCCAACTAAAACGGCCAGTACATTTCTTAATATTGGGTGCATATTTCTTACATTTTAATCCAGCAAGTTATTGAATAAAATTTAAAGTTCTATAAGTGATTTGTTATAATTCTCACAAATACCAAATTCACCGTAAAAATCCGTAATTTTGAACAACAACCAACTAATCGTTATGAAAAAACAACTACTTGCCGCATTATTTTTAATTCTACTGCCAATTCTGGCTTTCTCTCAATATCCGCCTTTGGGCTTAAATGCTGGAAGTGTCACTACAGGACCGGGAGGAACGGTGGATGTTCCGATCACCGCAGGTGCCAATTTCTCGAATATTACGAATTTGACGTGTACCTTCACTTTTGATCCAACGAAAATCACTTTCAATTCCATGCAAAATTGGGGACTTTCTTATCCTGCTGGAGCTTCTTTTGGATCTACCACACCTGGAATCGTAACATTTACATGGTCGAGTTTAATTACCATTGGACCTTCTTTACCTGTTGGTGGTTTGGTTTTTAATCTAAGGTTTAATGTTATTGGCGCAATTGGAGATACTTCCCCAGTAACGATAACCAATTCTCCACAAAACCATACTTGGAGCAATGGGTTTGGTTGGTCTGGCACTAATTTCACTCTTACGCAAGGTCAAGTTGCTATCGCGTGTATCGTGCCGACGGCAGCATTTACTTCAACTCCAACTTATTTCAATTACCAGTTTAATAACACCGGTACATATGGTACGACATACGCTTGGGATTTCGGAGATGGAAACTCAAGCACACTTGCAAGTCCTTCACACACATACGCAAATGCAGGAATGTATACCGTTTGTCTAATTTCAAGTAGTGTTTGTGGTGCAGATACTACCTGTTCAACCGTGAACGTTTGTCCAAATCCACCACAAGCGAATTTTTCATCGTCGCCTAATCAATTGACTGTAGCGTTTACAAATTCATCGCTTTATGCGCCCGTTGCGTGGTCATGGGATTTTGGCGATGGAAATACAAGCACCATGCAGAATCCTAATCACACGTATGCTGCAAATGGAACCTATACAGTTTGTATGATCGCATCGAACGGTTGTGGAGCGGATACAATTTGTCAACCTGTTTCTGTAACCTGTGTCTCTCCAACGGCAGGTTTCTCTTCGAGCTCAAATGGATTAGCATCTTCTTTTACGAGCACGTCAACTGGAATGCCAACATCTTGGTCATGGGATTTTGGAGATGGAACAACAAGTACATCGCAAAACCCTTCGCATAACTATTTAACGCAAGGAACTTACAATGTATGTTTAACAGCGACAAATGTTTGTGGAACAAATACCATTTGTCAAAACGTCACGATTTTCTGTCCACCTCCGAGTGCTGGATGGGCAAATAACTCAGCTGGTTTGACGGCGACTTTCACGGATTTCACATCTAACACGCCATCAGCTTGGAACTGGAATTTCGGAGACGGAACCACATCCAATCAACAAAATCCAGTTCATGCTTTCCCTTCTGGAGGAACATACAATGTTTGTTTGATCACAACAAATCAATGTGGTGCAGATACTTTGTGTCAAAATGTTTTGATTACTTGTCCAACTCCAACATCTGCTTTTAGTAACTCGGTAAATGGGCTTAACGCAACATTCACGAATACAACTTCTGGAACAACTTCTAGTTGGTTATGGAATTTTGGCGATGGCAATACGAGTACAATGCAAAACCCTACGCATACGTATACTGCTGGTGGAACTTTTAATGTATGTTTTATCGCTACAAATGCTTGTGGAAGTGACACTACGTGTAATTCGGTCACCATAGTTTGTCAAGCTCCTGTTGCTTCTTTTACAGAGGCAACGACTGCTTTTACAGCTACATTTACGAATACCACACCTGGTAGCCCAACAAGTTGGTTCTGGGATTTTGGCGATGGTGCTACCTCTACAGTTCAAAATCCAGTTCACGTGTATAGCGCAAATGGAACGTACAATGCTTGTTTAACTGCTTCAATTGGTTGTGATTCAACTGCGACTTGCAGCAATGTTTTGATTGATGTTATTGGTTTAGATGAACTTTCCTTCAATCAATTGAACATTGCACCAAACCCGGCAAACGATTACTATTCTATCAGCTCTACTTTTGGTGGAAATATGATCGTTAAAATGCACAACTTACAAGGAAAATTGATAACTGAATTCGATACAAAAAACGAAGAGAAAATTAGTCTTCGTGAATGGCAAAGTGGTTCTTACATTCTTGTTATTGACTTGAACGGAACCCTTGTTTCTCGAAAACTGATTATTGAATAAATAAAATAGACGCTTAATAAAAATCCCGCATTGATAATGCCGATATGGGATTTTTTAAGTTTACTATTTTCTAAAAGAATCGACAACTGAATATCGCGGTGTCATCCACATAATCCAATTTGCCTCGATATTCGTCTAATTTTGAAAAGATGAAGGAATTTAAATCTTCCATTCCAAGTGGGTAAAAGCGATGAATATGATTAATCACATTCTCTAAACCGTATTGTTCATCCTTTTGATTTTCAAGCTCTACTACTCCATCGGTATAAAGAACCAAAGTGGTATTTGGCGGTAGAATTTCGGAACCAATATTAACGAAGGGCAATTCATCCATCATTCCCAAACCAATTGTTCCTTTATCTAGTAATTTGGCTTTTTTGCCGTCGGTTAATATGGGGTGATTGTGTCCTGCATTGATGTATTTCAACGACCGATCTTTTGCTTTGTAATGCGCTAAGAAAAAGGTGATGAATTTCTCACCCTTGGCACTTTTACTCACTTTCTTATTCAACTCGTGCACCAATTCGTCGAGTTCAAACCTCTGATATTGAAACAAAGTTCTAATTGTTGCTTGGAAATTGGCCATGAGCATAGCGGCTCCAATTCCTTTTCCTGAAACGTCACCTATGCAGATAATATATTCATCATTTTCCAAAGGAATGAAATCATAATAATCACCACCCACCTCGTGTCTTGGCAAATACTTGGCCGAAAGGTCCATTTTCTTATTCGAGGGTAAATCATCTGGGAAGAGCAGTTTTTGCATTTCCGTTGCTACCTCCAATTCCTTTTTAATTCGCTCCTGAATGACACTTTGTTTTGCCATTCTCTTGTTCTCAATAGCAACGACAACAATGTTTGCCAAAGTTTGAATAAAGCTCATATTGAGCAAATGATCCGAAACTTTCAAATTACGGTTCAAACCCAAACTGCCGAGGAGTAAGTATGCTTTTGGCACATCATTCATGGTGATTGGAACCACCACATCAAATTCGTGCAGAAGTGGTGAAGGAGACGATTCAATTACTGTGATTTCCTTGAATCTTCCCAGCTCAACATCCACATTAATCTCATTCATTTTGGGCCGAAAACCGACTCGCAAGGTACATTCCCACTCGTCTTTCTTCGTGAAGAGTAAAAACTTATGAAGTCCGAGTTGCTGATGCAGAATAAATTGAAAGATTTCAATTATGGTCGAGACATCTTCGTGCAAACTAATGGCATTGGTTAAGTCGAGCAAAGAATTTAATTTAAAATCCTTTACTTTCAATTCACCCTCCAAGACCTTTACTTCACGTTCGAGCATTTTATAATTTCTCTAATAATTCCGGTAATTTTCGAATGGCCGCCATTTCTCTGAACTTCGCTTTCGCTTCGATACATGGGCTACCAAAATATGTTTTTCCTTCTTCTAAATCTTTTCCAATTCCTGATTGAGCGTACACCACCACATTGTCTTCAATTGTGATGTCACTTGCACAACCAACTTGTCCCCAAAGAGTCACATTGTTCCCAATTTGAACACAGCCAGCAACCCCAACATTTGCGGCAAAAAGGCAATTTTTACCAATCATTGTATCGTGCCCAACTTGTACTTGATTATCGATTTTAGTTCCTTCTCCAATGATCGTTGTTGCTGTAACTCCTGCATCTATTGTGCACAATGCTCCTATTTCTACATTGTCGTGCAAATGCACTTTTCCACAAGTGTGCAAACGCTCATACCCCGTTGGTTTTTTCTTGTAATAGAAAGCTGAAAAACCAATCACTGAATTTGGACCAACAATCACATTTTCATCAATAATGGTGTCATCCAAAATAGATGCGCCAGAGTGAATTATGGAGTTTTTGCCAATTTTCACGCGATTTCCGATAAAGGCATTGGGATAAATCATTGCCGTATCATGAATTTCGCAATCTTCACCCGTTATCGACCGCGTTTGTGGTTGAAAGGGTTTGAAATGACGCGTGATTCTATTGAAATCATCAAAAGGAGCCGTAGAAATAAGCAATCCTTTCCCCTCCGGACATTCGACTTTTTGGTCAATCATTATAGTCGTAGCAGCACTTTTCAATGCTTTGTCGTAGTACTTCGGATGATCAACAAAAACTAAATCTCCAGGAACGACGCGGTGAATCTCATTAATACCACTTACTATATGATTTGGGTCACCAACATATTCCACGCCAAGAAATTCAGCCAATTGAGCCAAAGATTGATTTTCAGGAAATTTCATAAAAAACGTTTTGAACAAAATTACGGAGATGCACCGTCCTTTTGACGAGCACGCTAGTTATTTATCCGCCAGAGGTTGTTCATTTAACATTTTTTTGAACCGATTAAAAAGCAAGATGTACCAAAGAGAAACAAATCATTCCTCCATGACTATAAAAAAAATAATACTTTTTACCGGACTTTTTATATCGTCCCTCACGTTCTCACAAACCAAAACAATCGCCTTCAAAAGACACAGCGGAGTCAAATCAAATTTCTCTGCTTTTTTGAAACTGGAAGGAATAAACGGAAGCACCTCGAATTTAGGAATGGCGCCTGAAAAATGGGTTCGGAATTCTGAATTGAAAAAAGTCATTTTTATAAATGACACACTTGCCGCAATGGTGACGGAAGAAACTTGTTACAATGAATACAGTTACCAGCAAGAAGAAACCGAAAAATGGCGAGCGGGAACGGATACAGTTATCCGACATCCTTTGTTTTCATCTGAATTGACGGTCGACAGCATGCGCAAAATATTACATGCCGATTATTACTTTGCCAACGATATGAAAGATGTTGAATTTGTTGGTTTTGGAGAACGAAACCCGAAGTCACCCAAAGAAATTCGACAAGAAAATGCCAAAGAACAAATAATAGATCTAGGTTTAAAAAATGATAAAAAATCGAAGTTTGGAAAATATACTTTATTGAGTTTAATCCTTGCCTCTTCTTTGGGCATCGGACTGATCAAATTACGATAATGAAGAAAGGCGTAGAACCACTTTTTTTTCTGTGGACGTGGACAACTGTTTTTCTGTTTTGCCCTTTTCAAGTGCCAATTCTGGAATGGAAAAACAATTTTCTCCTCCCTTTTTGGAACGCAGTATTTGGATTGTTTTCAGTTCGTGAAATTCTAATCTTCTCTGATAGCCGAGGATTCTTCCTCATCATCACGATATTATTGGCTGTTTCTATGCTGTCCTTCATCATTTTTAGAAAATTCATCCGAGATTATAAAGTTCGTGTTTTCGAAATTCTCCATTATTTTCTTTTGGCCTGTGTGTTTATCATTTTCGTAAAGTATGGGTTGGATAAACTAATGATGCAACAGTTTCCATCTCCTGAAAGCAATCTGATGTTTACTGAATTGGGGAATTTAGATAAAGACATTCTATTCTGGACAACCATGGGCACGTCCCGACTTTTCAATTGGATAACAGGAGGAATTGAAGTATTTGCCGCTTTGTTCTTATTGTTCAAACGAACCCGAAGAATGGGTTTAATCGCTTTGCTTTTGTTTACGATTTATATTGTCATTCTCAATTTCTCGTTTAATATCGGTGTAAAATTGTTCTCGCTTATTTTATTGGGAACTCTCCTGACTTTGAATTGGAATACCTTGACTTTTCTCTTTCGATTCTTTTTGAGCTTTGGCGAAGAAGACGATCAACCTGTGGAGAAAAAAGTCTATTTACCGATATTGAAAGTGGTACTTGGCGCATCCTTAATTGTCCTATTGGTTCAAATGAATACTAGTTCGAAAACAGTCAACAACCTCCAAGGCGCTTACACTTCCATTCAATCCGAAACTCTCGATTATATTTTCATCAACCAGCAAAACTATTGGATAGAACAATCAAAAACCGGAGAAAGACAAAGTTTTGAAATAATCGGACAAGGCAAAACCGAGTTGAAACTGAGGGACGATTTCGGTGCTACGAAAATAATTCAATTCCACAAAAACGACGAAAACAATTATCGATTTCAAGATACAAATGGGAAATATTTTACTTTTAAGAAAATGGATTTAAGCAAAGTAAATATTCTACATGACGAAACACAACTGATTGTTCGCTGATCAGATTTTTCTTCCTTTCCAAGAATTCTTCGCCGTGAAAGCGCCGAGTTCGCCTTTGAGTAAAGTCATGACTATCGTTGCGCCCCAATCTCCAATTATAGTTTGATACCAAGCAAAAGAATAATAACTCAATTGGAAAAGAAAGGGCAACAATCCAAACAAAGTGTACGAAACTACTTTTGGTCGTTCTGTCGCTGAAAATGGCATCATTCTACCAATAGAATTACCAAGCGCGCTCGGTGCGAGAAATCCAGAAAACATTCCAGCGAAAAACTATTTTTGATTTGCTTCTTACTAAAATTTCCAATCGACAGAGTGGAAATTTTCTATTTCTTGAACTCCAAGTACCAATTTAAAAAAAAAACGAGTACAAGTGCAGTGATAAAAGCGAAGTAATTGTTCGGTAAAGACCAGTTGAACTCTTGCCATCTGAATTTTTTTAGTTGAAAATACAGAATTAAAAGAATGGCAAACAAGAGAAGGCTTTGTCCGATCTTGAACAATATCCCTTCTTTTTTTATAGCTTTGAGTTCCAAACGTATTGAATGGTTGAAGATAAAATAATTCTTGGAATTGACCCTGGCACAACTGTTCTCGGTTACGGTTTCATTCATATTCAGGGAAAAAAAATTAAGATGATTAATTTTGGCGTTATTCACCTGAACAAATTGCCAACGCAAAATGACAAGTTGAAACGGATATTCGAAAGACTGGATGGATTGATAGCAGAATTCAAACCAGATGAGATGGCATTAGAAGCACCTTTTTTCGGAAAGAATGTACAATCTATGCTAAAACTGGGACGTGCGCAAGGTGTGGCTATTGCCACTGCCATCAAATACAACTTGCCGTACGAAGAATACAGCCCCAGAAGGATTAAACAAGCTATCACGGGCAACGGAGCCTCTTCGAAAGAACAAGTTGCGGCCATGCTTCAAAACATCCTTAAATTAGAGGAAATTCCAAAATATTTAGATGCTACAGATGGTTTGGCTGCAGCGCTTTGTCATCATTATTCGAAAGGTATTGGGGAAAACAACAAAACCAAAGGCAACAATTGGAGTTCGTTTATAAAGAATAATCCAGATCGTAAGATTCGATAATCCATTATTTTTTGGACATAAAAAAACCGTATCGGCAAAGCCGACACGGTTTTCTATTTTAAAGACGAATCTTTATTTCTTGATAATCATACGATTTGTCAACGTATTTCCTTCAGAAGAGATGTTTAAGTAATAAACACCTACTGCTTCAGTAGATAAGTCAATTGTTTCAGTATGTACACCATTTGTTGTATTCAATGAACGAACAAGCAATTTCTGCCCCAATGCGTTGGTTACAACGATATCAAGGTTCATTGCATAGTTTACATCCATTTCCAATTGGAATTCTCCAGTTGAAGGATTTGGATATACATTGATTGTTCCAAAATCAGCTACTTCTTCTAAACCAGCAACTGAAAGTGTAATCGTATCTGTGAACACATTTGTTCCACAATCATTTGTTACAGTCAAAGTTACAGTGTAAACACCTGTTGAACCATACACATGGTTAGGGTCCGCTTGCGTTGAAGTTGATCCATCACCAAAGTCCCACAAGTATGTTGTTGTACCTGCACTTGAAGAAGTGTTACTAAATGCACCTGTTACATAACTAGATGTTGAAGTAAATCCAGCAGTTGGAGCTGTGTTCATCGTAAGATTCACCGTCTCTGATCCTGTACCACAAGCATCAGTGATTGCCAATGTGTAGGCACCTCCTGTTGTTGCATAAACTGAATCAGTTGTTGCAGTTGAACCACCTGACCATTGATAAGTATCAGCCATTTGTGATCCGTATAACAATACTGAATCACCTTCACAGAATACCAAGTCATTCGCTACAACGTAGTTGGAATAATTCAAAGCTGATTGATTCACAACGATTGCATCTGTTCCTGATCCACAAGCACTGTTAATAGAAACCGTGTATGTTCCTGGAGTAGTTACCCAAATGAAAGCAGTTGTATCTCCAGTTGACCAAAGGATAGTATCCGTTGGAGAACCTGCAGAAATCATAATGCTATCACCTGCACAAACCAATGCATCAGGTCCAAGGAAAGATCCTGTCAAACCAGAGAATTCATCTGCTCCCATATCTGGAGTAGTTGCACTTCTCATTTGACCATCGATATCCATTGTGATAGAAGCAATTGGTGTTCCTTGGTTACCGATTGTATCATTACAAACGTGTAAGTCCTGTGAACTAAAGAACATTGGATTGTTATCTATACTATTCGCATCAAATGCGGAAGCATTTTGCCAATCTGCCATTGTTTGTTGGTTACCTTGGTAGTAACCAATGTTACCCGCTGGAGAATACAATACATTGTGATCACACTGAGCTACTGCAAATGCATTACCTAAGTATATTGCGTATCCACCAGTGTAGTTGGCAAAGATGTTATTCTTAACATTATTCCCACCACCACTCGCTGGGTAGTATGCACGTGATGCAGTACCTCCTGCTGATACCAACAAAGTATTATGGTTAACGTCCATGTACCCAATATTCGACATGTACAAACCATAACATGAACTAGTGCTACCAGGATAACCAACAGAGACCATATTGTTTTCTACTAATCCAGTTATTGCAGGTGTACCACCTCCATTGAACCAGTAAATACCGTATCTCCATCCGCTAGTTCCCGTTCCATGAATATTGTTTCCAATAATCTGAGGACCTTTGTTTAAGTAGGAACCATAAAGGCCATAACGGAAAGTGTAAGAAGATACACCATCAATTGTATTGTTTTTTACAACGATACCATCTTGGTAGTATAAACGCATACCATAGTAGTAATTGTCCTTAAAGTGGTTTCCTTCGATAACTGTTCCTTCTTCAGCTGAAGTAGTTCCACCACCGTACCAGTACATTCCGTAACTACCACCTTGAATTGTATTGTTGATGAAGTGGTTACCATTGTCATTTGTGTTATTTGAATAGATCATAGCTGAGTTTGTTCCTGTGTTACCACCATTAACAGCTAACATGTTACAACCTTCGAAACGGTTGCTATCACATCCAGCACCAAAATTCAATACTCGAGAGTACGTTGTACCTGTGTTTTCAAGAGTCATGTTCTCGATGATATAATAATCACCGCCATTCATGTTAATAACAAAGTTATCTGCAGTACCTGAACCAGCTTGAGTCAAAGTTACCAAAGAAGCATCTCCGTTTTCAGAACGGAAGGTTACAGTATTTACTGCATCCATACTTGAGACATCATTTAATGTGATTTGCTCTGTATAAACACCATCTCTAACGTCAAATACAACTGGTCCACATGTTCCATAAGTATCCAACTCAGCAATTGCTGAAGCAAAATCAACAAAATCAGGAGTAACACCACCAATAGTATAGTTACCATTCAAACCTGAAAGCAAGTTAGCAATCGTAGAAGTGTCATTATATGCACCAGCGCTGTTTTCAACAACACCATTTGGTAAAACCGTGAAGGCAACTAATGAACTACCTGAAGCCAAAGCTACCAATCCTAACGTTACCGTATCTGTTCCAAAAGTTGGTAAACTTCCGGTCCAAGAAACTGGTGTTTGAGGCGTGCCGTTAAATGCCCAATTAATTGTAGCTGATGTCAATGTATCTGTACCATTATTTTTAATTGCAACTCTTACAGAATCACCGAAGTTACATGTTGGCAACAATGGTGAAACAAATTCACTTATACCAGCATCATCAACTAAAGGAGCTTGAATATTAACCAAATAATCTTCAGTACCACCCCAAGTGTAACTACCACAGGGTGAAACAAGCGAAGCACTTGTGGTTTCTCTTGTTACAACTCTCATTCCAGTAATACCGACAAGTGCAGTCATAGGAACAACGATGTTAAAGTATTCTGTATGAGGACCAGCAACTGGTGTAGATGTTACATATGCAACCTCTGCTGGATCAGCGAAAGTTCCATCCTGATCATAATCTATGAACACCTTTGTCATGGAATTATAATTCCCACCACAAGTCCCTGGACTTACAGATGACGCAACCGGAAACCCTTGCACCAAAATTGGAGCTGGAAGTGCTGTGTAATTTTCATATTGATTAGCAATACTTCCAGGTCCACCAAGTGATCCACAGCCAGAAGGGTTGTTTAAAGTTCCTACTTGAACACCTTGTAAATCAGTATCACCGCTATAGCTAGCTGAACTTTGACAATAACAGTTAAAGAAGGTATTCATTGCTACACTCACTGGAGTAGAAGTAGCTGGTGTACCCGAAGCACAAGTTACTATACATTGATAGCTAGTTGTTGTAGCTTGATTCCCAGAATATGTGCTGTTTGTTGCACCAGCGATATTGGTCCAAGTAGATCCACCGTTGGTAGAGTTTTGCCATTGGTACGTTGTACCTGTACCTGTCGTTGCTCCACTAAGTGAAAAACTTACGGGTTGACCAACACAAGCCAGTGCTGGATTTGCAGCAGTAGTTCCGCCAGCAGCAGGATTTTGACAATTATTGGAAGGTCCAACAGTTTGAATAGTTGTTACTTGACAACCTGATGCGGTTGCACATGACGCATTAACAGTCCAGTGCGCATAGTATGTACCATTTGCAGGTGGAGTAAAAGTCAAAGGTGAAGGACCAAAAGCCACCGCTGGGCCTGTTGCCGAACCTTGTCGTATAGTAACGTAGCCTGATGTCGATGCAATCGCCGCAGTATATACGGTCGAAGAAAGCATTCCGTAAATAACCGAATACTCTGATAGATACTGACAAGTTGTTATAGTAACTGTTGTACCGTTCACTGTCGACACGGTTGCTGAGCCATATTGGTATGGGTTCGAACATTGGGCAGAAATACTCTCTACACTCAAAACGCTCAAAATCAGAAGCAGCAATAGTTTTGCTCTCTGTTTAATTTGTAATATTTTTTTCATAGTTTTTATAAATTATTATTAATTCGAGTGCAATTTAGATTAAAATTTAGCGGTTAAAAAAAAGAAATGTTTATAAATGAAAAAATATAAAAAAATATTACGAATTAAACAAGCTATCACGGATAGTTGCGGCCATGCTTCAAAACATCCTTAAATTAGAGGAAATTCCAAAATATTTA
>ERZ887851.2325-NODE-2325-length-14973-cov-9.673482_pt1 | contig 14973 bp, 5 predicted proteins | sample MGYA00521100_ERZ887851 | MGnify/ENA primary metagenome ERZ887851 (study PRJEB32303, sample SAMEA104408602) | aquatic metagenome | biome: Brackish water; feature: Pelagic; material: water | place: Baltic Sea | collected 2014-06-06T16:11:00 | depth 11,444 m ...
AGTTAGAAGAATATTTTAAAAAAAATTAAAGTAAATAGAAAAATTTTAGTTAGGCTATATTTATAAGAGAAATAAAAAGATAAACAAAAATAATTAAATACAAAAACAAATGGCTGATTTATTAATGAAAATGCCCATACCATACGAACCAAAAAGACAAAATAGGTTCGTTCTGAGATTTCCATCATCTCTGGGGATAAATGAATGGTTCGTAGAGTCTACATCAAGACCTAAAATAACTGTAGGTGCAACAGAGATACAATTTTTAAATACATCAACATTCGTCGCAGGAAGATTTAACTGGGAACCTCTTAATGTTACATTTAGAGACCCAATAGGACCTTCAGCATCACAAGCTTTAATGGAATGGGTTAGATTGTGTGCGGAATCTGTTACAGGACGTATGGGATATGCTGCGGGATACAAAAAAAATGTTGACTTAGAGTTGTTAGACCCAACAGGTGTTGTTGTTGAAAAATGGATATTAGAAGGTACTTTCTTAACCTCAGCTGATTTCGGGTCACTTGATTATAAATCAGACGCTATTGCTAATATTACAGCGAGTATGAGAATGGACCGTTGTGTTTTAGTATATTAAACCAAAAAAAATAAACTTAATTTAAAAACCTGTACTTTGTATGGGTTTTTTTTTATATTTTATAGTAATATCATTTATAATTGATAAAAGTGAATTATAATTGTGTTAAAGAAATTTTATATGGATGATAACTTAATAAAGGCTGGTACTGAAAACTTTAGTTTACCACACGATGTTGTAAAGTTTCCCACAGGAGGTAAATTTTATAAAAACAAAAAAAAATCAATCAAAGTAGGATATTTAACTGCGAGTGATGAAAATATGTTACTTAATGCTTTAGAGAATAACGCATCTGAGTTAACATATCAATTACTACGTAGTAAGATATATGAACCTGATGTTAGACCTGAAGATTTACTTAATGAAGATATTGAGTCAATATTGTTATTTTTACGTAACACATCTTTTGGTCCTGAGTATATTTTTAAATTAAAAGACCCGGCAACATCAAAAATGTTTGAACAGACGGTCACATTAGACGAACTTGATATAAATAAACCTGATGTTGAACCAACCGAAGAAGGGTGTTTTATTGTAAAATTACCTAAATCAGACGTTACTGTTAAGATTAAACCAATAACTTTTGGTGAAAATCGTGAATTGGAATCACAAAAGAAAAAATATCCGTTGGGTAGAGTAGCACCTGTGGTCAATTGGAGATTGGAAAAACAAATTGTCGAATTAAATGGTAATACCGATAAAGGTGAAATTAGTAAGTTTATTAATGAAATGCCTATATTTGATTCTAAGTTTATTAGAAACTTTTTAAATAAAAACGTCCCGTCCTTGGACTTAAGAAGGAAAATTTACGCCCCATCAGGAGAATTAGTGACATCGGATGTTGCTTTTGGGGTGGAGTTTTTTCGGCCTTTCTTCTAGTCATAGGCAAAATCTGCTCGAGGAGTTCTACCTTATTAATAAGTTTATTACTTTATCGATGAAAGACTTTAACGAATTACCTACATATGGTAGGAGATATATTTTAAATAGAATAATAGAAGACAATACACCAAAGAGTTAAAATTACTTTTTGGTGTATTTATGTTATATAGAAAAAGTTAATTATGGCGGATAATCCACTTTCAGCAAAAAATTTAGAAGAGTTAATGAAAAACTCTCTTATACCCAATGCGGATAAGTTAGTACAGAAAATTTTTGACATGGACAAAGCGGCTTTTGATGTCAACAAGACGTTTGGGTTAGCCGGTGAACAGGTTATGGCTATTAAATCTACATTAACCGGAGCCGTTAGTGAGGTTGAAAGGTTAGGTGGTAGTATGTTGGATGTGACAAATATCATAAAGGGTGTTGGTTCGGCATTAAACAGAAATTTAATAATAGAAAGTAGTGCTGTTGCAGATTTGTTTGCCGCAGGTGAAGTTTCCGGTGAAAGTACTGAAAAATTAACAAAAACTTTTAAACAAGCTGGATTTTCTATATATAATGTTTCTAAAGAAATTGAAAATATAGCTAATACCGCTAGAGGTTTGGGTCTTAATACCCAAGCGGTTTCACAAAAAATAATGGATAACATAGGTCAATTAAACCGTTTTAATTTTAAGGGTGGTATTGATGGGTTATCTCGTATGGCCGCGGAGTCAACAAATTTAAGAGTTGATATGAAAACCGCTATGGACTTAGCTGATAGAGCTTTTAGTCCTGAAGGAGCAATTGAAATTTCGACAGCATTTCAACGATTAGGGGCGACAATACCGGGACTTACCGATGTTAATGAATTGATGTTTAACGCTCGGAATAACCCTGAAAGGTTACAAGAAGACTTGGCCGAATATGGTAAACAGTTTGTTAAGATGAATGAGAATGGTGACTTTGAAATTATGCCCGGTGCGAAAGCCAGATTAAGAGAAATTAATAGTCAACTTCAATTGGGTACCGGTACCATGCAAGGGTATGCGTTGGGGGCGGCTGAACTTGAATATAAGATGGGTAGGATTAGGATGCCTAATTTTGACGTGTCTGAAGACGACAAAAAATTAATCGCTAATATGTCCGAAATAAAACCGGGAGGTTCTGCGACAATTAAATTTGAAGATGCTGAAGGAAAATCGCAAACTAAAAATGTTGTTGAATTAACTGAAAGTGACGTACAAGCAATTAAAGATAGTTCGGCACCTAAAGATATTCAAGATGTACAAAAAGGTCAATTAGACGCTTTAGAATCGATTAAAGCTTCTATGACTTCACTTAATAATAAAGTTGTAACAGGAATTGCAGGTTCTAAAACAGCTAACGATGTTTTAGAAGGTGCTGAATTAATTGAGACCACGGTATACGATACTTTTAGTACCGCGATAGGTAAAACTGAAAAAATAAGTGAAAATGTTGATAAAGTTACGGATACGTTAGTGAATTCTGTTGAAAAACTTGTTACGGGTGAAATGGAAATTACCGAAGTCTTAGGAAATATTGGTCAGGTAGGTACTGAAGTGGCTGAAGATTTTACGAAAAATTTTAAACCGGCTATGAAAGTTGTAACCGATAACATTGAAGAATTTAAAACGGGTACTAATAAATTTAATGGGGTGTTAGAGGCACTTACGGGATTTATTAGTGAGGTGGGAAACAATTCTCAAGTAGAAAAAATTCCAAAGGTTTCTGCTGAGGATTTTATAAAAACACCGGGGATGGGTATTCAAACACTACCTCAGGACACTATATTTGGTGGTACAGGATTTGAAAGTTTCATTGATGGTATAAAAGAAATGAAATCTTTACCTACTACTAATAATAACACTACTAACACTCAATTACAGGATTTTATAACTCAAATGAAAAGTATGAAATCCTCTACGAATAGTAGTAACAATAATGAAACTCCTGTTGAAATAAAAACAACTGCAGATATTAATCTTAATATTAAAATAGATGCACCTAATCAAATAGACACTAATCAAGTTGTTTTAGCTTTAGAAAATCAAGGTGTTAGAGAAAAGTTATATGAGACTATGAGAGAAACTATGTATAATAATGGTCTATCTGCACCTACCTCATCTAAAACTAAACTAATGAACCCTTATATAACTTCTTAAAAAATAACTTATTAGTCTATTTATAATAAAAATATAAAATCTTATTATGAGTAGTTTATCATTTGCTTCTACATCTTCTTTTAGGAACTCACTCATGGGTGTTAATTTACCCCCATATAATGTTCCGGGTACGTATACACCTCCGGGTGGTCCTTTAACGTATCCAACACAATTAAGTAATTTTAGTGTTGTTGATTCACCTGATTTTTTAATTGCTAATAGTCCGTTTCCTAATCAATCGTATGTTTTAAATGAATTTGGTCCTACGGGAGGTTTTAACAACTCAATTACTTTTAATGGTCCTTTGGTACCTGTTATACCTACATATGCCGAGTATAGTCCTACTCAGACTAATATGGACATATTAAATGATACTTTTATTGATGCCGCTTACTTACAAAACGCTTATGGTCCTCAAGGAGGGTATCAGTATATGGTCACGATGACTGATATACAATTAAATAATTTTATTTATCAACCTTATTGGGACCCACCTAATTTTACTCCGTCAAGTTACAGTCCTTATAATATACTTTTTTCTGATAACCCTCAAGGTGATGTGGGACCACTATCTCAAGATTCGTATTTAGCTAGGTTAGGTGCTGAACAACTTAAGACATCTTTTCAAAACAGAGTCGATGCTGAAATATATCAAAATACGGTTGGATTAGTTAACTTAGACTCACTACAAGACCCATTTGAAGCATCTTTAATTGCAACAGGTCAAGAACCTTTAATATATAAAAATTGGAGGATTACAGTACCTGAAAACCCAATTTTACAAGCCGCGGATTTTATAACTCGATTAGGTGGGGCTTATTGGCCTGTATCACCAATACCGGGTGATTATTTTGATGAGCCGAATTTTGATGATAAACAAACATCAAAAGCTTTAAATGTTATTAATCAATTAACAGGTGGGTTCTTAGGACCTATTCTTAATAAAAGAAGACAACCGTCACAAGTATTTATTGCTAATACCGGTAATGGACAAAGGTCAGCTCTTTTTAGGTCTTTAGATTATAATAGGTATCAACCAGGTTTTAGTAAGGATTTCGGCGGGTTATTAGGTGTTGGTCAAGGATTGGTTAATCTTGCTATTGATTTGATAAACCCAAATAATGGTACATTAAATGGGGGTTACTATGTTGGTGATAAAAATTCTGACCCATCAACAATAACATCTCCACCTAATCAAGTTCCCGTTAATCCATTTGGTCAACAAGAACAGGCCCCTGTTTATGGTCCATCTGAGATGGGTAAACTATATGAGGGGAATATTGATAGTTTAAATTTTGGACTTGCGGGTAAATCATTTACTGATGGTGGGGGTATAACAGGTCAGTTTGTTTGGGTTTCACCTAAATATAAACCTAATGCCGGATTTAAAGTAGGTCCGGGTGGTGATACTACAAGTCAAGACCCTAACTATAATCTAATATCGGGTCAATTTACTGATGGTGAGTCTACTAAATTAACATTTAAAGAGACTTCAATATTAGATAATACTCAAAGGCTTGTTGATTCTGCGGATAATGTTAGTGGTATTGCTAGACTAAAACATGTCGGTAATGCAATTAATCAAGTTAGTAAAGTTTTTAATGATGGGTATAAAGAGATAACTAAAGGTTCTCAAGTCTTATCATATGTTGATAATGCTGATGGTAGTCAAGCAGGTATTGAGTATTGTCGAGTTTTTACTAAAGATACTCCTTATTATACGTATAATGATTTACAAAAAACAGATGGAATAGTCGATTCAGGTAGAAAATTTAATAATTCTATTTTAAAAAATACTTTCAATTTAAATATTGCACCTACGAGTGAGAACGTTGTTAGAGTTGAAGGTACTAATAATTTTGTGGCTAAGAAATATATGTTTTCTATTGAAAATTTAGCTTGGAGAACATCAAGTAAACCGGGTTTTAGGTATGATGACTTACCTAATTGTGAAAAAGGTCCTAATGGTGGTAGAGTAATGTGGTTTCCTCCTTATGGTATTGACTTCAGCGAAAGTAATACCGCTAATTGGTCTTCCACATCATTTTTAGGTAGACCTGAACCTATATATACATATAAAGATACTACTAGAACGGGTTCTCTAAAATGGAAGATAATTGTTGACCACCCATCAATTATGAACTTAATTGTAAAGAAACAGTTAGAAGGTGTTAACAAAGAAAAGGTAAATTCTATGTTAGATTCCTTTTTTGCGGGATGTTTAAAATATGATTTATATGATTTAGGTGTTAAATTTAACACAATCCCGTCCTCTGATTTATTTACATACCAAGAAATATTAAGTAATAATCCTACTTTTGAGGAAGTTAGTAATATTGTTGATGAATTGCCTAAGGGACCATCAGATGAAAACAGTGTTGATAATAACGACCTTAGTTTAACAGAATTTAAAGAAAAATATGATGATTTAGGTTTTTATTTTGATAATGATATACCTGACCCCAATACTAACAATACGACGTCCTCAGTTCCATTTAATGAAACATATGTACCATACACTAGTTCATCAAATATAAGTAAATATGTTACAAGGGCTAATGGTCTTTTTGATGAGGGAGACTCAAAAAGAAATGTACAACAATTTTTTAATTCAGTTGTTATTGATAATTTTAAAACCATTTCTGAAAACCCTGAGAGTAATTTCATAAAGGATGCTTTTGATATATTAAAAGAAAAGAAGGCTAGAATTAATATTAAATTAGTTGGTTCCGCGTCTGCACCGGCATCACAAAATTATAATGTTAATTTATCAAAACGAAGAGTAGATTCTGTTAGACAGTTTCTTAGTGAAACTAGTTCGGGAGATGCTAATTTAAGTGAGTTTTTTGATGACGGGACAATAAAGGTTGAATCTAAAGGCGAAAATGAAACCATTGTTTTCCCTAAAAGTAGTTCAGGTAATAATTTTGGTAATAATATTAATTGTACTGAAAATATTGAAGATAATACTGGTAAAACTAACCGAGGGTCTCAGATTTACTCTGTAAATGCTATGGCCTGTAGAAGAGTTAGTTTAGTAATCGAAACGATTCCTCTTGACCCCGTAACAACAACAACAACGACGGAAGTACCTGAGACAACGATTGTTAAAAAAGATAATATTACTAAGACAGTACAAGAAAAGTTAAAAGAAGGTATCGGTAAAAGGATTTTAAGAAAATTATTATCTGAATGTGATTACTTTGAGGTTATTCAACAAGAAAATCCTATGGTATATGATTCTATTAGAGAAAAAATAAAATATTTCAATCCGGCGTTTCATTCTATGACCCCTGAAGGGTTAAATGGGAGATTAACCTTTTTAAATCAGTGTGTTAGACCGGGTGAAACGATACCTATTGTTAGAACAGATAGTAACGGTAACGATACTTTAGTTAGTAACGATGCTCAAAACACTTCTTTTGGTTCACCACCTATTTTAGTTTTAAGAATTGGTGATTTTTATAACACTAAAATTGTACCTAAAAGTGTAAACATAACTTATAATCCATTGAATTTAGATTTAAACCCCGAAGGTATTGGTGTACAACCTATGGTTGCGGACATTACTCTCAGTTTTGATTTTATAGGTGGTCAAGGATTATCAAAACCTGTTGAACAATTACAAAATGCTTTATCTTTTAACTATTATGCTAACACTGAAGTGTATGATGAGAGAGCTATTGCTACTGAAGATAGGTCAGATTTAGATAGGGAATTAATTCAAAAAATTATTGACAGGGAAGAACAAGCAAGGGTTGAAAATAATATTCCTCTACAAGGAGGTAACACAATAGGTGTTGTAACTTCTGAGGAAACGGCTCTTAGTGGATATGTTGGTACTATAACATATCAAAAAATAATGGATGAGTTATTAGGTGTTCAAAAAAATTATTACGAATCTATTCCAAATAAAATAGAAACTTTTGTTAATGAAAATAATTTTGGTGTATGGAATTTAGTTTCTAAAAATAGAAAATACATTGAAGGTCAAGTGACTTTAAAAGGTAATGAAATTGTTAATATCCCTATCTATGGTAAACCTGAAAATGTTCAAAAAAATATAGATAATTTATTTCAGTTTTTAATTGATGATATTAACAATGATAGTAATTTTATAATTAGTGAATTAATTAAATTAAACTTTCAGGCACCTCAAATAGATGCGATTAAGGTTAATATGATAAATTATATTAATAATTATAAAGTTGAATTTTCATCACCAATTTTTACAAAAATTAATGAAATAGTGCAACAACAACAAAATATGATTATGTTATTAAGACAAATTAATTTGATTGTTGAACCAACTTCAATTGTACCCCCTTTACAACCGACTACTTTTGATGGAAAAATACCTAGTGTTGGCATACCAATTATTTATAATACGAAACCAACCGAAGATGTGGCTAACACATCCGGACCTTCACAATTTGAAAATACTTACGATGAACTTTCACATGATTATGGTAAAGTTTTGAATAGCCTTAAAAGTTTTTACCTCGACATATTAGTTGGTGAGAGTAGTACTGATAGTAATATGGTATTTATTCTATCCGGAGGTAGTAAATATAATGAAGAAAATGGGACATTCCCAAATATATCAGATAAAATCGCTTCTCCTGAAGACCAACATATGTTTATGATACTTTCAAATGTATTTAACAATTCTGATGACCTTGATGTTTTCATTGACAGTTGTCTTCTCAATATTAGTGGTAATACAGGTAGGTTAAGTAGACGTCTTAAAAAAATATGTAAGACATTCGCGGGTAACGTTGAAGTAGAATTAAAAGAAGAAATAAAGTTAGTGGAAAAGTTAAAAAATGAAGAGGTTTATAATTTGTATTTAAATGAAACTGATTATGAAAAAGGTAAGGTTAGAGAATTTACTTACTCTACTGAGGTAATTGATGAATATATAGAAGAACAACAAAACCGAGTAAAAGAATTATATAACGGTGTTGGTGGTGATAAGTGGAATAATGTCGTTAAATTAACTTAAAATGGGAAAAGAATATTATAATAGATATAAGGGATTTAATATTGAGGGTAAACAAACTACTGTTCCTTATGTAACACTACCTTCTAAAGGTACTGACAAAAAATATATTTACAAGGTTGCTCAATCAAGATTAGATAAAGTTTCACAACAATATTATGGGTCACCTTTTTTTGGGTGGTTAATTATGAGTGCTAACCCACAGTTTGGTGGTCAAGAGTGGAGTATAACGGACGGGTCTATATTGACTATTCCGTATCCTTTAGTAAGTTCTATACAAGACTATAAATCTCAGTTAGATAACCACTTTTTTTATTATGGAAGATAATGATGAAAATATTTTTGTAGAGTTTGATTATAATAACATTTTTTTAATTGACCCTAATAGGGTTGTTAATAGTGAGGGTAAAATCAAAGAAAGGACTGTTAAACAAGAGCGGTTGGTTATGTATGCCAATTTAGAGTGTAATCTAACCCCAAGAACTAAACTTGCTGTGGGTGCGTCTCAAGATGATAGAAATCAAACAATAAATATTGGTTCCATTAATTTCTTAAAACAAGGCGATAAGGAATATTTAGATAATTCATATACTGATGAGTTAACAGGTAAAAACACTTTAAAGGGTGATTCTGAAAATGGGTTTGGGTTTGGTGTTAATCAGATTAAACAAAACGATGGTAATCAAACTTTATTAAGTGATGGTAAAGAAGGGTCTGTTAATAATGGTTTGTTGGGAATTACTAGTATAAATATTAACACGTCTTTATCGTTATATCCTACAATCCAAATGAGTTTAGAGGATATAAAAGGTAGAGCCATGTTTGAGAGTGGTCAAAACTCACCGTACGCAGCCTTCTTCAATTTCCCATATCCTAAATTTTATTTAACGATAAAAGGTTATTATGGTAAGGCTACTCGTTTACCGTTAATGTTGCAGACCTTTTCATCAAGATATGATACCGGTGATGGTAATTTTAAAATAGATTTAAAATTTTACACTTATAAATTTACAATGTTGGCTGAGACGACTATGGGGTATTTGTTAGCGGTACCACATATGTATAGGTCAAGAATTAAAATACAGACTAAAGAAAATACTTCTACTAATTTCTCTGATGTTGAAAACACTTCAGTGTCTTTAGGGTATAAAAAAATTAGTGAAATGTATGGTGAATATAAATCTAAAGGTATAATATCTGACGATTTTCCTGAATTAACTTTAGTACAATTAAGGTTTAGGTTGGAACAATTTATGAAAAATACTTTGGACACCTTTACTAAAGAAAATTTAGACCCGTTAACTGATGTTAGTGACTATAATAATAATATATCAGATTACTCAAAAGAAGTTTTTTTATATAGTGGTACTGATAAAGGTGGTTCTTGGTTTAATCAATATATGGATACTGAAAACTTTTTTATTCTTAATGATGAACAAAATACTAAAGTTTATACATTTAGAAAGGAGTTTAGAGACCCACAAAAAAGAAATACTGCAATATCAAATTTAAAAGGTCTTATAACAAAATATAATACACTATTAAATGATAACGAAACTTTGGGGAAAAATGGTACCTATACCATTGGTAATAAACCTCCTTTTAAGTCTGAAATACCTAATCCTATAAATTATAAAACGTTTAACAAAAAGGATGTTACAATTAATGATGTTAATTTTGAAGAAACTTATAGACAACAAAAACAAACAGGTATAAATCCAACACCTACCCAACTTGAAGAATTTAAGACCGAATTAATTACTCAGAACATTTTCTCTAATACTGAATTAAGTATTCCTCGTGGGCAAAGTGTTTTAAGTGTGAACCCCGATAAAATTAATTACTTTTATACGTTTGAGGGTGAGGGTTCTTTTATGGGTATCATCGATGATATGCAGATACAAGTTAGACAAATTAAAGATAAAATACAAGATGAATTAACCGAGTCTTTATCTTCTTTATTAAAAAGTAAGGGTGATAACGGTATTGGTTTCGTACCAACAATTAGAAATGTGTTAGCGGTAGTATTTGCAAATGCTGAGGCATTTCTTAGGTTATTGGATGATACTCACAGAGAAGCTTGGAATGTTAGAGATAATAGAGATAGACAGGCGTCTATTTTTAATAGTGATGTTGGTAGTGCTAATCCTGATAACTTATCATCGGGGGTAAATACGGATAACCCTGTTTATCCTTGGCCTGAGTTTATTGTTAAAACTACAAACCCCAATGGGGAAAAATATGAAAAGGCCTATCCGGGGGATGACAAGTATAATAGTCTAACTAAAGGTTATAGATATGATATTTGGCCTGAGGTTGAATTTGTAGAAGAGTATTTAGATGGTAAAACTAGAAGGGGGATAATGACTAATTTGGGGCCTTCAAATCCAAATGGTCTGAACGAGACAAATAGAGTTTCGGTTAATGCGATTGAGTTTCCTATTGGTAATGACGTTTACCAAAATAAAGAAAAGGTGAAATACATATACGAAATATATGAAAGATTATTTTTAACCGCTAATTATACGGGACTCGTTAGAATTAATGATTTACTTGATTCTGATGAGATGGGTGATTTAATTGCAAGTATTGAAAGTACTAATATTATTGATAGTCTATCTAACGATAATCCTTTTTTAATACAAGCCCTTAAAAGTTCTAACTTAACAGGTGAAAATTTCTTAACAGTACTTAGAACTATTTCAAATGACGGTCAAGGTGTTAGTTGGAATAATTTAATAAGAGGGATATTTAATACAGGTTATATAAAAAATGACGTTGACAATGCAAGTTTCACGTTTCTTAACTCAAAATTTTTACTTCGTTCTTTAGCATCACCAACAACTTCAGTACCTAAAAGTGATGTTCTATCGGAATATTTAAAATCTAGTAAAAGTAATGTTATTAATATTACTGACACTTATCCTTTTACTGATTTAACGTGGGTTAAAAATAATTTACAAGAAGGAAATAAAATATCTAACGTTAATGATGTTAAAAATACTTCAGATACTTTATTTTATAATAATACATATAAAGTAATATCTAATTTCGAAGGAGGGTCAAGTGAATTTGCTCCAATAACTAATTATAGTTTTAAAAAGGGGTTAACAGTTCCTCAGTACGCGACTACTGATTTACGTAGTTTCTATAAATATAGAGGTCCGTCAACTCAGTTTCCTACTGAGGGTAATTTAAATTATTTTGACTATAGTGGTTTAGTTAGTTCAAATCAAACCGTTTCTATTCTGAATACACCTTATTTTATAAATTCGTTACAAGAATCTGCAGACAAAATAAGAAGTGGTACTCAAAACCCATTTACTGTTCCAGCTTACTTATTTATTAATAGTTTGCCTTTAGCCACACTTAGAGAAAAGTTTACAACAAATGATGAAGGATATGTTAATGCGGTTACATTAGATTATATATTCGGTACTATAAAAAAGTTTGGTAGTTTACAATCAGTACCTTATGCTTGGGTTCTTAAAATAGGGTCCGAGTGGCATAGATATAAAACGTTTATTCAAAGTAATGTTGACATATTAAGTAGTTCTTGGGTAGATTTTGATGAGAACTCAAATTATGACCCACAAACATCATCACCGAACAAACAATACTCATTAAATATAAATGGTTCACCGTATGATATGGTAATGGAAGAGACTAATACCATTACCGTAGGTGGTCAAACAAAAAACACGACTTCAATTAATAGTGGGTTTTACCCTAAACTAATAAATGACTTTACTTTCTTGTATGAGGGTAATGAAATATTTACAACTTATAGTGATTCGGATATACAATCCGGAATAGATTCTAATTTAGAAATGACTTTTGTTCAAGATGCAGTTATTAATTACTCAAACACTGATGAAGATATTAGATTGACTCCGTGGAGTGTATTATATAATAGTAAATTTACTACATCATCATTTATAATACCATCAAACGGTTCTTTAATTAATCAAACTAAAGATGAGTGTATTAATGATAGTGGGGTGTTAAAATTTGACATAAAAAATAACCAATCAATGTACAATGGTTCTGTTAGGTTATTTTGGGGTGCGCCTAATTACGGATATTTTGACAACAGTAAAGTTGTTAAACCTGAGTATAATCAACACATGAAAAAAGTTTTTTCTGATGAATCTAATACCTATACGGTAAATGTGTTAGGGGATGATGTTGAATTGCCGAGTCCGCCTCAAAATTTCTCAATTAACGGATTAATTAGCGAATATAGTGATATTAGTGAAACGTTTTCAGTTTTTGAAAAAGACGTAATGGACCAATTTGAGACTAAGTTTTTAGACTTTTCAAAGAGTAGGTTTGATATTAGTGAAAGTTCATCTGAAGATTTTTCAACCCTAAGTGAAAATAATTCTGTTAGTAACTTTAAAAATTTTCATGAATTTTTTATACAAATGTGTCGAATACCTAAGGTCACTTTAACCACAGGTGAGGGAACGGTAAGTAAATCCCAAAATGAACAAATGGATTTTTTCAGTAATGTGGTGGGTCAATTTTTAGAATATAATGTTTACTTCAAATACGGTAATCCCGGTCTATTTGATAAAAGACTTTTTTATTCGTTTGCAAATAATACAACACTTGTTGATGGTTATACTTGGGAACAATATAGTCTATCTACTCCAAATGCTTTACCTACAATTAGTAATACTATTACCGTATCTAATTCCAAAATATCGTATCCTAATGAGTGGAGAGATTTAGAATTATATGTTGGGTTTTCGGATATCCCTGAGTTAGTGTACGATAATAATGGTTCCTACATTACAGATTTTTTTATTGATAATAATGTATCTTTTAATTCTGAAAATATTAAAAACTTTTCACCAATCATTAAAATGTATGCCACTCAAAAACTAAAAGATTCGACAATGACGTCGGCTAAATTTGGTCAATTAATCGAAAATTATATAAATGATACAGATAGTTTTCAAAATAAGATAACAAATAATTTAATTACTAAATTAAGGTCAAGTTTACCTGATGTGGATTCGAGTACTTCTTTAAAGAAGAAAAGTGCTATTTTAGGTGGTGAACAAATTAAAGTAGAATTATGGGAGTTATTTAAAGCTTTAAATGACAAGTGGATTTCGGGTCACGATTTTTCAACGGAAACTGTGTTTGAGGGTGTGTTATTTTTAGATAGGGCAAGTAGAGATATTGGTAACGAAGTTTTTGTTGATATATACAAATTAAAAGACTTACTTCATGATATTGAAAATGCTAGTTCAATGGATGTGTTAACATTTGTAACAACTATTATCGTGGATAATGGGTTTAATGTACTTAACGTCCCTTCATATTTTAATTTCTATAACGTAAATAAAGTCGTTAAAAATCCTACACCTAAACCGGAAAGTAGTTTAGATTCGGCGAATACTTTATTTGGTACGTTCGAGAGTGTGGATTACCGAGAATCGTCAACCAAGTTAGTTTGTTTATATGGGAATACAGGAAGCTCTAAACTATCGATGGAGGATAATGGTAGTTACAGATTTAAGAGTGACGCCCCTGATTTACGTAAACCGGATAGTGGATTTGTTGATGATATCAACGAAGATAAAGATGATTTTGCTATTTCTAATAAAGTTGTTGGTTTTAACGTTGACATTGGTCCTCAGAATCAGTCTATTTTTACATCTTTTAGAGTTTCGCAAAATCCGGGGAAAGCCACTTATGAATCTATAGAGGCTGAAAATGCTTTGGTAAACAGTTATCAACAAAGCAATTCAAATTTAGGTTTATATAATATATATAAGAATAGAAGTTATAGTTGTGTTTTATCTATGATGGGTAATGCTATGTTACAACCGACTATGTATTTTAATTTAAGACATGTTCCTATGTTTAATGGTCCATACATGATTACAAGAGTGGACCATACAATTAATCCGGGTCAATTTGAAACTATTGTTGAAGGTATTAGACAACCTTTTGCGGGACTACCTAGAGTGGATAACTATATTCAAACTCTAAGAAATAACTTGTTAAATAGTATACTTGAAAACAATAATGATAAAATTGCAACTCCAAGTACCACTAAAACAGGGAATACTAATACTAATGTGATAACTCAAAAAAGTGGTGTTGCTAATGATTTGTTGAATCAACCAAATAAAGAGTATTCTAACACTAGTAATTGTGAACCTAATTATAATGGTGTTTATAGTGAATTTGAAGATGTCGTACCATCATTAACTAGCAGTTCGTATGCTGATGTTAAAGTTAATATAGTAAATACGGTTGATGATAACAGTGGTAATTTAGAGTATATTATATTCGCATCTATA
>ERZ887851.2331-NODE-2331-length-14934-cov-5.935547_pt1 | contig 14934 bp, 13 predicted proteins | sample MGYA00521100_ERZ887851 | MGnify/ENA primary metagenome ERZ887851 (study PRJEB32303, sample SAMEA104408602) | aquatic metagenome | biome: Brackish water; feature: Pelagic; material: water | place: Baltic Sea | collected 2014-06-06T16:11:00 | depth 11,444 m ...
CTGCCCCAGATAGCGACACTCCATGATCTTTTTAAAACGACGCGCTGCAGGCTCAATGCCATCCGCCTCTAGCTGTGCGTTTGCCTCTGCAGTCAGCTCGTCAACAATGGTGTTGATCCGCTTAATCGCATCGTCATCCGCATCGTCCAGTGTTTGCAGCACAGAGCGCGTGTATTCATATTGAAGATCCGTCACCAACAAGCCCATTGCCGCCGTGATCCCCGGCTGGATTGGCGATATGACATCGCGCGCTTGGATCATTTCGGCCAAAGCCACCGAATGAAGCGGCCCCGCACCGCCAAAGCCCATCAGCGTGAACCCACGCGGGTCGATCCCCTTGGCAACAGAGTTGGCATTGATCGCCAGCGCCATGTTGTTGTTGATGATCTTGAGAATACCCAAAGCTGCATCTGTAACGCTGAGGCCAAGAGGATCAGCGATATGTTCCTTAATCGCCTTTTCCGCCAGATCCTTGTCGATCGACAGATCGCCGCCCAGAAAACGTTTAGGGTCCAGACGACCAAGGGCCACCTGCGCATCCGTGACCGTAGGTTCTGTACCACCACGCCCGTAACAAGCCGGGCCGGGCACCGCACCTGCAGACCGCGGGCCGACGCGGAATGCGCCGCCCACATCCACATAAGCAATTGAGCCACCACCAGCGCCAATCGCATCGATATCGATCATCGGAGCCAGCACGGGCAAGCCTGCAACTTCACTGTCGCGTGGGTTTTTGATTCGCAATTCGCCATCTTGAATGACAGAAATATCCGCCGAGGTACCGCCAATGTCGATGGTGATCACATTGCTGGTGTCGCAATGACTGCCCGTCCAGCGACCGCCAATGACACCACCCGCAGGGCCAGAAAGCAAAAGGCCAATGGGGCGGGACGCTGATTGATCGATGGTGGAAATGCCACCGTTGGACTGCATGATCCGCACTGTGGCGGTGATGTCGTTCTTCTTAAGCCGGCTTTCCAGACTGCGCAGGTAAAGTGCCGTCTTGGGGCCGATATAGGCATTCATCGCCGTTGAGCTAAAGCGCTCATACTCACGGATCACATTCACCACCTCTGAGGATGCAGAGACAAAGGCGTCGGGCATCACCTCTTTGATAATCTCGACGGCCCGCTTTTCATGGGCGTTGTTAAGGAAGGAAAACAAGAAGCCGACAATCACCGCATCCAGCCCACGCTTTTTGAACAGCTCGGCAGCGGCGCGCACTTCGTCCTCAGACATTGGCGTTTCAATCTCGCCCGTTGGCGGGGTAAGCCGTTCGGTTATTGGAATGCGATTGCGCCGTTTGACCAGCGGCTTGCTTTGCCACGGCACATCAAACTGCAGCGAGAAGTTATGGGGGCGTTTGTGACGCGCCATGTGCAAGATGTCGCGGAAACCACGAGTGGTCAGCATGCCGACGTCGGCACCGTTTCGTTCAATCACCATATTGGTTGCAACAGTTGTGCCGTGAAACAGCACGTCAATGTCACCGGGGGCAACGCCGGCCTGCTTGCAGACCTGCAAGACACCGGCGACCACCCCTTCGGACTGGTCATACGGGGTGGAAGGTACTTTTGTCACCACCACCTGCTGTTCGTCTTTTCCAACGACCCGCGTGCGTTCAAGCACGATATCGGTAAATGTACCGCCTACGTCAACGCCAACTCGTATCATCCCCTATCCTCTCCAGTTTGTTCAAATGTCATTTCGTATTGTCTTTTCAGCAGCCATTCCTGCGGCGAGCAGTTGGCCATCAGCACTGCTGGGCGCGCTCAGAAGAAAGCTTGTTGGCAACCCCGCCGCGTCATGCCCATTGGGGATTGCGAGACCGGGCAGATCATAGAAACTGCCGATGCTGGTGTTCCTATTCGCCCGCAGATTGTGATGCGCAAAGGCCGCGTCATCGCCTTCAAACGCGCTCAGTGCAGGCGCAGTGTCAGGTGTGGTGGGCATAGCAAGAAAAGCGCCATCCAGTGCCGTACGTATCTGTTGCATCCCCAGCGCGCGTTGGCGCTGCAGTGCCACAAGATCAGCCGCAGACATGCTGCGCCCTATTTCAATTCTGGCGCGCACACGTTGGTCCATATGGTCCGCATCGCTGCTGTCCATGATCTTGCGGTGCTCGTGAAACGCATCCGCGGCAACGATAGAGCCAAGGTCGCGCAGCATCGCTGCTGCCGTGTCCAAGGCCGGGATCGGCTGGCAGCGGATGCGCGCGCCCGCGCGTTCTAGTCCCTTGAGGCTACTTTCAAAGGCGGCCACCACTGAAGGGGCCAATCCATCCATCACAAAACCCTCAGGCACCAAGATGATCAGCTGTTCCAGTGCGCAAATCTCCATCGGGCGATCCGGTTGGCCAGTTAAGACATTGAAAATCAATGCACAATCTTCTACCGAACGCGCAAGCGGCCCTAGGGTGTCTTGCGTACGTGACAATGCGAAACAGCGATCAGTCGACACCCGCCCTTTAGACGTTTTGAACCCAACAACCCCACAAAAGGAGGCGGGAATGCGCACGGACCCTGCCGTGTCAGACCCAATCGCAACAGGAGCAAGTCCAACAGCAACAGCCACGCCTGAACCGGAGGATGATCCGCCGGGTGCATGAGGTTCGCCACCATGGGGGTTCAGTGGTGTGCCAAAATGTGGATTTTGCCCCAAAGCGGAATAGGCAAATTCCGCCAGGTTAACTTTACCCAGATTGACCATTCCCGCCTGCGTAGCGCGGCGCACGGCAGGTGCATCTTCTTCGGCAAGCGGGGTCTCTTTGAACAAGCCAGAGGCAACCGTCGTCCGCTCGCCAGCCATGTCGATAAGATCTTTCCATGCCAGCGGGACGCCATCGAGTGGAGACAAAGGACGACCAGCGGCAAGCCGTTCATCAGAACTGCGTGCCTCTGCCAAAGCGCGGTCTTGGGTAACGTTCAGAAACACCGCACTGGTTTGCTCTTCTATGTGTGACAGAAAGTGCTCAGCAACCTGAACCGCCCCGCCCTTATGGGTGGCCAGAAATCGACCAATTTCAGCGGCAGAGGCATGCTGCAGCGAGTCCAATTGGCCCTTCTGAATTGGCTCCGTCAAGGCCATTATGCCGCGTCCATTACGATGGTGGATCGTTCGACTTTCCAGCACAAATCCATTTCTGCTCCTTGCGCCACGCCTTTGCCGACAATCTTTTCGCGGTGGGTTTCCAGTTTAATTGAAAGCGCATCATTTACGCGCACATCCACATGAACTACATGGCCAATCTGGTTCACGTGTCGGACCGTGCCCGAAATCCGGTTTTCGTCTGCCTGCGTTTTTGGGCCACCCGGTTCACGCAAATCTACATATTCTGATGGCGTTACCAGCATCGCCATGGTGCCATTTTGCGCGATCGATACGTCAAATCCAGGCACCCCAGCCAGTAGTCCGACACTGGTCTGTACACATGCGTACTTTTGGGAAACGTTCTTCATTTGTCCTGAAATAATTGTGTTACGCCCAATGAAACGGGCGACAAATCCTGACTTGGGACGTGTATAAAGCTCAAACGGATCAGAGATTTGCTCAACCTGTCCGGCATTCATCACGACAACACGGTCACCCATCGCGAGCGCTTCGGATTGCGCATGGGTCACAAAAATAAAGGTGATGCCGAGATCGCGTTGCAGGATTTTCAACTCTTCCTGAATAGATTTACGCAGGTTGGCGTCCAACGCGCCAAGCGGTTCATCCAACAACAAAATGTCGGGCTCGGTTACCAGTCCACGCGCCAAAGCGACACGTTGCTTTTGCCCACCAGATAGGGCGGCGTCGCGCGCATCCGTAACATCGCCCAATTGGAGTGTGTCGATGATGGCATCAACCTTCTTTTTTATTTTGTTGCTGGGCATGCCGCGCACTTCGAGGCCAAAACATAGGTTTTGATAAACCGACATATGCGGGAAAATCGCATAGTTCTGGAAAATCGTGGCCGTGGGACGTTTTTCAGCCGGCACATTTGTAAAGTTGCGGCCCCGGATCAACAGATCACCAGATGTGATGCTTTCCAGCCCTGCAATCATGCGCAAAGTCGTGGTCTTGCCGCAACCCGATGGCCCAACAAAGGAGATGAACTCGCCCTTTTGGACATTTAAATCGAAGCCTTCGACCGCCAGCGTGCCGCCTGGGTAGATTTTTTGCAGACTTTTTAGTTCTAGATCGAATTGGGACATGCAGCTCTTCCGATAAGAGTCGCGAAGGGGGCTAAGGACCCCTTCGCCATTTGGTTTTACGCAGACAAGAACTCATCCCACTTGGAGATCAGGTGGTCGTACTCGTCTGGCCATTGGTGCCAGTATTTCACCAAGCTCGCGCGCTCTTCGAGGCTGCCGCCATCACGCAAATCACCCTCGTTGATACCGCGATCTGGCGCACCAACCCATGGTTTGCCTTCATACCAGAATGCATATTTGTCCGCGTCCATCACATCCTTCACATTCGTGGAAGGAGAGTAATAACCCTGCTCAGAAACAGTGATCGCAGGAGGGCCGGACAGCCAATAGTCAGAGTAGGCTTTGACCGCATCTTCATTAGGTGAATTGGCGATCAAGGAGTTGCCGATGGACCATGCACGATAACCTTCGCGTGGCACTGCATAAGAGCACTGAATGCCCTGTGCTTTGACCGCCATAACAGCAGGCTGCCAAGCATCCGCAAGGATCATCTCGCCCGACGCTAGCAGGTTCACTAATTCTCCAAAATCACCCCAAAGCGCACGGAATTGGCCAGCCTTCTTTTTGGCGATCAAGAATTTCGACGCTTCGTCGATTTCTTCCAAGGTTGGGTTGCCGGGGTTTTCATTCTCCAGCATGCCCAATTCCGTCATCGCCAGAACCGCCTGACCGAAGGCGATCAACGGGTCAACGTTCAGACCTGTTTTGCCTTTGAACTTTTCGTCAAACAAAGCCGTCCAAGTGTTGGCCTCTTCTGCGCTGACCAGATCAGGGCGATAGCCGATGGAATCGAAGTTAAACACGGTTGGCACCATCCAAAGCTTTGTTTTGGCTTCATCTGCCCAGATTTGCCCGGAAATCTGTGCCTCAGACGACATACGCGGATCGGTATCGGTAAAGATCGGACGAATGTTGGCCCAATTTTTCAGATCAGACGTTGGCATTGGCTTGATCGTCTTGGTAACAGTCATGGCTGGCAGGCGCTCGCCAATGGTTTCCCAAACGTCATAGGCGCTTGAACCTGACAGCAGTTCTGTCTGTGTGTTAGGAAAAATATCGGCTTTGCCAGACACTGAACCGACACCCGATATTGCTTTAAAATCATTTAGGATGCGTTCCTGAACGGTGACTGACAGGCCAACCGTGCGCAGTTCTTGCGCTCCCAGATGTCCACCGGCAAGGGCGCTGGTTCCCATAATGGCCGCGGATCCTGCAAGCGCACCAGCGCCCGCAAGAACATCGCGGCGTGAGGGTTGAGTATATTTCATGATAATCTCCAATTTGGTTTCGTGGTTGTAGTTTTGGCCGCGCCGTTAGTAGCGGCCGACGAGCAATCCTCCGTCTACAGTCACAACTTGCCCAGTCATGTAGCGAGATGCGTCAGATACGAGGAAATTAATAACATCAGCAATATCTTCAGGCTCCCCAACGCGCCCTGCAGGAATAAAGTCCGCCGCCTTCTCAAGCCCTTCTGGTCCAAGCGAATGTATTGTCGAGAGTGCCTGCGCCGTCCGAATGTAGCCCGGTGCCACACCGTTGACACGGATATTGCTGCGCGCTAGTTCCACGCCAAGGCCACGCACAAGCCCTACGACGCCAGATTTGGCAGCAGAGTAATGCACATGTTGATCCCAACCATAGGCAACACCCATGATAGAAGACAGGCAGACAATTGCGCCGCCCCCGACCAGTTTCATCTGAGCAACGACGGGCCGGATAACACGGATCATCCCTTTGAGATCAATCTCAAACGTATGGTCCCACTTTTCATCCGTCAGCTCTTCGAGTGGTACTTTATGTGCGATCCCTGCATTGCAAACCAATGCAGCCAATGGCCCATGGTTTGCGTGGACCGATGCCAGAACAGCCTCGGCCACAGCTGTCGAAGTCACATCCAATGTATGAAATTCAGCGGTCCCGCCCGACGCGTTGATCTCTGCAGCAACTACGGCACCTTCGTCTTCCAGAACGTCCGTGACAATGACGCGCCAACCATGGGTGCCAAACATTTTCGCTGTTGCGCGGCCAATACCGATACCAGCGCCTGTGATTAATACCGTTTTCATAACATCACATCTCCAGAGTTAGGGCCCAGAGTTTGGCCAACGTAGATTTTCGCATCCTCTGAGGCGAGAAAAGCGACGGTTGCGGCCACATCATCAGGTTCCCCAAAATGACCAAGCGGGAGCTCACTCGCCTTGGCTTTGCGCCAGTCCTCGGAAAGCGCCATTACCAAATCCGTTCCAATCGGTCCCGGAGCAACGGCATTCACCCGAACACCCTTTTCGGATACTTCACGAGCCAGTGACTTGGTCAATCCGATGATCCCTGCCTTGGCGGCTGAATAATGGGCCAGCTCAACGCCGCCAATCTGTCCCAATTGGGACGCGATGTTGATGATGGCGCCCGATCCCGCGTCCAACATGGGTCCGATTGCGCGGCGGCAGCAAAGGAAACAACCTCGCAGATGCACGGCGATCATCCTGTCAAAATCTTCGATCTTCATTTCGGCCAAAGGCGATTGTGTTACAATGCCTGCATTGTTCACAGCCAAGGTGATACGGCCCCATGCCTGCTCACCCATTGCATAGGCGCAATCGACATCCTCAGGATCAGACACATCACCTGAGACGGCCAAAGCGGTCCCTCCGGCTTTGTTGATCTGTGCAGCCGTCGCTTCGGCGCTGTCAGCGTTCAGATCATTAACCACAATCCATGCGCCTTCGCGGGCAAGCCGCAGCGCGATGGCTTTACCGATCCCTGCTCCGGCCCCAGTAACAACAGCGCGATGATCCAACAAACGGGTCACTCTATGTCCTCCTGCATGCCGGAGTTTCTTGCTTGGGCCCGGCGCACAGAGGCCGTCATCAAGAGGCCGTAAACCGTCAACAGCGCAAAGGAGAAGAGTGTGGTCAGAACACCAAAGGCGAAAAGGTTGGGATGGATTTCCACGGAGAAAGTGCCGTAGATCGCAATCGGCATCGTCACATCCGGCCCACCCGTAAATAATGTGCGCGGAAACTCATCATAAGACAACGTGAAAGCAAAGAGCATCGCAGAAAGAACGCCCGGGAAGATGATTGGAAAGGTAATTTTGCGAAATGTGCGGGCCGGTGTCACACCCAGCGCAAGGGAGGCTTCTTCGACACGCCCGTCAAACCGGTTGAAAATAGCCAGCATCACCAAAAATGCGAATGGAAAAGTATAAACGACGTGCAGCACGAACGCAGTGCCCCACCATGTGCGGTCGATGCCCAACTGGTTCGCTACCAGCGACATGCCAAGCCCCAACAAAACACCCGGCACCATCATGCCCAGCACCACAAGGTAGAACACAAATCCTGAACCTTTAAAGTTGGTACGGAACGCCTGTGCCGTCATTGTGCCTAAAACTGTGGACACCACCATCGTTGCAAATGCCAAGGTCAGCGACCTTGTCAGCGCTTCACCGATGGGCAAAGGGGCCACGCGCGTCGGCGGGGCAGAACCAAGCACATGTTGATACCAGAAGGTAGACCATTCGATGATCGGGAACTGGGGGCCACCTTCTGGTCCCTGCTGAAAGCTGATGATCCCCATTACTAGAAATGGGCCGTAAAGGTATGCCAGAAAAAGGCCTACATAGACACCAAGTATAATTTTTAGGAAAGGCTGGTTCATAGCTGTTTCCTCAAATCCACGATGCGCAGCAAGATGGTGACGACCAAAGCCATGACTGCCGTTAGGACGACTCCAATCACCGCAGCAAAGGCCCATTTCAGCGATCCGACTTGCGTCACAATGATATTGCCCAAGAGATTCACTTTGCGCCCCGACAGAGCAGAGGAAGTCGCAAATTCGCCCAAGACCATGACAGATACAAAGATCGCCCCAACGACCACGCCAGGCAGCGAGAGAGGTAAAATAATTTTGCGGAAGATGGTCCAGCCGGATGCGCCCAGGTCCCGAGCGGCTTCTATCAAACTTTGATCAATCCGCGCCAGCATAAAGGCGATTGGACCCACCATGAACACCACATAGATTTGAACCATCCCGATGATGACTGCCAATTCGGTGAACAGCAAAACCTCAATTGGCGATTCTATAAGTCCGAACTTTTGAAGCAAAATGTTGATCGCGCCCTCTTTGCCCAACATCGGGCGCCACGCTAGAACGCGGATCAGAAACGAGGTCCAGAACGGGATCACACAGGCGACCAGCAGGATCGTTTGCGTTGTATTGTTACGAACCATCTGCCCAATGAACAGTGCCGCCGGATAGCCAATCAATATTGTCAGCAACAGAACCGTTAACCAAATCCTTATCGTTCGGATCAACGCACCAAAGTAGGTCTCGGAGGCAAAGAAGGTCTGCCAGCTTTTGAGTGTCAGATCATTGCTGATCGCAAAGGTTGTTTGGGTCCAAAAACTTACGTAAACCATCATCCCCAACGGCACCACAAGGAATAGCGTCAACCAGACGACACCCGGCGCCAGGAGCCAGTAATGCTTGTTGCGAGTGAGAAACCCTGGATTGCTTTGAATGGTCTCAGCACTCATTAGGCTGCCCCTCGCATTTGGGCGTCACCGATGAGCACGCCTTGTGCGTCATACACCAAAGCATCTTTCGTATCCCAGGTCACGCCAAGCGCCTGCCCACTGGTATAAACCGCCGGATCGGCGCGGCTGAGGTGTCGTTCAACTTCAAACACGCCTTCAGGTCCGCGCATGAAGTATGTAACGCCACCACCAGTAAATTCGCTGGTCAAGAAGGTAACTTGCAACAAGGCTGAAGGATCATCCTTCGGCACAATCTTGGCGGCGTCATAACGAATGGCATAATTTGCGGCCTCTTTAAGGCCTTCGGGCAATGGCAACAATTTGCCGCCATGCTCAAACCCATTGTCACGCGATTGCCCCCCCAGAATGTTGTAAGCGTTCAACACCTGCGCCACACGCATGGAGTTTGGCAGACTATAAAGCACATCTGGCGGCGCGATCATCACGACATGCCCCTGATCCAGCACGATCATGCGATCCCCCATCGCCAAGGCCTCGTTTTCGTTACCGGTCACATGCAGAAAGGAGACACCCAAGGTGTCGCGGATACGGCGCAATTCAAGCGTCATGCGTTCACGCAAGTTTGCGTCCAATGCTCCCAAAGGCTCATCAAGCAGACACACCTTTGGCTCAGTCACTAAAGTACGCGCTAATGACACCCGCTGCATTTGTCCTCCCGAAATCTGGCCGACGCCACGGTTTTCAAATCCGTTCAGACCGACCAGTTCCAGCATTGCGCCAACCCGCCGGGCCAGCTCTTTCTGGTCTGTGACCGGATTTTCTTCGCGCCACCGCAGGCCAAATTCTACATTTTGCTGCACAGTCATGTGCGGGAACAATGCGTAATTTTGCTGCACAATGCCCAAGCCGCGCTGATGTGGTGCCAATCCTACGACGTTCTGACCGTTAATGAAGATGCTGCCAGCATCCGGCTTTTCCAGACCCGCAATGAGGCGAAGCAACGTAGATTTGCCAGATCCAGACGGACCAAGTAGCGTAAGATACTCGTCGTCTTCTATGGTCATCGTTATGTCACTCAAAGCAACTGTCGAACCAAACGATTTATTCAGAGCTAAAAGCTCTATCATGTCAGACACCCCCGAGGCTCATACTTCCATAGATAAGATAATGATTGCACTCTGCGCACAAAAGTCAAACAAAATTCTATTATTTTCAAAATCTACACGTAAAAACCAAAAAAACTAGGATAATTTTATAAAGAGCGTTAATATAAAATGGGCTAAGTTCACAAAATACGTTTTTCTTATCAGTATAAACTATTTACACAAACCATTTAAAGGAGATGATTCGTGCCTAGAAAACCACGAGAAACGCCGCAATATCATCGGCCCGTTCCACGATATGCTGAGATTGAAGACGCTATCATAAACGCTATAGACAACGAACTTCTGCCAGCGGGCACAGTTGTGACCGAATATCCTGTTGCGCGTTTGTTTGGAACCAGCAGGACACCAGTACGCGTGGCCTTCAACAAACTCAAAGAGCGGGGATTTCTTAAAAGGTTTGACGGACGTGGCTTCGTTGTTACCGGTGCAAAAGAGCCCAAGCGCATGTCCCTTGCTCCCGAAATGCTGGGGCTAAGCAAAACGCCCACTCAACTACCCCAGCCTATGACAGCTCAGCGGATAGCGGCGGACTTCGAGGCTTCGATCGTACAGGCGTTACCCTTTGGACTCTACAGAGTGAACGAACAGGCAGCAGCAGATCACTTTTCTGTTAGCCGGACAATAATCCGCGAACTGCTGTCACGGCTACAAGATCGAGGATTATTGCGCAAGGATTTGCGTTCACATTGGGTTGTAGGGCCACTTACAGCGCTGGACGTCGCCCATTATTTTTCTATTCGCGCCAAGCTGGAGCCACTGGCCCTGATGGAGAGCGCACCACTATTGTCACAAAGACTTATCTCCCAGCTGCATGCGCGAGCGAGTACAGCAACCGAAAAAGCTGAAAGTCTCACACCAGGTATGCTCGAGCAGCTTGAAACTGACTTGCATATAACCCTTCTTGGAAGAAGTCCTAATCCACACCTGCTTCGTATGATACGCCAAAGCCAGATTGGACTTTCTATTAACCAGGTTTTTGCAGAAACAGTTGGCGCAAAATCTTTTTCCATCTCACTGATGGAGCACCGCATTGTGTTTGAATTTTTGATCCGCGGTTCGTGGGACTCTGCTGCTGCTGCCATAGAAGAACACCTTAAGCTATCTGCAGCTCGTACGCGCAAACGTCTCATGGCTTTTTCAGTCTTTAAGGAACCCAACTTGCCAACTTACCTGCGTCGCATATCCGCTTAAATTACACGTCATTTTCTGATCGCATGCGCCCAGCGGCGCATAAGGTAATTGTGTTCAGTCATTACCTTATCCCAAACGACAACTTTACTCATACGCTCGTAGTAACTACCGCCTTCGCGCGACTGGCCAACCTCATAAATTTTGCGGCCTTCTGGATCTAAGATAGCTGAGCTAGCAGGTTTGCCCCCATACCAAAACTCCCATTCGTTCAAGCTTAAATTAGCGCGTACTGCTGAGTGGTTTGCCATGTAGGCTCCGTTTCGGGCAAGGATTGCACCTGGCACACCATCCAACCACCAGTTAAGATACTCGTACGCCGCATCACGTTTATAGCCAGCCAAATGAGCTGCCAAGGCGACACCCCCATACCACCCACGACACCCCTCTACAGGCGTGACCATGCGAACAGGCACCCCGTCAGCCTTCAAACTAATTGCACCAGACCACCAAAGAGAGCCTAGCATGGGGGCCACACCCTGCATCATGGATTTAATTGCCTCGGATTCGTCATTCCAGATGCTATGGAATTGGCCCGAAGACCGGTAACGCGAAAGATGACCCACCAGCGCATCAATTTCTACCAAGGACAGGTCAGCCAGATTAGCGGGGCGCATCTGTCCCGTTGCCCGCAACGCGAGCAACATATCTAACGCACCAATCGCCGGATCAGATTGCAGAATAACCTGCCCTGCGTTTTTAGGATCAAGCAACGCTCCCCAGCTCGTAACATCAGAATCTCCCAAAACTGCGAAACCATCGGCATTATGAACTGTTGGAACCATACTAATTTTATCTGTCGGAATGTTACTTAGCGCGCCGTCTAACTGAACATAAAGCTGATGTGAGGGATCACCACCTGCCAACCGTGGATCTCCAGGACTTAGTCGACCTGTTTTGGGAAGGTCATTTATCTCATTCCACCGGAGCAACCGTTCAATTTGCAACGGTTGTAGAGACCCAATGGGCCAAATCAGGTCAAGATCGTGAAACCATTGATCATAGACATCAAAGCTAAGAGGCTGAAGAGCGCCGCGCTGTTGCGCAGCTGCACCATCCAACGTGATAAAATCAAGTTTGATGCCTAAATCACTTCTAGCCGCATCCCTCACAGCGGCTATTTGGGTGACAGAAGTGCCAAGAATTCGCAGAGTGCCAGTCTCTCTGTGTACTGCTGGCGCTTCGAGCGCAAGGCTGCCACTATCGTCAGTAGCCAAACTTATTTCCTGCTTTTGCATCATAACAAAGCGAACCAGATTAAGTCCATATGCCCTGATACGTCACCATAACACCAATAGCCAAAACCGGTTCCCACATCTTGATTTAGATCAACAGTAGTCCTAAACATCTGCATTCCCCCAAACAATTACATTAATTTAGCTTAACCACAAAAATCGCCACCTACCTCACCGAGCTCCTGACCTGCGGCAATATTATTGCTTCATCTCTACCTCGACAAACGCCATAGGCGCTGTGCCGCCATTAATGACATTGTGCTTTACACCAGCCTTTCGGTGATACGCAGCCCCTCTTTCAGTTTCGACTGTGCGCGCTCCTTCCCCCTCTTCGATGAGCATGGTGCAGTCCGTGAGAGCTATGATGACATAGTCAAATCCGTGCTCATGCCACCCTGTTTCATCATTGGGTTTGAACTCAAAGCGGGTTGCTCGGACTTGATCATTGTCGATGAGTAGTGAGGTGCGAGCGGCTGATCGTTTAGTCATAATGATACCTTTTCTCAGTTTTGTTCTTAGAAACCACTAAAGGACACATACTAGTCGAGGTCCTGTCTTTCAGTCCTGAATCAATTAATCTTGGCTGCTTTGTCTGGAACTCCAAGGGCAATGCCACAATTGTCCAGCTTGAAACATTCGTGCAATACTACAACATCGAATATCGTATAGCGCCTTAAATGCACCGCTGAGTGAACTTAATTCTAATGACAAGAAACGTCCCCTTTTGGTACTTTGAGCTAGCCTAACTGGCTAGGCGATATCTTAATTGCGTCGCCCACGATTGAACTCCTTATCAGATCTTTGGGTAAAACGATTTCCTGCAGCTTCAGGCTCCAATTCTTATGCGAGCCCTTCTCGGATTTTTTGCAAATTCTCACGACGTACTTTTCGTGCAGCGAGTGCCTCTTCCATTTTGACCCTGATAAATTTGATAGGTGTATTCGGTTGGAGTTGCCCAATCAGATCCATGTCAGCAGAGATGATCGCACCAAGGGTGAAATAGCCACCACCTGAAACGGCGTCGCGATGTAATACGATAGGCTCAGTTCCACCGGGAACTTGAATGGAACCATACGAATAGCAACCATCAACAATGTTCGAGGGATCGGAACCCGCACCAAACGGTTGTTCGCGGTCTACGAATTCCAATGGACGACCACCTTTAAAGCGATACCCCATCCGGTCTGCCTCAGCAGCAACAATCCATGTGTCTTCAAAGAACCCTTCTCCAGAGGCTTCAGTCAGCCGGTTCCAATAGAGACCTGGCAGAACCCGTAACTCAGCGGGGTAGCTCGGGACGAGACGCAGATCGTTTGGTACTGATTTGCCAGCTGTTCGAACGCTTCCGCTACCAACAGGAATGATATCACCTGCAGCAATTGGACGACCCTCAATACCACCCAATGCACCGATGGGATATGTTGAACGGCTACCGAGATCAGGATCAGTGGCAATGCCACCAGAAACCGCAATGTAGATCCGCGCCCCGGTTTTCAAAAAACCAAAACTCAATGTTTGTCCCGTTTTGACGGAGAATGAAGTCCAACTTTGGACGGCTTCGCCATCTACGGTTATCGGCATGTCTGCCCCGGTGACCGCGACAGTTGCATCTTCAGTAAACTCGATTTCCGGTCCTATGAAGACACCTTCAAGGCCAGCCGCATCTTCAGGGTTTCCAACAAGCATGTTGGCTGCGCGCAAGGCATAGCGATCCATAGCACCACTGATTGGGATGCCAAGATGGAAATACCCTGGACGGCCCAGATCTTGAACCGAGGTCGAGAGGCCTGATTTAATGATTTTAAGCGCCATTGAGAGCCTCCATCAGTTTTGCATTGGTGCCAGCCATGTCCACATTGAAATCTTCTAAATCGAAATCGACCTTGGCAATACGGGGAGTGTAAGTTCCGGCTTCACACGAAGCAGCAATCCTGTCGTATTCTTCGCGATCAATGGGTTTCCATTTCACAATGTCGCCAGGTTTGAAAAACACCATGAAGTCTTTCAAATAGCTAACTTCTTGTTCAGGATCATAGATTGGCATCGGCGTGATCCCAAACATCTGGTAACCGCCTGCACCGCGTACCGAGTAGACACATGAGAAACAGCCACCATAGCCGACTGTAAGTTTGGGCGTGTCAGTCCGTGGGCGCAGGTATTTTGGCACCTGCAATTGCTTGTCACGATCCACAAGCTGATAGAGGAATGGCAGTCCAGCCACAAAGCCAACCATCGAAACGAACCAAGGTTGAGAGTGATGGGCCTCAATAAACTCTTCAACGGACTCATAGTCATTGATACGCGCTGCATATTCCAAGTCAGTGCTGGACGGATCTTGATGACGCTCGCGGAAGCGCATGACCGTTTCGTGGGTCCATGGGTCCTGGTAATAAACCGGAACCTCAATGATGCGAGTGGATAGACACTTTTCCGCAGAATCAGCCTTATGCTCAAGCTCTTTGACGCGCTTAAGCATCTCGTCAGGGTGGGTCACATCTGGGTCAAACTTGACCTGGAACGAAGCGTTGGCAGGACAGATTTCCGTCACACCAGGGATATTGGCATCGCGCACTGCGTTACTCATCGACAAGGATTTGAAGAAGGCGTCCAGCGACATTTCTTCGTCGATTTCTACGTAGATGTGTTCATC
>ERZ887851.2335-NODE-2335-length-14925-cov-15.440619_pt1 | contig 14925 bp, 8 predicted proteins | sample MGYA00521100_ERZ887851 | MGnify/ENA primary metagenome ERZ887851 (study PRJEB32303, sample SAMEA104408602) | aquatic metagenome | biome: Brackish water; feature: Pelagic; material: water | place: Baltic Sea | collected 2014-06-06T16:11:00 | depth 11,444 m ...
TTCTGGTATCTATCATTTCGTATTGGAGAGTAATGGAACACAACAATCAGTTAAATTAATCAGTAAATAGAAGTAAATGAGAATTCTAAAGTTTATAGGAATTTGGACAATGGCGTTGTTTGCACGTGAAATCCAAGCACAAGGCCCTAATTGGGTTATTAACCCTGCAGATTTTCAGTATACCATGTCGGTGATTGGTCTGGGATTAGTCGATTGTGAAGCAACATCAGATCCGAATGATATGGTCGCTGCATTTATTGATGACAGCCTTGCCGGAGTTGCAAGTTTTAGCACCATAATAGGGGCAAATTCGTACGCATTTCTTACGGTTTATAGCAATAATCCTGCAGGAGAGCTTATTGAGTATAAAATATATGATGCCTCTACAAATCAAGTCATTGATACAAAGTTTGGAGATGGTTTTCAGCAAAATGCCTCTATCGGTTCAGCGATAAGCCCGTTTGAATTTAAGACCGATTATATTTTGGAAAGCCTAGAGATTAGTGCAGATACAATGTATGATTATACAGTAACAGGTGATACAATAGCTTCCTTCGATTTGTTTAATGAATTGTTGTTAGATGAAGTTGCTTCTTACTCTTTTGTTAATGACGCTACAGGAGAAGATAATGTTTCTTTTAGCTTTGATGGCAAGTACCTAATCATAGAAGAAGATGTGGATTATATAAGTCAAACAAGCTATGAAATTCACGTACTGGCAACATCATTTTCTGGATGTACCTTCGATGAATCTTTTGTATTGATAGTTTTCAATACCAATGTTCCACCTACCGATATAGTTGAAAACCTGGCATATGTGGATGAGAATGACAATACGGGTGTGTTCATTGCACTCTTAGAAGCAGTAGATTTGACGCCTATAGATTTTCATACTTTTGAGTTTGTGGGTTCGGCTACTGATTGGCCAGACAATGCAGCCTTCACTATTAATTATGATGAGCTTTTGGCAAATCAAGTATATAATTATGAAGAGCAAAGGGAGTATACCCTCCAAATTGAGGTAGCCGATGTTACTGGAAATAAATATGTCGATACATTTACTGTTCTTATCAATGATCTAATTGAAGCCGGTGATTACTTAAAAGCGCCTAACTATATGAGTCCAAATGGCGATGGGGTTAACGACTTCTTTGTGATCGAAAATGTAGAGCTTTATTATCATTATAGTTTATACTTCTATAATGATAATGGCAATTTGGTATACAGTAATGAAGGGGTTTACGATAATACCTGGAACGGAATAGCAAATAATGGACAAGAATTGTCCACAGCGACTTACTACTACTCTTTTTTGAATAGAACAAACACTGAAGAAATTTTTAAAGGAAAAGTTTTTATTGAAAGACCTACAAAATATTAATCATGAAGAATATATACTCAATACTCGCGATTAGCTTGTTTAGCATTTCAGCATTAAAGGCACAATACACCTTAACGGATAATGACATCAATTTTAAAAAGGCTTCTTACAATTCATCAATGATAGTGGCGGATTCGAATAACTTGGTATTGAATCTTAGTACATCCTTAAGCAACAACCTCCAGGAAACCTCGAGGATGCATCTTTTGGCTTATGGAAATATTGCTAAATTAGGTCTAGGTCTCGGTGCGAAGTTTAATACTCGCTTTAAAGATTATTACAAGACAACGAGTGCAGAATTTTTGATTGCTAAAGGCTTAAGTTTAAAAGAAAAAAGCCATTTAAATTTTGGTCTTAGTTTTGGCATTGATTATTTAGGTGTGAACGACAATTACTTCAATGGTTTTGTAGATCAAAGCGATGAGTTTATTCAAAATAACCCCAATCAAAATGTCTGGTTTATGTCTGGTTTTGGAGCAAGCTATCTATGGGATAACAAACTCCAGATTGGATTTTCAATGCCTGAATTGGTTAAAACGAATAGCGATTTTTACCCAACTATTTTTTCTAATGTTGCGTACAAGCAAAGTTTTGGTAAAACTAAATCGATATATCTACAACCTGAATTGTTTGTGTATACGACCAATATTGCTCCGACTACTTTTGAAGGATCGGCAAGCTTTGGTTTTGAGAATCATGTTTGGTTAAAGTTGGGTGGACGATCAAATAAAACGATGCTTGTTGGACTTGGTGGAGGCCTTAGTTTTGTTGAAGTAGGCTACAATTACAATATGAATTTTAGTAATTATGAAGTGCTTAATCAAATGCAACACAACATTAACCTTTGCTTCAACCTGATTAAAGGAGCTAAGGATAGTCGAAATGAAGTTTATGTAATAGCGGGTGAGGAGGAAATTGTTTCGGATGAAATGTTCCCTTATTCAATTTCTATCACCAAAGTGGAAAGTAGTATTGAGGCTAATTATTACGTGGCTGTGGAGTCTTTTAAAGAAGAGAAGTATGCCTTAGCATCGGCTGATGAATATTTAAAACAAGGACAAAAAGCATTTATCGTGAGAGAAGTTAACACCGGGATTTTCCATGTGTGTTTAGGATTTGACGATGATTTTATTGAAATAGTAAATAAGACCTTAATATTTAAAAATAGCTTTGCACCCGAGGCTTGGATAATCGAAAACAAATAACATCAATTGGTAAAGATTTTCCAAACTTGAATAAATTCTACAATATGAAACATATATACAAACTTTTTCTTGCACCAATGCGAGCACTTCGCAGTTTAAAAAATGACATGCTTGTTTGCATGTTATTTATAGGCTTAGGACTGGGTGCGCAAACTTTTACGGCTGGAGTGCCATTTGCTTTGGTAGGTGGGAGCTCTTCTGGTATTATGACTCCTTATCCCAATGACATTACGGTTGCGGGTGTCGGATTAACTGGGCCAATAACGGTAACATTAACTGACCTAAGTCATACTTATTCGTCGGATCTTCAAATTTTGTTGGTTGGCCCCACAGGAGCCAAATCTTTACTTATATCAAGTTTAGGTGGTAATGCTGTTTTTAATAACGATTTAGTTAACTTTCAAACAGGTGGTGCCCCCTTCGCAGTAGCATCAGGAACCTACGAGGTTGGTGCGGCTAACGACAATTTTGATGGTGGTGCCCCGGCCCCCGTAGGACCTTACACTGCTGATTTAACAGTTTTTGACGGGACCAACGCTGATGGGGATTGGAGCTTATACGTTTTTGATGCTGAGACTGGTGATTTTGGATCTATTGCAGATTGGAGTATAACATTTACAGTATTACCTATTGATACAACAACTATTGTTAGTTGTGATAATTACATCACAGCCATGGATGACACCATTACTACTTCTACTATACTAATAGATACTCTTTTTAATACGATGGGTATGGATTCCTTTTATCGCTATACTGATATCACCATTAACCCATATTTCGATCCTATTTTAACAGTAGACCCAGGGCAATGTGCGCCTGACCCGATTTTTAATTTTGCTGCGAGTAGCCCAAATCCAAATATTAATACCTTTAGATGGTACGACCAAGAGATTGGAGGTTCACTGATAAACACGGGGACCACTTATACCAGTTCATTCACCGATACTACGAGTATATTTGTAGTGCAAGGTGGCGCAGCTGCGCCAATGCCTGTTGAAACTAGTTTAAATACAGTCAATAGTACAGGGGGATATTGGTTTGTTGCACCTAATTCATTTGTTATTACTTCTTTGTTTGTGCCTACAACGGATAGTAATAAATTTCAAAATGTTGCAGTGATAAAAATGGATGGGAACATAGCACCTCCAATAGCAAGTTTATCCACGAATGATTTTACGACCTTATATATTTCTCAAGTGAACAATGCCAGAGGAGCTATTTCTGTGAATATTCCGGTGCAAGCCGGAGAGCTTATTGGAATATTGGGGTCTAGAGAATCAGATAATTCATATTCCAATACAAATAATCAAACTGTGGTAAATGGAGATGTTATTCCACTAAAAGCTTTAGCTTATCCAGGTCAATTGACAACTACCGATCCTTATAATGTTAGTTCATTTCCTTTGAATCCGAATATATCTAGGGTGCTTTTCGAATATTCCTCTCCTAATGTTTGTATTAATCCTGCAAGAACTGAAGTTCGGGCTGATGTTTATCCAACATTTTTAACCGTGGTTGATACAGCTGTCTGCGATTCATTTGAAATTTCAACCGGAAGCAGGTTTTATTTTACACAAACGGTATATGATACCCTTCCATCGTTTTATACATGTGATAGCGTTATACGATATAATTTAACGATTAGCCCATCAACATATGATTCTATTCCAGCTTTAGCCTGCGATTCTTTTGTAGCGCCATCGGGAGCAGTTTATTATACAGACTCCCTTTTTACGGATACGAGTTACTATGCAAGCGGTTGTCCTAATATTAAGCTTATCGATTTAATCGTCGGGTACTCAAGTATTGATACCACGCCAATTGTAAGCTGTGATCAATTTACGACGCCATTGGGTGTTGTGCTGACTAAAGATACCTTGTTTGGAGAAACCTTGCAATCTGTTAATCTTTGCGACAGTGTCGTGTATTTTAATGTGACAATTAATCCGAATAAATACACATTAGACACGATCTATACTTGCGACAGCTATACCTCTTTGTCTGGAGATGTTTATGATACTAGTGCGGTTTATTTTGACAGTTTACAAACTACCTTAAGTTGTGATAGCTTAGTAGAAGTTGTTTTAATCATGAATTATAGCACACTAGATAGTCTAGTAGAAGTGCATTGCGACACCTACACAACACCAAATGGAACCATACGTACAGCAAGTGCCATGTTTTATGATACGCTATCTACCGTAAACAATTGCGATAGTGTAATCTATGTGGATTTGACTATCAATAACAGTACAACAGAATCATTGCCAGTAACTAGGTGTGATATTTATCTTTCTCCTGGAGGGGATACTTATACCGCAAGTGCAACATTTGCAGATACCCTTCAAACTTCAAATGGATGTGATAGTATTATTAACGTGGATTTGACCATTAATTTCAGTACACAAGAAAATTTGATAGTAGAAGTGTGTGATACATTTGTCTCCCCACTAGGAAATGGATACAACTCTAGCTCTATATTCACAGAAGTATATACAACGGCGTTGAATTGTGATAGCTCAGTTACCTTCTTTTTGACGGTAAACAAAAAAACTATTGAAGATATTAATGTAACAGCCTGCGAAAGCTATACTTCTCCTTTCGGAAATGTGTACACTTCAAGTGCGGTTTTCTCCGACACCTTAAGCAATGTATATACTTGCGATAGCATTCTGAATATTAACCTAACTATTGTTAATTCAAGTTTTGAAGTAGTCAATGAAACAGCTTGCGATAGCTATGTTTCTCCGCTTGGCGATTTATATACAAGCAGCCAAACAATTTTTGATACCCTTCAATCCGTTTTCGGGTGCGATAGTGTCTTGCAAATTGAACTCGTAGTTAACCAATCTGTTTTTGATACCGTGCGTCCAATAGTATGTGATGTCTATACTTCTGGAGGGCTATTAAGTTATGACAGCTCGGGAGTGTATATGGAGAATTATCTCACCGCAGAAGGTTGTGATAGTATGCTTACTATCATACTTGAGATCGATCCACTTATTTTAATAGTAAACAAAGAGGATAATATTTTAGAATCACTTGATTTTGAGGCCACTTATCAATGGATAAACTGTACAACAGGTGCGCTTGTTACAGGGGAAACTAGTCGAATTTATACGGCTCCTGCTAATGAAAGTTATGCGGTAATCGTAAATAATTTATCGTGTATGGACACCAGTAATTGTGTAATGGTGAATTCAATAAACACCGGAATATTTTGGATAGAAAACATTGAAATTACCTTGTACCCAAATCCTGCCAGGGATTTAGTGATGCTAGCTTCAAGTGAGCACTTAGATAATCTTCAATATCGTATCGTGGACTTGAAAGGAAGCAAAGTTGGAGAAGGAGTCTTGAGCGGAAAATTGAATCGTATTGCAGTAGGTTATTTAGATCAAGGAATGTATTTCATTCAAGTAGAAAATCAATCTATACCATTACTGAAATCGGATTTTTAAATATCAGCTTTTTAGAAAACTGATAAATAATTAAATAAGCTCCAAGCTTTTACTTGGAGCTTATTTGTTTTATTAACTACTCGTCTTTTAACCCTCGAAAATCTACAGGTACAACTTTACTCACTCCTTGCTCTTGCATGGTTACGCCATAGATAACATCTACATGACTCATGGTCTGTTTGTTATGCGTAACAATTATGAATTGAGATTCTTTTGAGAACTGCTGGATGATCTTATTGAATTTGTCAATATTGGTATCGTCTAATGGAGCATCTACCTCATCAAAAATACAGAAAGGCGCTGGTTTTAAAAGGTATAGCGAAAACAATAAAGCAGTAGCGGTTAAAGTCTTTTCTCCTCCTGATAGTTGATCAATAATTTGAGGACGTTTTCCTTTTGGTTTAGCGATGATGTCAATCTTACTTTCTAGAGGATTGTCCTCGTCTAGCAGGATTAAATCACATTTATCATCTTCGGTAAATAAGGTTCTAAATACCTTTTGAAAGTTTGTTCGAACTTCAGTAAAGGCAAGCATGAATAAAGTCTTGGCTATCTCCTCAATTTCAGTGATAGTTTTTAGAAGGCTTTCTTTGGCATCTGTCAAATCTTTTTTCTGAGCAGTAATGAAATCATACCTTGTTTTCATTTCGTCAAATGCTTCAACAGCCATTGGATTTATCTCGCCAAAATTATCTATTCGAGTTTTAATTTTAATAACTTTTTCTTGCAAGTCTTCCTTAGCCAAAGCTTCAGATAAATCCTCATTAATAAGGTCGTTGACATCGACACTAAACTCCACTGAGAGCCTTTCTCTCAAAGAGTTTAATTCTATTTTTAAGTCTGTAAACTTGTCTTTAAGTTGATCCAATTGACCTTGAATCTGTTGCTTACTAAAACTAGTGTCTTTCAGTGAGGTTTCTAGTTTAGAAATTGCTGCGCGACTAGCATAAAAAGCTTGTTCTACAGTTTCTACTTCTTTCTCTATTTTTTCTTTATCACTATAGCCAGATAATAGAGAAGATTCTAGTGCTTTTAGCTTAAGGCTAATTTCTTTCGTGGCTGAAGACGTAAATGTTAAGAGTTCATCATTTTTTTGTTGGTCTTCTTCAATTTTTATTAATTCTTTTTGCGTATAATTATGCTCCTGCTCTATGGTTTGAAGCGTACTTAATTCTTGGTGATAAAGGAGGTTGTTTTGGTTGAAAGAATTACTGCTTAAGTTTAACTTATCCGTTAATTCTACAAAGTGAATATCCGCGTCAGAAACTAAATTTCTAAGCGCTTCTCTTTTGGAAGTTAAGCTTTCCTGCTCGACCGACATTTCTTTATTCTCTAGCTTGATTCGATCGATAGCTTCAATGACAGTTTTACTTTTTTGAACATTGCCGTCAAAGAAATTTTTTAAATTCTCTAGTCGAGTTTGTGTAGAGGTAAAACTTAGGTTTTTTTCGTTGAGTTCTTTTTGTGAATGTTTAATTTCAACTACTTGAGTGTTCTCTGCAAAAGCTTCTAATTTATCCTGATAAACCAACACGTTTTTCTTTAGATAAGCAGTTTCTTTTTCGTAAGATTTTAAATCTTTTTGAAGCTTCTCCAAATTTTTTGCACGACCAATACGCTTGCCTTCAAATAGACCAACTGCTCCTCCTGAAATAGAGAAATCATTCTTGATATATTTACCACTTATACTTAGTAGATTGACGGCTTTATATTTCTTGTCTTTGATTAAGCTTTCGACCAACTCTTCTTGAACTACAAAGTAGGTTTTGTCTAATAAGAAGGCAACTAGTTGCTGGTATTTCTCATCTATTTCAATGACTTCTAAAGCTGGTTTTATATCATTGCTGAGTAGCGGTTGAGAAGCTTTGAAATGGCGGAACTCATCCAATATAAAAAAGTTAGCTCTTCCTTTTGAAGCATCGCTTAGTAGATTAACGGCTTGAATAGCTTCATCTACATTTTGAACTACATAATAACTGAGGTATGATTCTAAATAGTTTTCAATAGGAATACGATACTTTTCATCGCAATAAATTATGTCGGAAAGTAGAAGCGCATTCTTCGTCCATGAAGCATGCTTCTTTAAGAATTTAATGGATTCAGGAAAGCCTTCTAAATTATCGACTAAACTCTTTGTTAAGTTATATTCATTTTGCTTAGCGTCAAGGATTCTATTCTTTCTATTTAATTCGTCTTGTGTGTGCTTGAGTTGCTTCTCAATGTTCTCTTTATCTTCTTGAAGTTGCTTTTCTTGCGTGAGAAGTTTTTCGAGATTTTTTTCAAGTAATTCTTTCTCTTTTGAAAGGCTTTTAAACTCTTTTTCTAAACCTGTTAATTGCTCTTTTTTCTGATTACTTTCCTCTTGAAAGGAGAATAAGTCCTTTTCGTATTTCTCCAGACTAGATTGATTAATTGCGTATTTTTTTTCAATCTCGTAGAATCTCTTTTCAATCTCTTGAAAATCGTTTTTGTCTTTATCTAAACTTTGTTTCAGTTCATTATGCTCATTACGAATTAGCTCATGCGCTGCTTTTAGTTTTTCAACTTCTTCTTTTTTAGAAGAGGTGATTACTTCTTGTGATTTTAGCTTTTCTTTTAGTATTTTAATACTATCACCTAGCTCTATTTTTTTATGTTTTAAGGCAACAATTTGTTGTTGCGCATTTTCATTTTTTTCGTGCTCGAAATTTAACTTTTCTTTAAGAACATTTCGATCATTTTCCTGACTACTGACTCCGCCTATAAGCGCATTTAAATTTTTCTGAACTTCAGCAAGAGACTTCTCTTTTTCAAGGTTTTCTAACTTCCCTTGTTCCAGTTTAGCGTGCTGTTCATTTAGCTTAGATTCTAGCTGAATATTCTTGTCATTTTCTTCTTGTTGAAGTTTATCTAGTTCTTTGTATTTTGCCTTGTATCGCGCGAGAAATTGCTTGGCAAGTTCAACTGATAAAGTTTTGTATTCTTCTTTTAACGCATAATATCGCTTTGTTTTTCTAGCTTGAGATTCTAAACTTTTTAGATTGCTTTCTATCTCAAACAAGAGATCTTCAACTCGCTCTAAATCTCCTTCTGTTCCTTTTAATTTTAATAGGGTTTCCTTCTTACGTTTTTTGTATTTCGAAATACCTGATGCTTGTTCAAATAAACGTCTTCTTGAGTTATCTCTATCATTTAGGATTTCATCTACCATTCCTAGCTCAATAATAGCATAAGAATCTGCACTTACTCCGGTGTCTAAAAATAGATTGGTAATGTCCTTTAGTCGACAAGGAACCTCGTTCAAACGATATTCACTATCTCCATTTCGATACAAACGTCGGGTAATGGTAATCGTTTTGAATTCTGTGGCAATAAGGTTTTTAGTATTCTCAAATGTTAAGGATACTTCCGCTAAACCGCTTGCCTTTCTCTTTTTTGTCCCATTAAAGATGAGGTTATCCATCTTTTCCAAACGAAGCATGCTTGTTTTCTGTTCTCCCAGTACCCAGCGTATGGAATCCACTACATTACTCTTGCCACAACCATTAGGACCTACAATACCTGTGATGTTGTCGTTGAAGTGCAATACAGTTTTATCTGCAAAGCTTTTGAATCCTTTTATTTCTAGTGTAGTTAATCTCAATGGATGCCTTTTTAAGGGAAAGACAAAGATAAGTTTCTTTATCAAATACCCCAATAGTAAAAGGCTACAAAATTAACGAGTGGCTTATGTTTTAAACGGCTTTTGCTTGAATTGTCAGCCATTTTTGATGCGTGATACCCTCTTAATAGAATGCTTTATTTTTTTTCTTGGACGCTTATAGAAAAATATCGTAATTTAGATATCAAAATAAAGTGCATGAGCATCAAACTGGTTTTTATAATTTTAGGGGTAATCTTTTATGTGGTTCGTCAACTCTCTAAGAGCAGTGGGGAAACGAAAAACGCCCAAGCTCCGCGAACAGCGAAGCAAGCCAATTCGAGGGGCGCTATGAATAAACCGAAGTCGATTGATGATATCTTTAATGAGTTTGTTAAAGAAGTGGAGAGTGCCAATAAAAAACCTACAAAAGATGTTAAGCCAATGGTTCCACCCCAATTGAAAACAAGCGCTAAATCAAGATCGCTAGATTGGCAAGAAGTATCGAAGTCGAATATCAAATCAAAAGATCAGTTAATAGACCCTGAAGATTATTATGGCGTATCTCACCGTGTTGATAAAGCACATCAAATACCAAGTACTGCTGAAATTGTTACAACAGAAGGAGAGGTGTTTGAATTTGATTTGGATAATGTGGATTGGCAAAGCTCAATCATCACTAAAGAAATCTTAGATCGCAAGTATGTTTAGTGCTTGTAATTGGCCATTAACAAATTCTTAACTAACCAGAATTCACTTTGGCATTATTTTCCTATTCTATAAATAAAGTTGGATTATGAGAACTTTATTATTTATACAAATCATTGTGGTAGCATTCATCTTGAATGCATGTACTGGAGCTAATTATTACCTTAAGCAAGGGAATTATGATGCGGCTATTGATTATGCTGTTCAAAAGCTAAGAAAAAATCCGAAGAAAGCAGATAAGCATATCCTAGCTTTAGAAACTGCTTGGAATATTGAGAAAACTAAGTTGCTTGATAGAATAGAATATCTTAAATTAGATGGGAGTCCAGAATCTTGGGTGGAAATTCATGGGCGCTATGCAGAAATTGATGCTTATCAAAAAGCAATCAAACCCATTCTTCCCTTATTCATTGAAAAAGAGTTTCGAAATGCAGATATAGATTTACTTAATGTCAATGAAGCCTTAGTTGATGCTAAGCAGAAAGCAGCCGCATTTATGTATGCAAAAGGAGAGGAGCTTTTGGCTAAAAATACAAAGCTATCTGCAAGAGAGGCATTTACCCATTTTCAAAAGGTGAAAGATTATTATGGGGCATATAAAGATGTGGATGCAAAAATAGATGAAGCCTATGACTTAGGTCAAAATCATATTTTGTTGAGATACACCAATACTAGTCAAATAATTATTCCTCAGCAGTTGATGGATAATTTGTCCCAATTTGATGAGAAAGCCTTAAATACTACTTGGACCAAGTATCATATTGACCAGGACGCTCGAATAAGCTATGACTATACTATTTATGTAGTCATTATCCAAGTTAATATCGGACCGGAACAAATCAATAATACCTCTTATATAGAAAAGAAGAAAGTGCAAGATGGTTTTCAATATGTTTTAGATGCAAATGGGAATGTTGCAAAGGATAGTTTGGGCAATGATATAAAAGAAGCAAAATTTAAGAATATTGCAGCTACAGTTTACAAAACTGAACAAACTAAAGTGGGAGTTTTAGGAGTGAATGTAAGTTATGGAAGGTCTAATGGAACTGTTTTTCAAACTTTCCCTTTCCAAGAAAACTTAGTGTTTAAGAATTTCTTCGCTACTTATCAAGGAAATAAATTGGCACTGAGTAAAGAGTCCAAAGCGATTATCGGTGGTCAAGGCTTACCTTTTCCTACAGATATTCAAATGGTCATGGATGCTTCTGAAATTATTAAAAACAAGACTTTCGGATTGATTAAAAACAATCAAGGTCTGGTATATGATTAGGCTTCTAAAAAGGCCTGGGTTTTCTCAAAGAATTCTTCAGGCTTTTCAGCGTGCAGCCAATGGCCTGCGCCATCAATGACTTCCTTGGTGTTGTTTGGAAAAAACTGATCCACCATGATGGAATTACTTGAATTAACGTAGCTTGATTTTCCTCCAGAAATAAATAAACTGGACTTGTCAAATTTTTCAGTAGTTTCAAATGCATCCAAAATATTAGCGTAATTATCCCACAAAGATTTCAGGTTGAATTTCCAAATGAATTCATTCTCGTCTCCTCTCGTCAATCCTTTCATTAGAAACTGTCTAATCCCAAATTCAGGAATGCTAGTAGCTAGGATTTCGTCAACTTCTTTCCGTTCTTTGATTTGACTGAGATCTACTTTCCTTAAGGCTTCAAATATTTCATTGTGCCCAGCTTGATAGCGCACAGGAGCTATATCTGCTATAATCAATTTATCTACATAATCGGGGTAGGTCAAGGCAAACTGCATGGCAACTTTGCCTCCCATACTATGGCCTAATAGATTGCAAGTAAATATGAAATTACTCTCACAGAATTCAAGTAAATCCTCTACCATAATGTCATAGGAAAATTCATCGCTGTGAGGCGATTTTCCATGGTTTCTCTGGTCTATAATGAACACGGTGTATTGTTCCGCGTACTTTTTAGCTAATGTCTGCCAATTGTCCAATGAGCCGAGAAGTCCGTGAAGAATAATTAATGGTTCGCCACTGCCAAAAACTTTATAATTTAACTGCATGTTGTAAAGGTAATGACTTGATTTAACAACTTGATTGCTGATTACATTAATACCAACTAATTTTATGTCAAGCTACAAAACTAGCAAGCCATTTGACCTTAGTATTTCGATTGTTTCACTTTGCCAAAAAGTATCGAAATCATCATGGATTTCGTCTCGATAGGAAACCTTAAAAGCCTCAAATGTTAGGCGGTCGCTCTGTTGAAATGTGCAGCTTTCTAATACATGGAGCAACCATATTGCCAATGTGGGGTCAAGGTCTAAAGCGAAGCTATTAGATTTTGAATAAAACTCAAGTACACTCATTTCATTGTTGTCCATTGAGATCATTTCTGGAGTATTCCCTATCCAAACAACACTTATGTTGTGTCTGTAGCCTTCCGCTTTCGGTTTTAAACTTTTAAGGATGAAATCTTTAGGAATAGTAGTTTTTGGAATTTTAAATTTGAACCAAAGTGCTAAGTTTTCATCCAAGCCCAAACCATTCATGTAGTTAAACAAAGAAGTCTTTAGCCCTTCTGAAAAAATTGCATGTTCAGCTCCTTTAGGGTCGTCATGGTATAAATCGTTATCGGCGAAGCCTTCAAACTTAGGCCCAAGTTTAACTACTTCATAAGCCGAAGGATTTAATCCTACAGGACTATGACTGGTCATTGCGAATTGATGCCAAAACCCAGATTGAATGACTTCATTTTCAAAAAGTTGGCGCACCATTTCTAAGGCATCGATGGTTTCTTGTTCTGTTTCAGTAGGGAATCCATACATCAAATAGGCATGTACCATAATACCAGCTTGGGTAAGAGAATTCGCCACTTGAGCCACCTTCTCTACGGTAACTCCTTTTTTCATGAGTTTTAGTAATCGGTCAGAAGCTACTTCTAAACCTCCAGCTATAGCTATGCAACCAGATGCTTTTAGTAAATAAGCTAAATCGGGGGTAAAGTGTTTCTCAAAACGGATATTGGTCCACCAAGAAACTTTTAGATTTCTTCTTAGTATTTCTAATGCTAGTTCTCTTAATAGATTAGGTGGTGCGGCTTCATCAACGAAATGAAAACCATTTTGTCCAGTCTGTTCAATTATAGTCTCTATACGATCACAGATTAGCGCTGCGGTTAATGGTTCGTAGCGTTTTATATAGTCTAAGGAAACATCGCAAAAAGTACATTTCCCCCAGTAGCAGCCATGTGCTAAAGTAAGTTTGTTCCACCTACCGTCACTCCACATTCTATGCATGGGATTAGCTAATTCAATAACCGACAAGTAGTTGTCTAAGTGCAAGTCGGCATAATCAGGGGTGCCTAAGTCTTTTTGGGCAATGTCCGTTTCTTTTGAGGAGTTAAAGAATTCAACCTTCCCGTTCTGTCTTAGAAAAATTCGTTTAAGATCCTCCTCTTGTCTTTGGTCGTTCAAGTATTCAATTAAGGAGGTAAGTGGCTTTTCACCATCATCTAGAGCAATGAAGTCAATATAGTCGAAAACACGTGGATCAGAGATAGATCGTAGTTCGGTATTCGCATACCCTCCACCTAATACTATTTTGATTGCTGGGTAATGTTTTTTGATGTATTGACCACACTTTAACGAAGCAAACAAGTTGCCTGGAAATGGAACCGATAAACAAACTAGGCTTGGTTTGGATTGTTGTATTTTCTCATCTAAAAGCTTTAAAAGCAAGGTAGTAATATAGCTGTCTTCAGATTCGAGATGGCCTTGAATGGAATCAAAACTGCTTGCCGTTCTACCAAGGCGTTCAGCGTAGCGACTAAAGCCAAAATGTGGGTCAATGGTTTCTTTGATAAAATCTCCTAAGTCTTCTAAGTAAAGCGTCGCTAAATGCCTGGCTTTGTCTTGTATGCCCATAGTGCCAAATGTCCATTGAAGGTCCTCAATATTCTCAAATCGTCCTGCCTCTGGCAAAAAGCTGCGGTCGCAAATGAGGTGGGCTAATGTGGAATTCTTGTTTTGTAAGAAATGAATAACTGCATCAATAGTTTGGATGTAGTCTTCCTTTAATTGATGAATTCTATAAGTGTTATCAGATACTTTAAACTCGCCGTTTTCGACTATTTCAAAGATATTACGAAGCCCTTCCTTTGTGAAGAGTGCTAGAATAACTTCAATTCCTAAGTCTGCTTGAAACGAGCTTACATGAATAGTATTCAAAAACCCTTTTAAATACATCGTTGCCGGGTAGGGCGTATTTAACTGGGTAAATGGTGCCGTAAGTAAAAGAAGATGTTGTTCTTTTCGCATAACAATAGGGTTGATACAGAAAGATAAACTTCCTACGGGCTAACTAATCATTCAGTTTAAGAACCGCTAAGAAAGCTTGTTGAGGCACTTCAACTTTACCGAATTGTCTCATTTTCTTTTTACCTTTTTTCTGTTTTTCAAGAAGCTTTCTTTTACGAGAAATATCACCACCATAACATTTGGCAGTCACATCTTTTCGAATTGCAGAAATGGTTGTTCTAGCTATAATTTTCATTCCAATAGCGGCTTGAATGGCAATGA
>ERZ887851.2346-NODE-2346-length-14889-cov-72.953620_pt1 | contig 14889 bp, 11 predicted proteins | sample MGYA00521100_ERZ887851 | MGnify/ENA primary metagenome ERZ887851 (study PRJEB32303, sample SAMEA104408602) | aquatic metagenome | biome: Brackish water; feature: Pelagic; material: water | place: Baltic Sea | collected 2014-06-06T16:11:00 | depth 11,444 m ...
GGCGACGCCAAGGTGATCTTGACGTAGTCGAAGTGGTTTTCGGTACGGAGGTTGCTGTTGGACATCGGCTTGCAGCTCGCGGAGATCGATAAAGGAAGGAGAGGTACGGCTTCGCCCGCAGGAGGAGCGATCCGCGATCAATCAGCGATCAGTCGTCGTCATAGTCCGCGACGCCGAGGGACTCATAGGTGGGACGGCTGGGGGTGCTGCGGCGGGGGTTGACGTCTTGCATGAGATCAACTTCTTCGCCGGCATCGGTATAGACAGCAATGTCTAGACCAAGCGACTGCAGCTCGCGCATCAGCACCTTGAACGACTCCGGCGTGCCAGGGCGGGGGATCGGCTTGCCTTTAACGATGGCGTTGAGCGCCTCGTTGCGGCCCTGCATGTCGTCGGACTTGACGGTGAGCAGTTCCTGCAGGGTGTAGGCGGCGCCATAGGCCTCAAGAGCCCAGACCTCCATTTCACCGAGACGCTGACCGCCCTGCTGGGCCTTGCCGCCCAGGGGCTGCTGGGTAACCAGGGAGTAGGGGCCGGTGGAGCGGGCGTGGATCTTGTCGTCCACCAGGTGAACCAGCTTTAGGATGTGGGCGTACCCAACAGTCACGGGCTGGTCAAAAGGCTCGCCGCTGCGGCCGTCGATCAACTGAATCTTGCCTGGGTTATCGGGGTTGTAGACCCATTCCTTGCCGGGCAATTTGGCGGCTTCCTCGAGGTAGGCCTGCACGGTTTGCTTCGACTTTTCAGCGCCGTGCATCTCGTCGAAGGGCACCACCTTGACGCGGCAGTCGAGATGGGAGGAGGCCCAGCCCATCAGGCATTCGAACACCTGGCCCACATTCATCCGGCTCGGTACCCCCAGGGGGTTGAGCACGATGTCGATGGGGGTGCCGTCAGGCAGGTAGGGCATGTCCTGCTGGGGCAGGATCCGGCTGATGATGCCCTTGTTGCCGTGGCGGCCGGCCATCTTGTCGCCCACCTGGATCTTGCGGCGCTGGGCCACATAAACCCGCACCACCATGTTGGCGCCGGGCGGTAGTTCGTCGCCCTGCTCGCGGGTGTAGATGCGCACGTCAACAACCCGACCCCGTTCGGTGCTAGGCACCCGCAGGGAGTTGTCGCGCACGTCGCGGGCCTTCTCGCCGAAGATTGCGCGCAGCAACTTCTCTTCTGGGGGCTGGTCGGATTCACCCTTGGGGGTCACCTTGCCAACCAAGATGTCGCCGCTCTCCACGTAGGCGCCGATGCGGATGATGCCCATCTCGTCGAGGTGGCCCAGGCTCTCCTCGGCCACGTTAGGGATTTCCCGCGTGATCTCCTCAGGGCCAAGCTTGGTCTGACGGGCTTCGATCTCGTACTTCTCGATGTGAACCGAGGTGTAGAGGTCGTCGTGTACGAGACGATCGCTCAGCAGGATCGCGTCCTCGTAGTTGTAACCCTCCCAGGGCATGTAGGCGATCAGCACGTTTTGCCCCAGGGCGATCTCGCCGCCCTCGCAGGCCGAGCCATCGGCCAGCACCTGACCGGCAATCACCGGATCGCCCTGGCGCACGATCGGACGCTGGTTGAGGCAGGTGTCCTGGTTGGAGCGCTGGTACTTCTGCAGGTGATGCACATGGTCGGTGCCTTGGTCATCGCGGATGACGATGGCGGTGGCATCGACAAAGGTGACCGTGCCATTGACCCGGGTGATCGGCACCATGCCGGAGTCGCGGGCCACCTGGGTTTCCAGGCCGGTGCCCACCAAGGGGCGCTCTGGCCGCAGCAAAGGCACGGCCTGGCGCTGCATGTTTGAACCCATTAGGGCCCGGTTGGCGTCGTCATGCTCCAGGAAGGGGATCAAGGAGGTGGCCACCGAGATCACCTGCACCGGCGAGAGCTGGACGTAATCGACCTGCTCAGGCGGCACCTTCTCAAAGTCCTGGCGGTAGCGCACAGGCACTAAATCAGCGGTGATGTAGCCATCGGAATTGGTGGGCACGTCGCCAGGGGCTACGCGGCACTCATCCTCAAGATCGGCAGAAAGGTAGATGGGATCACCGCTCTTGTGAACGATGCCCTCTTCCACCCTCCAGAACGGCGTCTCGATGAAGCCGTACTCATTGACTCGGGCGTGGGTGGCCAGGGAGCCAATCAGGCCTGCATTCGGTCCTTCCGGTGTCTCGATCGGGCAGATGCGCCCGTAGTGGGAAGGGTGGATGTCGCGCACCGCAAAGCCCGCCCGTTCGCGGGTCAAACCGCCTGGGCCCAGGGCGCTGATCCGGCGCTTGTGGGTTAGCTCCGCCAGCGGGTTGGTCTGGTCCATGAACTGGCTCAGCTGGCTGGAGCCAAAGAACTCCTTGATCGCCGCCACTAGGGGCTTGGGGTTCACCAGCTGGGCAGGGGTAAGCGATTCGGTTTCCCCGACCGTCATGCGCTCTTTAATGATGCGCTCGAGCCGGTTGAGACCGACCCGCACCTGGTTTTGCAGCAGCTCTCCCACCGAGCGCACCCGGCGATTGCCGAGGTGGTCGATGTCATCGAGGCTGGCGCCGCCCACATCGAGCTCGAGATTGATCAAGTAATCGATGGTGCTGAGCACGTCCTCAGGGGTGAGGGTGCGCACGGCATCGGGGATGGTGAGGCGCAGCTTTTTATTGATCTTGTAACGACCAACGCGACCTAGGTCGTAGCGCTTGGCATCAAAGAAGCGGCTGTGCAGCAGGGTCTGGCCGCCGCTGACAGAGGGTGGCTCACCCGGACGCAGCTTTTTATAGAGCTCAAGCAGGGCCTGATCTTCGGAGGAAATGCCCTCGTCGTTGGCCGACTCGATCGACTTCTGGTAGTACTCGGGATGGCGAAGTTTATCGAGCACGTCGTTGTCAGACAGGCCGATAGCCCGCATCAACACGTGAGCGTTGATCTTGCGCGTCTTATCGACACGTACGTGCAGCAGGTCGTTTTTATCAGTTTCAAACTTCAACCAGGCACCCCGGTTAGGGATCAAGCTGGCGTTGAAAGTTTTACGGCCGTTCTTATCCTGATCATCCTTGAAATAGACGCCAGGTGAGCGCACGATCTGGTTAACGATCACCCGCTCGGCACCGTTGATGATGAAGGTGCCTCGCTCGGTCATCAAGGGCAGCTCGCCGATGAAAACCTCCTGCTCCTTGATCTCACCTGTCTCCTTATTAACCAGGCGGCAGGTGACATACATCTGGGATGCAAAAGTCGCATCACGACGCTTTGCTTCTTCCACGTCGTGACGCGGGCGCTTCAGGCGGTACTCGCTACCAATGAAGTGCAGCTCTAGCTTGCCGGTGTAGTCGGTAATCGGCGAAAAACTCTCAAGCTCTTCGATCAGGCCCTTCTCCAGGAACCATTTGAAGCTCGCGCGCTGCACCTCCACCAAATCGGGGAGGTAAGTGGCGGTCTTGGCGACCTGGATCGCGCTGCTCATGCGGTGAACCTGCAGGAACGGGTGGATAAGGACTGGGCAGTGGAACGCATCTGATGCCGATCACCGCTGACTTGAATGCTCCGCAACCGCCCACACAAACAGCCGCTCCCCTCGTAGGGAACGGCTGCCCGAGGGGGCATGCTTAACGGGGTCGCTTCAAGAGTGCAGACGTCGACAACAAGCAGCGCTTCCGCTTCCAGGCCAATAAAACATCATACATTGTGAAGCGGCAGGCCAAACAGCCGTGACGCGTTGGAACTGCTGGTATTAGCCACTTCTGTGAGGGTTTGCCCACGCAAATCAGCTACTCGGGCTGCCACCGCCGCCACAAAAGCCGGCTCGTTGCGCTTGCCGCGGCGGGGCACCGGCGCCAAGAAGGGGCAATCGGTTTCCACCAAGTAGCGATCAGCGGGCACCTGGCGGGCGCAGGCATGGGTGGCTTCCGCCTTCGGGAAAGTCACCGTGCCGCTAAAGCTAATGAAGAAACCGAGCTCTAAAAAACCAGCCATTTCCGCCGGATCTCCACCCCAGCAATGCATCACGCCGCGAGGGCAGCCACCTAGGGAGGCCCGCTGCCTCAGCAAGGCCAGCATCGGCTCGGCAGCGTCGCGGCAATGCACGATCACAGGCAGGTCCAGCTCCACTGCCAGATCAAGCTGGGGCTCGAGCATGGCCATCTGAGCAGCCAAATTCTGCTCACGGAACAAATCGAGGCCGAGTTCTCCGATCGCCACCACCCGCCGATCAGCCTGGGCGGCTTGACGCAAAATCTCTGGCGTGTCGGGCTGCCAATGCTCGGTATCGAGCGGATGGACCCCTACGGAATAGCGCAACTCGTCAAAACGATCTGCCAGGGCGCGGATCGCTGGAATTTCCCCGGGCTCAACGCAGGCATGAACCAGGGAACGAACACCTGCATCACGCCAGCGCTGGGCCACCGCCTCTAGATCGTCGTCGAAATTGCGGAAAACGATGTGGCAGTGGCTGTCGACCAAAACGGGCAAACCCGATTCGGTCGATGCTGGCGAGGCAGTCACGGAGGGAAGCTGGCTCAGGCTTGGACGGCTGCAGCTGGCTCGATCACCTGCTTCACCGCGGCACTGATACGCGACTTCTGATTGGCTCCGGTGTTGCGATGCAGCACACCCACCTTCACAGCCTTATCAATCTTGCTGAAGGCGGCATTCATGGTGGTTTGAACAGCCGTCTTGGCGTCTTCACCAGGGGTCTGGGAATAGGCGCTGCAAGCGGTGAAGCAGCGCTTCATCAAGGTGCGCAGGGCCGACTTGTAGGTGCGGTTGCGGAGACGGTTGCGCTCGGCAACCTCAATGCGCTTCTTCGATGAGGTGTTATTGGCCACAGGCAGACGGACGCTGGATCAGAGAAGCGAGATCCTACCGTCAGGCCCTCCTTGAGAGCCTCACCGCCTGCAAGAGCTGTGCCGGCCTAACTTGACAATCCCGTAACCCTGAGCCGTTCCGTGGTCGCAACGCCTGTTGCCCTATCGATCAGCTGCCTGCGCGATGACGGTTCAAACGCCGCCGCTGATCGACTGGCAACCATCGCCGAGCGCACCAGTGGCGGGCGCCTGCGAGAAGAGATGGTTCGGGTCGAGGAGATCCTCGCCCGGGTGCAAGCGGAAGGCGATGCCGCCCTGATGGAGCTCACCGAACGCTTTGACGGCGTGCGCCCCGATCCCCTGCGGATTGCGCCACAGCGGCTGGCTGACGCCTGGCAAGCCACACCGGCGCCCCTGCAGGACGCTCTGCGCCTGGCACACCAGCGAATCCTCGCCTTCCACCAGCATCAACTGCCGGCCGACCTGGCCGTCACCGGTCCCCATGGCGAACTGCTGGGTCGGCGCTGGCGGCCGGTGCAGCGGGCCGGCCTATACGTGCCTGGGGGGCGGGCTTCGTACCCCAGCACCGTGCTGATGAATGCTGTGCCGGCGCGGGTAGCCGGGGTGCAGCGGCTCGTGATGGTGACGCCCCCAGGCCCCGGCGGCGAGCCCCATGAAACCGTGCTGGCGGCCGCCCACCTGGCCGGGGTCGAGGAGGTGTATCGGGTTGGGGGCGCCCAGGCGATCGGGGCCCTGGCCTTCGGTACCGCCACCATTCCCCGGGTCGACGTGATCAGCGGCCCCGGCAACCTCTACGTGACCCTGGCCAAAAAAGCGGTCTACGGCCGCGTGGCAATCGATTCGCTGGCAGGGCCCAGTGAGGTGCTGGTGATCGCCGACCACAGCGCCCGGGCCGATCAGGTGGCCGCCGACCTGCTGGCCCAGGCCGAGCACGACCCCCTGGCAGCCGCGATCCTGCTGACCACCAGCCCGGAGCTGGCCGCCGCCATGCCTGCAGCCCTGGAGGCCCAGCTTGAAAACCACCCCAGGTCAGAGATCACCCGCACCGCCCTCAACGACTGGGGCCTGATCGTGCTCTGCGACAGCCTTGGCCGCGCCGCCCAACTCAGCGACTGCTTCGCCCCCGAACATCTGGAGCTGCTGGTGGAAGACCCGGAAAGCCTGGCCGAACAGATCAAGCACGCCGGCGCCATCTTTATGGGTCCGTACACCCCCGAGGCCGTCGGCGACTACCTAGCCGGCCCCAACCACACCCTGCCCACCGCCGGCACGGCCCGCTTCGCCGGCGCCCTGAGCGTGGAGACCTTTATGCGCCACACCAGCCTGATCCGCTTCAACCGGGAGGCCTTGGAGGCCACCGGGTCTGCGGTGATCACCCTGGCCGAAAGCGAGGGGCTGCACAGCCATGCCGAATCGGTGCGGCGACGGCTGACCTGAAGCCCTCAGCGCTTGGCCAGGTCCCGCACCCGGGGCTCGCCGTCCACGATTTCACCCACCAGCACCTGGTCGGTGATGTTCACGAACAGGCCGTTCTCCAACACGCCCGGCAGGTTGTTGATCGCCGCCTCCAGGCCAGCCGGATCGCTGATGCCACCAGCGAACTTCACATCTAAAACTAGGTTTCCCTGATCGGTCACCACCGGACCGGCCTTCTTCACGGCCATGCGCAGCTGGGCCTCGCCGCCCATCGCCTTGAGCTGACCCTGCACCTGACGCCAGGCACCGGGGAGCACCTCCACCGGCAGTAGGAAGCCGAGGTTGAGGGTGTCCACCAGCTTGGTGGAATCCACCACCACCACAAAGCGATCGGCCCGCACTGCTACCAATTTCTCCTGAACGTGGCAGGCACCACCGCCCTTGATCAACTGAAAAGCGGGATCCACCTCATCTGCGCCATCAATTGCAAGATCGATGCGCTCAATCGCATTAAGGCTCTTGAGCGGAATGCCGAGCTCAGCTGCCAGCACCTCGCCTTGGAAGGAGGTGGTGACACCCACCACATCGCTGAGTTCACCGCTTTTGAGCTTGGCGCCGAGGGCCTGAATCATTAGGGCTGCGGTAGAGCCGGAACCCAGGCCGACCACCATGCCGCTCTGGATCTGCTCAGTGGCCGCAGCAGCCACTGCCTGCTTCATCCGGTCCTGCAGATCCGACATCAAATATTCCTGAATCGGCCGCGACCGTAGCAGCGCTCAACCGGAGTGGGGCAAGGCCGCCGGCTTGATCATCAGGCTGAGTTCCCGTTGACCCCGAACCACCGTGAGCGCCAGGGGCTCGCCAACGCTGCTGCGCTCAACACGCTCCAGCAGGCTGGCCGGATCGGGCACGGGCTGGTCTGCCACGGCCACCACCAGGTCACCGCGGCGCAGGCCAGCCGTTTCCGCCGGACTAGCGGGCAGCACCCTTTGCACTAAGGCACCATCCCGCTCTGGCAGCTGCAACAGAGCCTCGGGATCACGATTGTTGTCCCGGGCGCGGCGGGCAGTGAGCGGCACCAGCTGCAAGCCCAGATAGGGGTGAATCACCTGGCCGCCGCTACTGAGCTGGCTGGCCACACCTCGGGCCAAGTTGATCGGGATCGCAAATCCCAACCCTGCGCCTGGTCCAGAGCGCACCAGTGTGTTGATACCGATCACCTCGCCACTGGCGTTGATCAGCGGACCACCGGAATTGCCTGGATTGATGGCCGCATCGGTTTGGATCAGATCGAGCCGCTTGTCGGAGAAGCCCAGGCTGTTGATATTGCGGTGCAGGCTCGAAACGATGCCCAGGGTCACGGTGCGCTCGAGCCCATAAGGGCTGCCCATGGCTATGGCCCAATCGCCCACCTCCAGGGCCTCGGAGTCGCCCAGGCGGGCGGAGCGCAAATCCCGCGCGCCGGAGATTTTGACCACGGCCAGATCGGTCACCGAATCGGCGCCCACCACCGCACCGTCCACATGGCGACCATCGGCCAAGGTGACCTCAACGCTGTCGACCTGATCGACCACGTGGGCGTTAGTGAGTACCAGGCCCTTGGCTGCATCGATTACAACGCCAGACCCCTGCCCCCGTTCTCGCATGCTGCCGGAGGGATCGCCGAATAGATCGCGCAGCAAAGGATCGAGCAGGGCGGGATCAAAGGCTTGGCGAGCCACCTCGCGCTCGGTGTCGATCCGCACCACCGCTGGTGCCACGGCCCGAGCTGCCTCGGCCACAAAGCTGTGGGGAATGGCCTGCCCAATGGGATCGACCCCAGGCTCCAGAGCGAGAGCAGCAGCGCTGAAAGATCCAAGTCCCAGGGCTAGGCCGAGGGCGACCGTCCAAACCAGCCTGACCAGAGACAAGCTCGCCTCCAACACCCACTTCATTGACGTTCCTTGACGCATGGCTATGAGGCTAGGGAGCCCATCAAGGCGGCAGGGAATGGAGATAGGGGCAGGCAGGCGGTTGTAACGGCCTAAATTGAATCGAGATCGCACAGTGGCAATGGCAGTAATTCCCCCCGGCACGCGTCAGCGCTGCAGCCTTTGCCAGGTGGAAATCCAGGGCATGGTTGGCGGCAACGACCAGGTGCACTTCAGCCAGGGAGGCCCCGGCACCCGGGCAAAGCTCTGGGCACGGGTATGCCAATACCTGCGCACCGGCGAACAGCAAGCCCAGTGCCTGAACCAGGACGCCAGCCAAAGGGGCACCGTCCAACAAAGCGACTACTTCGCCGAAGCCCCGATCATCGAAATACCGCCGGCATCGGCGCCTGGCCCCTAAGCCGCCTATCCCCTAGGCTGAATGCTTGCCCGGCGGGCATACCCTCCAGTCACGGTTTGGCGCCTCGCTGAGCATTCAGCGCTTCGCCAAGGGTTCGGTTTTTACTGAACAGCTGTGCTCTGCAGGGCAGTTTTAGTACTGCACAAGCCGGCGGGCCGCCTGCCCCCAGCTTCCCCGCCCCATTGCCCCACCCTCTCCTGCCCGACCTAGAGCGCCTAGCCCAAGCGGCTGTGGTAGCTACTGGGTTTGAGCTCAAGGGAGTGCACGTCTTCACCCATCGCATCCCCATGACGGTGCAGGTGCTGGTGCAGCGAGCTGATGGCAGTGACATCAACCTGGATGAGTGCGCCTCCCTTAGTGCACCGCTGGCCGAGGCGATCGAGGCTGCCGAGCTGCTTGGTGATGCTTATGTGCTGGAGATCAGCAGCCCTGGCGTCAGCGACGAGCTGCGCGACGATCGCGATTTCCGCTCATTTCGCGGATTTCCCGTTGTCGTGCTCTGCCGTGACAACCAAGGCCTCGAAATGCGGCGCGAAGGGCTCCTCCTAGAGCGCGATGCGACGGATGTTCACATCAACATCCGCGGCCGCACCCAGCGCATCCCCCGAGACTCCGTGATCAGCGTCTGCCTGGTCACCCCATCCGAGTCCGACTGACTTTCCCCTGACCATTTCTCACCCCTGATCCATGGCCCTGGTTCTGCTCCCCGGTCTGAATAACCTGATCGAGGACATCAGCGACGAGAAGAAGCTGGCGCCCGCCGTGGTGGAGGCCGCCCTGCGGGAAGCCCTACTTAAGGGCTACGAGCGCTACCGCCGCACCCTCTACCTCGGGATCAGCGAAGACCCCTTCGAAGAGGACTACTTCTCCAACTTCGATGTGGGCCTGGACCTGGAGGAGGAGGGCTACCGAGTTCTGGCCTCGAAAATAATTGTTGAGGAAGTTGAGAGCGAAGACCACCAAATCGCCCTAGACGAAGTGCAGCAGGTTGCCGATGACGCCCAGATCGGCGACACGGTGGTGCTGGATGTCACCCCGGAGAAAGACGACTTCGGCCGCATGGCCGCCGCCACCACCAAGCAGGTGTTGGCTCAGAAGCTGCGGGACCAGCAGCGCCGCATGATCCAGGAGGAGTTCGCCGACCTGGAGGATCCCGTGCTCACCGCTCGGGTGATCCGCTTCGAGCGCCAAAGCGTGATCATGGCCGTGAGTTCTGGCCTGGGTCGCCCCGAGGTCGAGGCCGAGCTGCCCCGCCGCGACCAGCTGCCCAACGACAACTACAGGGCCAATGCCACCTTCAAGGTGTTCCTCAAGGAAGTGAGCGAGGTGGCGCGGCGCGGCCCCCAGCTATTTGTGAGCCGCTCCAACGCGGGCCTGGTGGTCTATTTGTTTGAGAACGAAGTTCCTGAGATCCAGGAGGGTTCGGTCCGAATCGTCGCCGTAGCCAGGGAAGCCAATCCCCCTTCCCGCTCAGTTGGCCCGCGCACCAAGGTGGCCGTCGACTCGGTGGAGCGCGAAGTTGATCCAGTGGGTGCCTGCATTGGCGCCCGCGGCTCCCGAATTCAGCAGGTGGTTAACGAGCTGCGTGGCGAGAAAATCGACGTGATTCGCTGGTCGCCCGACCCGGGCCAATACATCGCCAACTCCCTCAGCCCGGCAAGGGTTGAAATGGTTCGCCTGGTCGACCCTGAAGGCCAGCACGCCCACGTGCTGGTTCCCTCCGATCAGCTCAGCCTTGCCATTGGCCGCGAAGGCCAAAACGTGCGCCTGGCCGCCCGCCTTACCGGCTGGAAGCTCGACATCAAGAACGCCGGCGAATACGACCAAGCCTCGGAAGATGCGGTGGTGGCTGAGCTGATTGCCCAGCGGCAAGAGGAGGAGGCTCTTCAGGCCGAAGCCGAAGCCCGCCTTGAAATCGAACAGGCCGCCCGGGCCGAGGAGGATGCCCGTCTGCGGGAGCTTTACCCCCTGCCAGAAGACGAAGCCGGTTACTACGAGGAAGAGGAGGCGCCCCAGGCAAGCGAGGCAGAGGCCCGGTGAGTCGCCGTGCCGTGCTTCGGCGCTGTGTTGCCTGCCGCGCGCTGCTGGATCGCCAGCAGCTTTGGCGGGTAATTCGGCTGGCCGAAGGGGGACTCGGGTTGGATCAGGGCATGGGCCGTTCGGCCTATCTCTGCCCCAACCAGGCGTGTCTGGAAGAGGCGAAACGACGTAAGCGTCTGCAGCGGGCCCTGCGCTGCCAGGTTGCAGATGCAATTGTCGAAACGCTGGAAAAGCGCCTGACCCCAGGCGCCGATCTCGCCTCTGAGGCAAGATGAACATTGGCCGCAGCGCGCGTGCGGCCTGGTGTGCCCCTCGGCCCCGCATGGCGGCCCTTGGGCCCCGACCCATGGAGACCTGAATGACCAGCAGCGGCAAAGTCAGAATTTATGAGCTGTCCCGGGACTTAGGCCTGGAGAACAAGGACGTGCTCGACGCCGCCGAGAAGCTGGGGGTTGCGGCAAAGAGCCATAGCAGCTCTATCAGCGACGACGAAGCGACACGGATTCGCTCCTTGATCGAGGGCGGCTCGAACGGCAGCAAGGCGGCAGCGCCGCCCGCTGCCGCTCCGCCGAAAGCGATCCTCGCCGTCAAAAAGGCTGAGACCGCCGCTGTCCCATCGCCAGCCCCTCCCCAGCCAGCCACCAGCCCCCGGCCGGTCGCTCCGGCGGCAGCCAAGCCGGTCATGCCCCCGGCCCGGCCCGCCGCAGCTCCTGCGGGTAAGCCAGCCCTGCCCAACAAGCCGCCCTTGGCAAGCAAGCCACCCCTGGCCTCCAAGCCACAGGTGGTTGCCAAGCCTCAGCTGGTCTCCAAGCAGCCTGAGCTTGTCAAGCAACCAGAAGTTGTCAAACAGCCAGCAGCTGCAAGCAAGCCCACCTTGGTGAGCAAGCCGCCGGCACCGACCAAGCCCCCGGCACCAGCCAGGCCCGCAACTGCTTCAGCCAGCAAGCCTGCTTCACCCAGCAAGCCTGTGGTGATTGCATCCAAGCCAGCTCGCCCAGCCACCCCAGCCCCGGCCCGCCCGGCCCCTGCAGCTCCGGCACCAGCTGCGAGCCGCAAACCGGAATTGCCAATGCGGCCAGCGCCCGGCAAGCCCCAGCTGGTGGGTAGGCCCATCAGCACCCCTGCGGGGGGCACCACCAGCAGCCGCCCGGCTCCGCCAGCAGGCAGGGCGCCCCTGAGTCAGCGTCCCGCCAGTCCCCAACGCACTGGCGTGCCAGCTCCAACCCGTCCAGGCCAGCCTGGAGCTGGGGGCCGTCCTGGCCCAACCCCCTTGGAGCTTGTCGGCAAGCCGATTCGCCGCGATAGCGAAGCCCCTGGAGCCCCTATTGGCCTAGGAGCTCCCGGTCGCCCGGCAGCACCTGGCCGTCCGGGTATGCCAGCCGGCATGCGCAAGCCGATGGCTCCTGGCGAGCTGATGCAGCTCCAGAAGCCCTCCGGCCGCCCCACAGCCCCACCGCCGCGGCGCCCCGGCGACCGCAGCGAAGCCCCAGCAGGTGCACCCAGCAGCCCTGGCGGCACACCGGAACTGGTGCGACCCAGCGCAACCCCGCCAGCAGCCCCCAGAAGGCCTGGCTTCCGGGCCCCAACGCCCGCTGGTGCAGCCGGACGCCCCCGCCGACCTGACTGGGACGACAGCGCCAAGCTGGAGGCCCTGCGCAGCCGTACGCCTCAAAAGCAGCGCACCAAGGTTCACATCATCGGCGAAAACGATGATGCGCTCACGGCTGAAACCGGTGGCTACGCCGGTGAACATGAGGCCTATGTGCTGCAGGCCAGCCTGGCCCGCCCGGCCAAGCCCCGCACCGCCTCCACCCCAGCCGCCAAACCCATGGCGGCGATGCGCAAGCGCAAGAAGGAAACCACCCGCCAGCGTCAGCGCCGCCGGGCCATGGAACTCCGTGCGACCCGCGAAGCCAAGGCTGTTCGGCCCGAAATGCTGATCGTGCCGGAGGGCAACCTCACGGTGCAGGAGCTGGCCGAGAAGCTCGGTGTGGAAAGCTCCGAGATCATCAAGAGCCTCTTCTTCAAGGGGGTCATCGCCACGGTGACCCAAAGCCTTGACCTCTCCACAATCGAAGCGGTGGCCGAGGAATTCGGCGTACCGGTACTCGAAGACGACGTCGAGGCAGCGGCCGCCAAGACGGTTGAGATGATCGAAGAAAGCGATCGCGCCCACCTGATCCGTCGCCCCCCCGTGGTGACCGTGATGGGACACGTCGACCACGGCAAGACCAGCCTTCTCGACGCAATCCGCAAAACCCGAGTTGCAGCGGGCGAAGCCGGCGGCATCACCCAGCACATCGGCGCCTATCAAGTGGAGATCCCCCACGCAGGCGAACAACGCAAGATCACCTTCCTCGACACCCCGGGCCACGAGGCGTTCACCGCCATGCGAGCCCGCGGCACCAAGGTCACAGACGTGGCAGTGCTGGTGGTGGCAGCCGATGACGGCGTACGGCCCCAAACCCTCGAGGCAATCAGCCATGCCCGGGCCGCCAAGGTGCCGATCGTGGTGGCGATCAACAAGATCGACAAGGAAGGGGCCTCCGCCGACCGGGTCAAACAGGAACTCTCCGGCCTCGAACTGGTGGCTGAAGACTGGGGTGGCGACACGGTGATGGTGCCTGTCAGCGCTCTCAAGGGTGAGAACGTCGACAAATTGCTGGAGATGATCCTGCTGGTCACCGAGGTGGAAGACCTCCAGGCCAACCCGAACCGCATGGCTCGGGGCACCGTGATCGAGGCCCACCTCGACAAGGCCAAGGGCCCTGTTGCCACCCTGCTAATCCAGAACGGCACCCTCAAAGCTGGTGACGTGCTGGCGGCAGGCCCGGTTCTGGGCAAGGTGCGCGCCATGGTGGATGACACCGGCAAGCGGGTTAAGGAGGCAGGTCCTTCCTATGCCGTTGAAGCCCTCGGCTTCAGCGAAGTGCCAACCGCTGGCGACGAATTTGAGGTCTATCCAGATGAGAAGACCGCCCGCTCTGTGGTGGGCGACCGCGCCAACGAGGCCCGGGCCACCCGACTTGCCCAGCAAATGGCTTCACGTCGGGTTTCCCTGGCCTCGATGTCGGGCCAGGCCAGCGAGGGCGAGCTCAAGGAGCTCAACTTGATCCTCAAAGCAGACGTGCAGGGCTCCGTGGAGGCGATTCTCGGCTCCCTGGAGCGACTCCCTCAGGGCGAGGTGCAGGTGCGGGTACTGCTCTCAGCACCTGGCGAGATCACCGAAACCGACGTCGATCTAGCCGCCGCCTCCGGCGCCGTGATCGTTGGCTTCAACACCTCAATGGCCCCTGGCGCCAAACGCGCCTCCGATGCCACCGGCGTCGACGTGCGCGACTACGACGTCATCTACAAGCTGCTGGAAGACATCCAGATGGCTATGGAAGGCCTGCTGGAGCCGGAGTTGGTGGAGGAGTCCCTTGGCGAAGCCGAGGTGCGCGCCGTATTCACCATTGGCCGCAGTGCGGTGGCTGGTTGCTATGTGACCAGCGGCAAGCTGCAACGCAACTGCAAAGTGCGGGTGTGGCGCGGCAAGGAGAAGGTGTTCGAGGGCGACCTCGACTCCCTGCGTCGCAACAAGGACGACGTCAAGGAAGTTGCCACCGGCTTCGAGTGCGGCATCGGCACCGACCGCTACACCGGCTGGCAGGAAGGGGATCGGGTGGAGGCGTTCAAATTGGCCACTCAGCGCCGAACCCTCACCATCTGACCTCCGTGAACCCCCGCAGCGAGCCCCTGCTCTGGCTCCAGCTGGTGGCCCTTGGGGCCGTGCCGCTGGAGCTTTTGGGGTTGGTATTGGTGCTGGCGGGGGCGGATCCTGGCCCCCTGCCTGGGCTAGAGCGCTTGCTGGCCTGGGCAATCGGCGCCCTAGGGCCCGCAATTCTGCTCTGGCAGCGCCCAGCCGACGTTTGCTCCTTGCTGGTAATTCAAGTACCAATCAAAGCCAGAAGCGGGGCCCAGCTCAGCTTGGCGGCACTGCAGAGCAGCCTGGTGCTCAAGCTCCTAATGGCAGCTGGCGCTGCGGCCCTGCTGCCCCTTTTTTGGTGGATAGACCAGCACGCCGCCCTGGCTACGCCGCTCTCCCCCCTGGCAGCAAGCCCTCGCTTCGTGGGTCTGCTAGTTGCTTGCCCGCTGCTAGCGGTAATCACCTGGCAGTGGCAACAACTGATCCAGGCAATCGCCCTGCTAAGCCGCAACCCCGCCACGCTCCCTGAGCGTCCACCCCTGAGCGTGCAGCAGCTTGGCAGCCAGCGAATGTCCCTAGGACTGCCCCTGTTGCTGCTGAACCCGCTTCTGACCA
>ERZ887851.2348-NODE-2348-length-14884-cov-10.513791_pt1 | contig 14884 bp, 19 predicted proteins | sample MGYA00521100_ERZ887851 | MGnify/ENA primary metagenome ERZ887851 (study PRJEB32303, sample SAMEA104408602) | aquatic metagenome | biome: Brackish water; feature: Pelagic; material: water | place: Baltic Sea | collected 2014-06-06T16:11:00 | depth 11,444 m ...
AGTCCAACCACCGGATAAGATCGTGGCTACGCACGATCTATCCTTGTTCGTTGGGCGGCGTTATTGCTTATTGCCGGAGGTGGCATACTATTGTCGCTTGCCGAATTGGGTAAGGCTTGCACAGAAAGGAAGCTTAATCCTATAACAGCGTCAAAGTAAGAATTTATACCCTATATTTTAACGCAAATGCATTGACCTAAAAATCTATAGCTTACTTATTGCCAACTCGAAACTACCAGGCAAAAAAATTCTCAAGACAATACTGAGAATTGCCCGGTCCTGCGGGCAAAGATATATACCCAATACAAAATAATATTACATTGCTTTAGTTTATACTCACTAGGGCGACAATTAAGCTAGTACGGCTGCTACGTGCAGCCAGATATTTATTCACCGTGACTGCGATCCCACTGCAGGGTCAACCCCGGATGTTCTGCGCAAGTGATTGCTAGTGGATGGCCAACCAGCTCAGAGGATGCACGGGTCGTTATCAAACTCCGCAACAGGGGGTAGCGCTCCACCATCGCTGCGTATTCAGGTGAATTGCGGTAGGAGCTCTCCAAAAGCCGGTAGTCCTGATCCGGCTGCATCGAACCAGAAGGGGCGCCGTATAGATTCGCGGAGGTTTCTGCCTCGGCCGGATCCGCTTCTAGCTCGGTGGGCCTGAGGCCAGTTTTTTTAGTTTTCATGGGATGCTGAGTGAGGGCACTCGGAATTGCTTCTACGCTCCGCTGCAAAGCTGACGCAGCGGCTAGGCAATTGAGCCTGCTGTCAGCGGGATCAAACAGAAGCAGCTGACTCAATGGTTCTGTTTAGGGCTTTTTTCCAGACAGTCACTGCAAGCGCCTAGAGCGCCTCTTGCAGGGCAGTAAGACGGCGAGCATTGACGCCTAGATCCGAATCCCCAAGGCGGGACACCGAGCGGGCTTGCAGCATGCCATTGGCTTGGTCTGCATAGAGTTCCAGATCGTCGACAAAGCCGAACAGGGCACTGGTGGCAGTGGCGTGGACGTAGCCCTCGCCCTGCTCCACCAGCTCGGTGCGGGGCATGGCCAGTATCACCGGCACCAGGTCCGCCAGGGCAGTATCGGGATTTGCCACAGTCCAATCAGCGCGGGCGCAGTGAGCGGGCGATGGGCAGGGAGCCAGGGCTCCCTGGTAGACGCCTAGTTCCGCCGGTACCGGCCCGACCAGGTGAAACAGGGCCAGGCTGATCATCAGAAAGCAGTGGTGAAGAAGGGATGTCATCTCAGGCTGAGGGCTGGGAGGTGGAGGTGGAGGTGGAGGTGGCGGCAGCGGCGGTCCATGGCGATTCATCGTGGCAGAACAACCCAGAATGCCTCGCTCTATGAGGCTGTTAAACAAGCGGATGGTTTCAAGAGCTGATACGTTGAATTCATGGTGATCAGTCCCCCGTTATTGCTGCGTTGCTCTCCTTGGGCCGCCCTGGCGGAAGACGGCCGCTGTATCTGAACTCCGTGTACGCTTCGATTAAGGGGTTGGTGGTCAAGGTAATTGAAGTAAGCAGCGAACTTCTAAGCCCGCACCATCGGCTGTAGCAGGTGCGTAGCCAGCATTGACATGGCCGAATCCCATATATGAAACCAGAGCGGTGTGACAGCGGTTGATCAAGTGATCCGCAAAGTGAATACTAAAGTCAGCTCCGTGGAGGTGCAAGATCTAAACCGCGATAACACCAACTTATCTGCTCGCATCGGCCTCGCCCCCAAGGCGGACGGGAGAGGCCACAACAGTTGAGACATGGAGGCCCTAACTTTTTAGATAGGGCTCGCCAGAGCGCTCGCTATCAACCACACCCGGCAGGATCAACTCCAACAGGGCACCTCCCGCAGGCTGGTTGCTGGCCTGAATCCGACCACCGTGGGTAACCGCGATCTGCTGCACGATCGACAAGCCCAGCCCACTACCAATCCGTTGACTGCGGGCCCGGGAGGGATCGCCTCGGTAAAAGCGCTCAAACAGATGGGCTAGGTCGTCTTCGCTGAGACCGGGACCCTGATCAGCCACACTCAGCTGGCACCACCCTCCTCGGCGATCGAGGCTGACCTTAACCACCCCACCGTCGGGGCTATATCGCAGGGCGTTATCAAACAGATTGAGCAGGGCCCGATGTAGGCGGGAATTGTCGCCGCACAGCTGCAGCTGCGCTGGTGCATGAAGTTCGAAGCCGATTTGGCGTGGATCGGCCAGGGGCCGCACGCTGGCCCAAACCTGCTCGACTAGCTGCGGCAGATCCACCACCATGACCCGTGAGCCTGTGCCTGGCAGGGTGTTTTCAAGTCGGGAGAGTTCAAGCAAATCACCTACCAGCTCCTGGAGCCGGAGCAACTCCCGTTGCAGCCTCTCCACCAGACGGGCGTTCTGGCTGTTGACCTGGGCAGCGAGGCTATCGCCCACAAGCAGTAGGGCGGTGAGAGGGGTTTTTAACTCATGGGCTACATCACTAACCCAACGCTCCTGCTGTTCCAGCTGGGCGTCCAAGGAGCGGCGATTCTGCAGTTGAACACCCAACCAACCATCTCGACCAGGCACCACCATCACGTCCAAGTCGTGGCCGCCGGAGTGCCATTCCAGCCGCTGAGGGCGATCCTGGCGGCGGGCGATGCGGATGCTGCTGGACAAACCCGGATCGGGGCAGACTTCACTGAAGGGCTGGCCGATCAATAGCCGACCAGCATCGAGCAGCAGGATTCTTTCGGCCCTTGGATTGATATGGCCAATCTGGCCCTGGCGATCCAGCAGAATCCAGCCGATTGCAGATGAGTCTATCCAACTAAGCAGCTGACGGGCCCGGGGCAGGGGGCGGTTCAGGCCAGCACGGCGACGCCAGGCGGCTACCCCCAGGCAGGCAAGCAGCCCCAAACAAGCCCCCAGGACCAGCACAAGAAATAGCTCAAGATTCCTAGCCAAAGCGATAACCGAAGCCACGCACCGTGATCAGATGCAGCGGGGCCGAGGGGTTCGCCTCCAATTTTTCGCGCAGCCAGCGGATGTGGACATCCACAGTTTTGCTGTCACCGAAGTAATCGACGCCCCAGAGCTGCTCCAATAACTGATCACGGCTCCAAACCCGCCGAGGATTTTGCATAAACAACTCCAGCAACCGATATTCCTTGGGGGAAAGGTTCACATCTAGACCGTCCCGCGTCACCCGGCACTCCTCCTGGTAAAGGCAGAGGTTGGCGTGCTCAAGCACTTTGGCCCGGGCAGCCTGGCTGGAAGAACGCCGCAGCAGGGCCCGGCACCTGGCCACCAGCTCGCGCATGCCAAAGGGTTTGACCAGGTAATCGTCAGCACCAACCTCCAGGCCCAACACCCGGTCAGTTTCGGTGTCGCGGGCACTCACCACCAGAATCGGAGTCTGATTGCTGTGTTGACGCAGCTGGCGGCAAACATCCAGCCCACCCAGCCCGGGCAGCATCAAATCAAGCACGACCAGGGAAAATTCCTGGCCATCGGGCGCCCGCTGGAGCATTTGCAGGGCGTCGCGGCCATTGCCACAGGCCTGCACATTGAAACCCTCTAGCTCCAGGGCTTCGCGGATCGTCTCGCGGATCGTTTCGTCGTCTTCGACGACGAGCAAGGAATGCTGCATTTCACCATTCTCGCCGGCCACCTCCACCCCCCAGAAAGTTGCTTCAACCACAGCGATACCCCTGGCCGCGAACCGTAGTGATCAAGCTGGGCTGGGCCGGGTCGTCCTCCAACTTGAGGCGCAGCCAACGAATGTGCACATCGACAGTCTTGGGATCGAGCTCTAGAGCCTCGTTTTCTCCCCACACCCGAATCAGCAGCTCATCGCGACTCCAGATCCGGCCTGGATGGTCAAGAAAAAAGTGAAGCAGTCGAAATTCCCGCGGCGAGAGGGTCACCTCAGCACCATCGCGGCACACTCGGTGTTCCTCCACCAGCATCGACACCCTGCCGCAGCGCAGGACGATGGCGCTCTCCGAACCGAGCTTGTGGCGGCGCACCAGGGCGCGACAGCGGGCCAGGCATTCCGCTAAGCCAAATGGACTGGGAAGCACATCGTCGGCACCGACCTCAAGACCACGCACCCGATCAGCCTCGGAGGCACCAGGGCAAAGCAGCAAGATCGGTGTTGATGTCCGAGCCGAACGTACCTGACGGCATAACTGCTGGGCCACCTCGCCCAAACTGCCATCTAGCACAAGCAAATCCCATGTGGCCGGGGGCATCAACTGAGTTGCCGCCTGCTCTACATCAAGGCTCAGAGTCACCTCATAACCCTCCCCGCCAAGGTGCTGACGCAGGCGGGTGGCTGCGGAGCAGTCGGAATAAACCAGCAACAGCCGTAATGACGGCTGACTCATCGATGCTGGTTGCGCTGGTGGGGGAGATGGCTCACCACCAGCCGGCGCTGGCTATCTATGTGCAGCCAACCCTCGTCGCGCAAAGCGCCAAGAATTCGGGTCACCGTTACCCGGGTGGTGCTGAGGGTACTGGCCAGCTCTTGGTGAGTCAGTTTTACCTGAAGGCGCAAACCCTGCTCACAGGGCTGGCCGTAGTCGTTGGCAAGGAGCTCAAGGAAACCCCGAACCCGATCTTCGATACGGCGCAGGCCCAGCAGGGCAAGTAGGGCCTCACTTTGGCGGTAGCGGGATGCCATGCCCTGCAGCAGACCCATGGCAAGGTTTGGCGAACGCTGAATTTCGTCGCAGCTGACGCAAAGCAGGTCGCTATCTACAAGGGTGTTGGCCGCGTAGGCCTCGACGTTGGTGAGGGGATCGCCGAAAGGTTCATTGGGGCCAGCCAACCCCAACAGCAACTCATCGCCATGTATGGAAATTGCGGTCAGTTTCACCATGCCCCGCACCACCAGCCAAACGCTGCGCTTGAGCAGGGGCACCTGGCTCCCAGCCGCAAGGTGCACCAGGCTGCGCTTCTCATAGCTGGTCTCAAGAAGGTCGCGGAAGCTATCGCTGCGACCCGGTTGAAGGGAGGGCGTAAACACCATCGCGGAGCAGACCAGTTTGTCTTTTAATGCTATGAAACTCCTTGCGCTGAAAGGCAAAGGTCAGTTAGTCCCGGGTTTAAGACCCGGTTAGGGCTGGGGCTGCTGTCCCGGGTGGCGGCGCACCTACCAGCGAGCCGCGCAACAGCCACAGACTCTCGCCCTGCTGCCACAACAACCAAAGGAGATCACCGTCTAATAGAGAGCGACCGTGTAAATCAGGGAGGGCGAGGGGTGCAGCGCCGCTTGGGCTAACTGCGCGCAGGCTGATGACTTCGGGCAGGGGACCCAGGCCCGCTGCTGATTCCTGCTCCTTGCCACCATCCCAGAGCTCCTGAAGGGCTTGGCCCTGGCCGGGAAGCAGCCACCACTGACGCCGCTGCAGATTTACTAAGGCAGGGGAAACCTCCTTGGGCCTCCCGCCCAGGGCCACCTGCCTCGCCAAGCGGAAAGCCTCGCCAGGTTGGGCTGGGAGGGGCAGCTGGGGAACGGCGGCAACTGGCTTGCGGCTGCGTTTCTGGGACACGGGTTCAGTGGCGAAAGCACCAATGGACAGGGTCGATGGTGGCGGTGGCGGCAGGCCAGCCAGGCCTTGCAGAGGAATTGTGTTCAGGGAGGTCGCTTGTCCCACGCCAGCTGGGGCGCGGCTCCAGCGCAGCAAGGTGGCTGTGTCGTCGGCGGACACGGCACGGCGTGCGCGTCGGACGTCCGAACCCGAAGTGGGCAGGGCCAACAGCAGCAACATCTGGCAGAGAAGGGCGGCGAGCAGGGCTGGTCCCCAACGTCTGAACATGGACTCAGCCAGCCTTGGGGGTAGGGGCAGGAAGTTGGATTTCAAGGGTCAGGGGCAAGGAATCAAGCTGGCTCAACAGGCGGTGTACATCCCCCCAGGGGGTGTCGGGGTCGGGCACGATCCTCAAGCGATTCGCCCGGATGCGCAGCGACGGAGCAGCTAGCAAACGCCGAAGTTCGGCGGCAGCGATGGGCTGGTTCCAGAGCCTTAAGCCACCATCGGCGGCGAGATGGAGGCTGATCACCCCCTGGGTCATCGGGCGCTGCAGCCGCACCTGGGGCAGTAGCAGCAGGCCCAGGGCCAAACCGCAGAGGGCGGTTGCCAGCACCGCATGGGAGAAAGGTTGCAATAGCCAAGCTCTGTTCACCACTGATCTCCGGGCCACTCAACCAGCACCGGCAAGCGCGAATGCTGCTGCAACCAAGCAAGGGAGGCGGCTACTTCCGCACTGGCGAGACCGGCAGAAGGCTTAAAACGCAAAGCCACCACAGCTCGCGGTCGAGCCTGGAGTTGGCGGATTAGGCCCCCATCGGCCCGGGGGGCACCGTTGAGAATCCAGCGTCCAGTTGCCGAGCGGGCAACATTCATCACGTCGCCAATACTTGTGGCGGGCTCAGGGTGCAGCCGTGGGTTGGGTTGCAACAAAAGGCTCGGCAGCGCAGCAACCGCTAGCAATACAACAATTGTGGTTGAGACCAGGGGCAGCAAGCCGAGCAGTAGCCCTGGGTCGCCCGGAGCGGGCTGGTTCATGAGGGGTTGGCGCAAAGGCGCAGCTGCCAGCGGCGTAGCCCCTGATTGAGCAACAGCAACGCCATCGCCACAAAAGTAATCTGCAAACCCAACAGGGTAGGAAGCAACAAGTCGCCGTAGCCCGCCAAGGGGGCCGCAGGCGGCAGCAGCAGCTGGGATCCAAGTTGCTTCAGCACCGCCATTAAGCCCGCCGTCGTACCGATCAGGCCAAGCAGTGGAGCCAACACCACGGCAGCTTGAAGTAGGGGCTCACCCCAAGCCATCTGATTGTCACAGTCGTCCAGCAACTGGCGGCGCGCCTCCAGCGAGGGTGCCTCCGCTAAAGAGGTACAAAGCACCCGCCAGGAACGGCGACCACGAGCCCACCAACGCCACCAAAAAGAGCAGCGATCAAACCCTACGGTGAAGACCGCCACCGACAAAAGCAGTAGGGGCAGGGCTACGGGACCGCAGGCCTTCCACAACACCAGGAGGGAAGCCATGGCTAACGCAGACTAGAGAAAGGTTATGAAGTACTAGGGGGCTCTGCCTGTATCCCTGCTGCTTGACATAACAGGCCGCCTGGTCCATTTTCCAGCAAAACCTGATCCGCCCAACTCCACCCAACACCGGCGCCATGGCGGCAAGCTCCAGTCCTGAACCTGCCTGCGCTGGCCAACTCTGCGTGTTTGGGAGCAGCATGGAGATATTTTGTGGGATCTGCCCTGAGCCATAGGACTGGCTTATCCGGCTAGCGCTGCTAAATTGTGCTGATGATTACTCCCCCCTAGGGCAGGAAAATCCCCGCTTGGCCAGGAAGGTCATGGGCCCAGCAGGGTTTTTCTACTTAAATTCAAAAGACGACAAAGCGTTCCGTAATTTTGTCTCCCGTATCAACCGGTAAAGCCTACGCATTCTATTATGCGCAGTAAGAACATAAAGATAGTAAAGCTAAAGCTAGCTACCACCTATTCCTTTCTAATTTAATTTAACGTGTTTAAAAATCTATCTCTTGTGCCCAGCCGCCAGGAGGCCCCGAAAGAAGTCCTGGCCGGCATCGTGGTGGCCCTCGGCATCATTCCCGAGGCGATCGCTTTTTCACTTGTAGCTGGAGTAGACCCCCAGGTTGGCTTATTCGGCTCAATATGCATTTTAATTGTTGTGGCACCGCTAGGTGGCCGGCCTGGAATGGTGTCGGCCTGCACCGCCGGCGTAGCCCTGCTGATGGGCGGACTAGTACAATCCCACGGTCTTAGCTATCTTTTAGCCGCATCGATCCTTGCAGGAATATTTCAGATTATCTGGGGTTATCTACGCCTAGCCCAGCAGATGCGCTTTGTGCCCCGTGCCGTCACTGTAGGGTTTATTAACGCAATCGGGATGTTGATTTTTCTAGCTCAACTGCCCCAACTAGGCATTGGCCGCAAAGGCGGCGAGGCAATTCCGAGCCTCGCAACTACGGGCCAGAGCATCAGCTGGCCATGGGTTTGGGTGCTGGTGATATTTGGATTACTGATTATCTACTTATTACCACGGCTCACCAAACTGGTGCCCTCCACCCTGGTGGCGATCCTGGCCATCAGCGGCCTAGCTGAATGGTGGAAATTACCCATTCCACGAGTTGGTGATCTGGGCCAGCTACCCAGTCGCCTGCCGATATTTCAAATACCTGAAGTCTTTGGATCCTGGAACACCTGGGGCATCATCCTGCCGACCGCCCTGGCGATCTCATTTGTGGGGCTATTGCAATCATTTCTCACAGCCAATGTGGTGGAAGACATGCTTGATCAAGAAGCCGATTATGAAGCCGAAGCCCGCGCTCAAGGCATTGCCAATATCACTGCCGGCCTATTTGGCGGCATGGCTGGTGCCGGCGTGATTGGTCAATCAGTGATAAATATTGAATCCGGTGGTAGATACCGTCTTTCCATCCTCACTGCTGGAATTAGCTTATTAATACTGGTGATTTCACTAAACGCTTGGCTGGAGCGCATCCCAATGGCAGCGCTGGTGGCAGTGATGATCATGGTATCGATTAGCACCGTAAACTGGGATTCATTCATGAAAGCCAAATTTATACCCAAGAGCGACACCGCCGTCATGTTGCTAACCCTGATATTGGCCCTAATCACCCGAAACCTGGCTATTGCAGTAGTAGTGGGTGTCGCACTTGCGGGAATTCTATTTAGCCGCAAAGTAGCAAAGGTCATTTCTGTCACAGCTACCCTGCTCGATCACGACCACCTCTACTACACGGTGCAAGGCCAGCTGTTCTTTGTCAGCACCGTATATTTCCTGGCTGGATTCAAACAACATACCCATCCAGCTCGGGTCACAATCGATATGGCCCAAGCGCATGTATGGGATCAAACTGGCATGCGGGCCCTGGATCAAGTAATCCGAAAACTTCAACATACAGGCTCATATATTGAAGTTATTAACCTCAATCGGGAGAGCCTAGATTTATTTGATCGCATCAGCGAAAGCGGCGACTTAATGACTGGTGCTCACTGCAATCTCCCCGCATCAGTCAGCACAGAGATTCCATGGTCGTAGGCCAGCATTAACCCAAATACACTCTCAAGTAACTAGCATGCATAAACCAGGCAACGGCTACCACTACTTCGAGAATGACTGGGTCCAGCGGGCGCATCTTCAATACTTAACGGGGAAACAATTTTCGGTTGCGATTAGCGATCGCCACCAGCGAGAGCATCACCGGCACTTCCACTAGCACCCCCACCACGGTTGCCAGAGCGGCACCGGAGTTGAGTCCAAATAAACTGATAGCTACGGCCACGGCCAATTCAAAGAAGTTGGAGGCACCAATCATGGCGCCAGGCGCGGCGATCTTTTGGGGCTGGCGCCAGAAACGCATCCACTGGGCACTGATCCAGAAGATTAAATAGGTCTGCAGGATTAGCGGGATGGCGATCAGAACAATCGCCAATGGGTTGGCCAGAATGGCGCTAGCCTGCACCATGAAAAGCAACAGCACAGTAGTAATCAGGCTAATAATTGCCACTGGCTTTAGGCGCTGCTCTAGGCGCTCAATGCGCCGAGGGGAGCGCAAAATCAAGCGGGTGAGCCAGCCCGCTGCAAGGGGAACCACCACAAACAAACCAACTGCCGTAACCAAAGTGTCCCAGGGCACGATCACCTTGCTAACACCAAGCAGCAGGGCTGCAATTGGCGCAAAGGCAAACACCATGATCAAATCATTGATCGCCACCTGGGCCAGGGTGTAATTAGCGTCGCCGTCACACAAACGGCTCCACACAAACACCATGGCTGTGCAGGGAGCCACTCCCAACAAGATCATGCCAGCGATATACTGATCACCCAAATCAGCAGGTATCCAAGCACCAAACAATCCTCGAATAAACAACCAAGCGAGAGCCGTCATAGTGAGCGGTTTAATCAACCAATTCACCACCACTGTGATGATTAACCCCTTCGGCTGATGCCGCAATTCGCCAAGCGAATTAAAATCAACTGCCAACATCATTGGATAGATCATCCCCCAAATCAGCAGACCAATTGGCAAATTAATCCGTGCAAATTCCAATGCGGCAACCGCCTCGACAAATGACGGGAAAATGGCACCGAGGGTGACCCCAGCCACAATGGCTATAGCAATCCACAGGCTTAAGAAGCGCTCAAAAATTCCCATTTCAGCAACAGGGAGTAGCAGGCTGAGCGCAGCGACTGGCCAGGTCGGCAAGCCAACCACGTAGTTGCTGCAGCGCTCCGGGCTCAAGCTGGTAATACATCCAACGGCCCTGCTGGCGGCCGACAATCAAGCCCGCCTCCCGCATCACCCTGAGGTGAAAGGAGAGTTTCGACTGGGCAAGCCCCAAATCGCTGGTGAGATCGCAGACGCAGCGCTCACCATCGGCAAGGGCTTCGGCGATCTGCAATCGCAGGGGATCAGCAAGAGCCTTTAATAATGCACGGGCTTGATCAGCTTGAAGAGGGGATGCAACTACAACCAACAGGCCGCCCGCAATGTCCAATCAATCTTAATTGATTGATATGCCAGCCAAGCCGGCCGAACCAGAGGTGCTCCAGGACACCAAAGCAACCTGCCTGGCTTGATTCATCAACTTCTTTTGATCTAGGGTCTGCGATGTATTGCAGCCTGCTCGCCAAGCCAGAGCCGGTCGCCTAAAGCAGAACCCCATGAAAATCGGCATCAACGGTTTTGGTCGCATCGGCCGCCTGGTTTTTAGGGCCCTGTGGGGTCGCCCTGGCGTTGAGCTCGTGCATGTCAACGACTGCGCCGGCGACGCTCAAACCGCCGCCCACCTACTCGCCTTTGACTCCGTTCATGGCCGCTGGCAACAGGCGGTGCAAGCAAATACGCGCGGCTTCTTCGTGGGTAGCCAAGCAGTGAGCTACACACGGGAGAGCGATCCCACCGCCGTGCCATGGAGGGAAGCTGGCGTGGAGATGGTGCTGGAGTGCAGCGGCAAATTCAAGACACCAGCAACTCTCCAGCCCTATTTCGACCGGGTGGGGCTCAAACGCGTGGTGGTGGCCTGCCCAGTGAAGGGAGAGATCGCTGGGGCCGAGGCCCTCAACGTTGTCTTCGGCATCAACCATCAGCTCTACGACCCCGAGCAGCACCGTCTGCTCACGGCCGCCTCCTGCACTACCAATTGTCTGGCGCCAGTGGTGAAGGTTGTGCACGAGAGCTTTGGCATCAAACACGGCTCGATCACCACCCTGCACGACGTCACCAACACCCAGGTAGTTGTGGATGGCTTCAAAAGCGACCTGCGCCGAGCCCGCTCTTGTATGCAGAGCCTGATCCCCACCACTACTGGATCAGCTAAAGCGATCGGCTTGATCTTCCCAGAGCTGCAGGGCAAGCTCAACGGCCACGCCGTGCGGGTGCCCCTCCTAAACGCCTCGCTTACCGACGCAGTGTTTGAGTTGGCGAGCAGCGTGACCGTAGAGGAGGTGAATAGCGCCTTTGAGGCCGCTGCAGGTGGAGCGTTACGCGGCATCCTTGGCTATGAGACTAGGCCTCTGGTATCAGTCGATTACGTCAACGATGATCGCAGCGCCATCGTCGACGCCCCCTCAACGATGGTGGTGAACGGTACCCAGCTAAAGGTGTACGCATGGTACGACAACGAGTGGGGCTATAGCTCTCGCATGGCAGATCTGGTTAGCCATGTGGCCCTGATCGACGAGCGCTGAGGCAAAGCCATGACCCGCGCCCTTTCAGCCCTGCAGCAGTACGCCATCGTGACGGCCAATTACTGGGCCTTCACCCTCACCGATGGAGCCCTGCGCATGCTGGTGGTGTTCCATTTCCACGAGCTTGGCTACAGCACGCTTGAGATCGCTTTTCTGTTTCTCTTTTACGAGTTTTTCGGAATCATCACCAACCTCTACGGCGGCTGGCTGGGGGCACGCTTTGGGTTGCGGCTCACTCTCTGGAGTGGCACGTTGATGCAGGTGGCGGCATTGCTGATGCTGATCCCAGTAGCCGACGACTGGCCCAAATGGTGGAGCGTTGCCTACGTGATGGTGGCTCAGGCGATCAGCGGCATAGCCAAAGATCTCAACAAAATGAGTGCCAAGAGCGCCATCAAAACCGTGGTGCCCGAAACGCCGGAAGACCACAGCAAGGGAGAGGGTCAACTATTCAAGTGGGTAGCGATTCTCACCGGCTCCAAAAACGCGCTCAAGGGGGTGGGCTTTTTTCTTGGCGGGGTATTGCTCACCACAATTGGCTTCAACGCCGCGGTTGCAGCGATGGCGACCGGATTGTTCTTGGCCTTCCTGGTGACCCTGGTGCTGCCAGCAGATATCGGCAGGATGAAACAGAAGCCCAGCTTCACGGCGCTGTTTTCCAAGAGCAGCGGTATCAACGTGCTCTCACTGGCGCGCTTCTTCCTTTTCGGTGCTCGCGACGTTTGGTTTGTGGTGGCCCTACCCGTATTTCTGCAGAGCGCCCTCGGCTGGCGCTTCTGGGAGGTGGGCGGCTTCATGGGCCTGTGGGTTATCGGCTACGGAATCGTGCAGGGATCGGCACCGGCTCTGCGACGCGCTTGGGGCCAAAGCGCCCCTCCAGGGATAGCAGCGGTGCAGTTCTGGAGTGCGGTTCTCACAGCTATTCCAGCCCTGATTGCGGTTGCCCTGTGGCGTGAGGTTGGCCAGCCTGGGGTGGCAGTAGTGGTGGGACTTGCTGTGTTTGGCGTGGTGTTTGCGATGAATTCATCAATCCACAGCTACATGATCCTCGCCTACACGGAAGCGGAGGATGTGAGCCTCAACGTGGGCTTCTATTACATGGCCAATGCCGCCGGCCGACTGCTGGGCACCGTGCTATCGGGAGCCCTGTTTCTGGTGGGCGGCCTGCAGGCCTGCCTATGGAGCTCGGCAGTGTTGGTTGCCTTAGCTGCAATAGTAAGCACCCGTCTGCCAACACCACCTAGGCAACATAGCCCACAGGGACTATTATAAATTAGCGCTTTAGCAGGCTTAGTTGACTCAAGGCCTGATTACGCAGGGGCGTTGGCAGAGATAAGTAACCGAGTTGTTCGGCATCATCCTGACCAGCCTGACTAAGGATGTAGCTCAAGCTCGTTTTAAGTGCGGGCAAGCGGGCCGCCGATCCGCTAACAGGGACGAGAATCCAGTTCAAGTTGACGATTGGGTAGCCGTCAGGTGGATCTGGATTTTGACCCAGCAATCGATTATCTAGGTCGATGCTGGCAAGAGCGCGTGCCCCGGAAGAGGAATCAGGCCGCACAAATTGGCCAGCACGATTTTCCAAGCTTGCAGCCTGGAGTGGAAATCTGATATAGAGGGATTCGATATAGCCAACACTGCCTCGAATCGCTGTCAGCTCCACGGCCATACCATCAGAACCAACCACTGCAGTACCAATTGGCCATGCAACAACTCGTCCAGAACCGTAGGTCTGGCGCCATTGACTACTTACCGCTGCCAACGAAGCAGTGAAATTAGCTGTCGTTCCTGAAGGGTCGCGGCGATGAAGGAGAGTGATGGGCTGATCCTGACACCCCAACTGAGCGAAGTTCGTGATCCGGCCAAGGAATAAATCTACCAACTGAGACCGGGATAGACGCAATTTACAACCTGGTAGATTGTAAGCCACCGCGATAGATCCAGCAGTAACGGGAAAAGCCAGCAAACCTCTTGGTGCTGCTTTAATTTCTTGTGACGAAGGTGGGCTATCAGTGCTAGCAAAATCAACATCACCAGCCATGAAGCGACGAGTGCTGACACCAGACCCTATGGAATCTAATTCGACATTGACATTTTCATTTACAGCTAGCTGGTTAAACCAACGAAAATATGCGTGGGCAGCAAAAGTGCTAACGCTTCCCTTAAGCACGGTGGCCGCAGCCGAATTATCATCTTGCTTGGAAAACTGAGCGCAACCGCCAAGCAAGGCAGCCATACCAACCAAACCAACGAAGTAGCGTTTCACTACAAACTCCGTTCAAGCACTGCTTCAAGTATCGAAGTGATATCTAACAAACCATTAGTAATCGGATTGGAATAGACAAACAACATCACGGCTGGAACAGGGGCAGAAAGCAGCAAGATTGTAACGACCCAAAGAGTAGTCCAGGCTCCACCCTGGACTAGGAAAGCCATCAAGGCTAGAGCAAAATACATAACAGCGATCGCCAGCCAAAGTCGCGCCGGAAATGACTGCCGCGCAAGCGAGAGGCGGCGCTCCCGCGCATCAATCAAATCAAAGCCAAAATCACTAGCCTTGCGAAAATAATTCACCGACTCAGGCGTTTGAGCAATCATTGCTGGAGGCGAAGCATCAGGTGTAGCCAGGAAGTCGCGCAGTCGATCGATAGCCTCCTGGGTGGTGTCGCTGCGATTGCCACGCCGCATAGTGATCGCCTCGTCGCGGGCGATAGATTGGGCGTAACCATAAAGAAGACGGCGGCCCTCAATTCGCTGCTCAGCTGGCAAAACAAACATAACTGCCCCAAGCTTATTGATGGTCACCACTTCCTGGGTAACAGCAGAGCGCAAATTAGTGAACTGGAAAATTACATTAGAGAGAAGAAAAGCCGTGGTAAGTGTGTAAAGAGAACCCAGGGGACTGAGCAAGCCAGCCTGCAATTGTAAATTACCCCTTGACTTCACCCAGCGGGCCAGCAGTAAGGCCAGAGTTGTGATCAAAACGAACGCTAGATAGAGCAATAAAACGCCAGCGTTTAACAGAAGCTCATCCACTACAGCAAAGCCAAAGAGTAAATTCATTAAATTCAATGAATAAAAGCTCCATCGCGACCTACGATAAAAGGGCACCTCGAAAAATCGTAAGACCGCTTGATAACGTCCGGATTTAGATTATA
>ERZ887851.2349-NODE-2349-length-14878-cov-12.389058_pt1 | contig 14878 bp, 9 predicted proteins | sample MGYA00521100_ERZ887851 | MGnify/ENA primary metagenome ERZ887851 (study PRJEB32303, sample SAMEA104408602) | aquatic metagenome | biome: Brackish water; feature: Pelagic; material: water | place: Baltic Sea | collected 2014-06-06T16:11:00 | depth 11,444 m ...
ACAAAAGCCTCAACATTGCTCCACCCCGAAAACTTTCTTTGGAAGAATACATGGAGTGGATTGGCGATGATGAGTACCTTGAGGTCACTCCTAAGGCGCTGAGGGTAAGAAAAGTGCGGGGGTGAAGTTATTGCCGTCAGATGCCTTCATCATCTCTCATCAATCCAAGGATATTTTAAATACCGTACTCCACTCAATCGCACTTTTACGCTCTTCTACCACGCTAATCTTACCCCCGTGATACTCTTCAATGATCCGCTTGCACAGGGACAATCCGAGTCCCCAGCCTCGCGATTTTGTGGTGTACCCCGGCGCAAAAACTTCCTTCCTCAGGTTTTTTGGAATGCCTTTTCCGCTGTCTGAAATTGTCACTTGAATGTTGTCAGGGGTTTGAACAACGCGCAACTCAATCCGACCTTTTCCATCCATAGCATCCACGGCATTGCGTATCAGGTTTTCGAGCACCCAACTGAAAAGAGGCGGACTCAAGTAAGTTCTTGCCTCAGGATGTTCCGTTTCAAACGTCATCTCCACATGTTTAGAGACCCGAGGACGCATGTAGTTTACGGTGGACTGGATGGCTTCTGAAATGTTGTGTTCCTTCAAAATGGGTTTGGACCCGATCTTACTGAAGCGGTCGACTACGGTGTTGAGCCGTAAAATGTCCCGATTCATCTCCGAGAGATAGTCTTTCCGGACACCATCATCCTCCAAAAGCCCTACCCACGCCATGAGAGAACTCAGCGGTGTACCCAATTGATGCGCCGTCTCCTTGGCCATACCCACCCAAACTTGGTCTTGTTCAGCGCGTCTAAAGCTGCTAAAAATCAAATAGGCCACGAGCAGGAAAACAGCAATCAAAACCAGTTGAACCAACGGGTAATAACGTAATTGAGTCAACACAACCGAATCAGCAAAGTAGATGTAGTGTCTTCCGGCCTCAGGGAGGTCCACTGCAATCGGTTCGTTGCCATCAGACATGTCGCGAAGCAAACGTTGCAGTCGGACAGGGTCTGCAACCGCAGCGCTGTCCACACGCTGGTACCGCAAGACCGCCGTTCTCGTGCTATCCGTCATGACAACCGGAACAGACGCGCTGTTGATCACCGTTTCCGAAATAAACGAATTGATGAGGTCCTGCATGACCTCTTTGAGCTCACTAAAACGAACACTTTCATTCCAGTAAACGGTATGACCAACGTCTTCAAACACGATCGGCTCATTGTGAGCAAGCATCGCAAACTTTAGAGAGTCGCGGTCCGTTGTTTGTGGCACATTTAAATCATACAATAGCCGATCATTCTCGTCGTAGATCAAAACAGGGATGGTGCGATTGGACCACACATAATCTGTAACGAACGTCAAGTCCATACCCCGTGGTGGATCGTTGATCAAGCGATATGCATCCGCAAGTCGATCTGCTTTTTGGCGTTCTTCTCCACTCAACTCTTTGAATAATTGCTGCGTATACCGCACCAGCTCCGACCGCTTCACGATGGCCTCGGACCACACACGCACTTTGTTTTGTTCCTCCTCACGGATGCGGCGCGCCATGTCATTGGAGTACCACAACGTGGCGACAACAATGACCGATGCTACAGCCAATAAAAGCCGCTTCCAGCGTTGTTTATTGGAGTAAACGTTCATCAATTGTAGGCAGGACAGGGAATGGTTCTGCCGCTCGGCTTGCCCGAACAACCGTTGATGCCAATGACGATTTCATGGGTCCGCGGGCCTGCACCACTCAGTGGTGAAACGTTCATCTCGTATGCATATCCAATCGAGAGGTATTCCAAGACTTTAATTTGAGCAGCGACAATAAATGCACTTTGGGTGCGGTAACCGATGCCCACTCCTGCCACGTCGTTGTAACGCGCCATAGCCATCAGCTCCGCGGAAATAGGAACACCCTTTGCCATGCGTACTTGTCCAGAGGGAAGAAACATCCACTGTCCGTCGAGCTCAACCTCTGAACCTGCCATCATCACCACGTGCCGTCTCAGTTTTCCGTACTGGCTAATCTTCTCCATGGACGGTTGCGTCACATTTTGAATGGTCAATCCTACATACTTCGTGCGATCGTAAAACCAAACACCGGCGTCCAGCATGGGAGCGATGAATTGGCTTGAACCCATGATGGCAGGGTCGTTGGTGCCTTGTACTTCGGGCATGTCCAGTAAACTCAAGTCAAGTCGGTGCTGGAAAAAACCTGCACTGAAGCCCATTGCCAACCGTGCGCCTGTGGATAGCCTCAGGTTGTACGCGTAAGCAAAATTGACTGAGGTATACCCCCAAGCTCCCGCTTCGTCCGATTCAACACGCCCGCCAAACCCATGAAAGTCTTGTCCTTGAGCCGTCATTTGACCATGCAAATTGGCAAACGATGTCTGCGGAGCGCCCTCAATTCCAGACCATTGGTTTCGATAGCCCATGTGCAAATCCATACAACCCAAAACGCCTGCCATGGCCGGGTGGTCCTGGAACGGATTCATCATGGCTGTAGTCCGAATCGGAAATTGCTGGGATTGGCCTGACGTGGCGAAGAACAAAAACACCAGCAGTCCCGTTAAAAAAGGTGTGTGGAATTGTTTCATCGGATAACACTGATAAAGCCGGTGATGGTTTGAAAATCAACAAGCAATGGATCGTTCAAATCAATCGCATAGTAATACGTCCCCTCTGGAACATCCGTTCCGCCGCGTCTTCCATCCCACGCCTGGGTATACCCAATACTGCGATGAACCAATTGTCCCCACCGGTCAAAGATGCGCACGTCAGCTAAATCGTACAGAAGCAGACCTTCAATCGTCCAAACGTCATTGATGTAGTCGCCGTTGGGCGTAAAACTCGTTGGGATGCCTAAGGGGTTTCCGACAGTGATGGTCACCGCATCGGTGTACTGACACCCTCCAAAAAAACCTGATACCGAGTACGTAGTCGTGATGCTAGGCGACGCAATCACTTCGGGTCCCGTTGCGGGCGAAATACCGTATTCAGGAAACCACGTATATCCCAAGTCCTCGTTTCCCCCGACGACCGTCAAGGTCACGGCTTGTCCTGGAGCGATGTTGGATGTGCAGCAGGCGTTGATCGAAACGGCCGGCCCCGACAGAATCAAGGACACATTGCACGGTGTTGTCGACGGGTCGTGCGCAGTGCCGATTAAAATCAAGTACGTGGTATTGGGCAACAAGCCATCGGTTTGCAAAGCGAACCCTCCTGCCATTTCAGCACACGGAGAGACCATTTCATACGCGGCGACGTTGCACAAATCCTGCGGATCTGGTTTGACCACAACGCACTCGATCACATCATCAATTCCATCCGTTTGACACGTGACGCCTGTAATGTCCAAAGTGGCAGAACCGGTATTGACAAAATCTCCGTTGGACATGAATTCAACCACCGTTACAAAGGGCGCGTTCAGACAATCGATCTCCAAACTTTGACTAAAGTTCAATGTGATCGCTTCTGGAATTTCACCGCAGATCGGAACCGGATTGCTGCAGTCTTGCGCCTGCAGGGCGCCCGTCAAAGCAAGCAGGACCAAACCTAAATAGTTCTTCATGGCAATTAAACGCTTCATGATTCCAATTCATATGTGACCAACGCTGTTCCTTTTTCCACCGCAACACCAGACCCCACTTCGACGCTTGCAAGAACTCCTGCTCGTGGAGCACGAATAACATTTTCCATTTTCATGGCCTCCAAAACCAGCAAGGCATGTCCTTCCTCAACCATTTCGCCTTTCGTAACCCCAACAGAGAGCACCTTGCCCGGCATCGGAGCGAGCACTTCCATCTCGAGCCCCGTCTCAGCACTGCTCATGCCCATGGATTCTAAGAGAAGCATCTGACGATCCAACACCTGCAATTGGCGTTCCACACCATTGACGCGGACCAATACATGGCCCGCCTTGTCTGGCCCATTGACCAGTTCCACTCGGACATTTCGATGGCCCATTCGCACATCAAAAACACCGTCACCTACCGGTTTCCAATCCCAAGAAGATGCTGCATCTCCTTGAACCTGTTCCGTTTGACCATCAGGCCATCGTACTTCCCATTCCATGAAGGCAAGTTAGGAGGATTTTGGAGCGAACTTGGGGCCGTGTTCGGGATTTACATTCACATTCCATTCTGTAGAACTGCGTGTCATTATTGTGACTTCCATTTTTCAACCCAATTGGATCAATTGGAGGAAATGGAGGAAGCGTTGATGCGTGAGTTGCTTTGGCGCGGCACAGGGGTTTCAGAAGAAATTAGTACTGTCTACTTCGGGGGGGGGACTCCTTCCTTATTTCCTGAAGAAGGATTGGAGCGAATGATGCACGCCATTCAATCCATATCCAGTACAAAAAAGGAGGTCACATTGGAGGCCAATCCAGAGGACATTACTTCTGAAAAACTAGACGCATGGTTAAAAATGGGGGTCACCCGCTTGTCAATCGGAGTGCAAACGTTTGATGACAGCATCTTGAGTTGGATGAATCGTGCCCATACCGGAGACACCGCTGAAACCGCGATTCGCATGGCGGCGGAAGCCGGTTTTCAGCACATTACCGGTGATTTGATCTATGGGCTGCCGGATCGACCGGCTCCTGCATGGGAACGTGACATCGACCGCATGTTGGACCTGCCGATTGACCATTTGTCTGCTTACATTTTGACCATCGAGCCCAAGACAGCCTTGGGTCATCAAGTAAAACAAGGAAAGCAAAACACCGCATCCGACGAAGCCGTTGTGGCCGCCTATCAGACGCTCTGCTCCCGCACTCAAACAGCGGGTTTTGAACACTACGAGGTATCCAATTTTGCACGTCCAGGTGGGCATGCGACACACAATCGCAACTACTGGAAGGGGGTTCCATTTTGGGGCATTGGACCAGGAGCCCATGGTTTTGATGGTACCAATCGGTATGCCCACGTTTCAAACAATAGGCGTTATGTCAAGGCGATCCAACAAGCCACGTCATTGCTCGATGTTCCACTTGAGGTCGATGTGCTCCAAACGTCTGATCGGTTCAATGAACGGGTCATGACCGGTTTGCGAACGATGGAAGGAATCAACCCCGAGCAGCTCCACGCGGTGTATGGAAGAGATCCGAGAACCGCAGATGCACAAGCGTGGCAATCGGCTGTGCTCAAGCGTGAACTCATTCAGCTGCCCAACGGATCCTTCCGCATCCCCGAAGACAATTGGTTGTTTGCCGATGCTATTGCGTCCGAATTGTTCTGGGTGAACGATTGAATCAGCTTGTTTGTATGCCTTTCGCTGCACGGCGTTTGAGCGCGGCGTCGACAAACACGGCACCAACGATGATCACTGTTCCAGCATAGAACCACGGTCCCATTTGTTCCTCCTCGCCAAAAATCCAAGACGCAAATAGGATTGCGTAAACAGGCTCCATGTTGATGGCGACTGCTGTCGTGAAGGGGGATAGTTTTCGCATGACCTCAATACTCATTAAGAATGCAAATGCGGTAGCAACGCTAGCCAGCAAACCCAACCACAGCCAATCGGATGTTGGAACAGTCCAGAAATCCAATGAGCGTCCCTTTGGCTGCAATAGAAAAACCACGGCTAGGACTGCTGCTGCGCTCAATAGCTCCAACCGTGTCAAGTTTGACGCGTCGTACTGTCTCACCAAAACCGAATTGAGCGTGCTAAAAACACCGGCTAACAAGGCAGACACCAAAGCCAGTGAAACCCCCCAATAATAATCACTCGCATCCAAAGCAAACCCTCCATTGGTCACCTTAGGCCCCATAAGCAGCACGAGAAGGCCCACTAAAATCACCAAACCAAGTGCCATTTCACGCCAATCCAACTTCCTTCGGTGCACCAAAGGTTCAATGAAACTCACAAACAAAGGGGTGGTCGCGAGTGTCGCCAAGGCAATGGACACATTGCTCACCTTGATGGCCGCGAAAAAAGCAATCCAATGCCCTGCAGCAATACACCCGACAAACGCGACTTGAACGGCTGTTTTCGGTTTAAATCGCACTGTTTTTCCTCGGAAAAGCAGCCACAGCATCACCAAAGACCCCCCCAAGAAAACCCGCCAAAAAACAAGGCGTTCAGCGTCTAGCGAAATCAATTTACCGAGGATTCCAGTAAACCCGAAAATCAGCACAATCATGTGTAAAATCAAGGAGCTTTGCCTGCGATTCATAACCGCAAATCTACCCGTAACTTCGTCCACATGATTGCATTTTCTTCTTTTCCAGGCCTGCGGTTTTTTTTGACAACTAGCTGCATCCTCATCGCGTCTTGGAGCTTCGCTCAAATTCAGTTGGACAATGAATTCGGTGACTGGAGCAATATCGAGCACTTCGAAGCTGGAGATGGAGTCGGTTCTTTTGTTTCGGTTGGAATTGCAAGCAATGATGCGTGGTTGTTTGTTCATGTAATCCTCGCCGACGAAGTCGGACTCGATGAAGAGGTTTTACCGAATGATCTCAAGGTATTGCTGGATCTTGACGATGATCTTGAGACCGGCGTGGACTATGCCGATTTGGGTCTGGGCGTTGACTTGTTGATTGATTTACCCAATCGCCAAGCCATCCGTTATTCAGGTGGCACAGGGGCTGAATCCCTCAATGACATCGGATTGCATGTTTCACCCACCTACAGTTCTACAGAATTTGAACTGGCCTTTCACCGGGAATCCACAGAGATCGATGGGCCGTCTATCCGGGTTATGTGGTATGATGGTGCAACCGGAGAAGGGTTCCCGAATGGCGGTGCTTTTCACGCCGTGAGCGAAGCCTTAAGTCCGTGGCAGCCTCAAGGCTTGGAGCGTCCTGCGGAAACCTTGAATCGCGTCGCATTCTGGAACATGAACAACCGCATGGATCAAAGCGGTGCACAAGCCTCTATGGAGCGCATTTTGCAAGCTCTTGACCCGGATATCATTGGGTTTTCTGAGGTCAGTGATGAGTCTCCCGGTTTTGTAGCGGGTTTGCTCAATCAGTGGCTCCCTTTGGAAAACGATGCCTCTTGGAATGTCATCAAGGACGATTATGACCTCATGGTCGCATCCAAAGGAGCCATTCTTGAAGGGTTTGATGAGGTATATCGGCAGTTTCCTGTATTGGTTGAAGGACATCCGGGTTGGGGGGTTCCTTTGCTGATAACAAGCAGCCACCTCAAATGCTGCGGTGGGTCTTCAAGTGAAGCACAACGTCAATCCGAAGCTGATGAATACATGGCATTTCTTCGCGATGCCATTGCGGGCGACGGCGAAGGCCTGAATCTTGCGACCAACACCCCTATTATATACGGGGGAGACTTGAACATGGTCGGGCTCGACAATCCGATCTACACCCTGAAAACAGGAGATATCAGTGACGAAGACTCATACGGAGCGGACTTCACTCCCGATTGGGATGGCAGCTCATTGACCGAATGGCCTTTGTTGCAATCTGAAGCACCTATGGATTACACCTGGACCAACTCGTCCAGCGAGTGGATGCCCGGAAAATTGGATTACCTCATCACGTCAGACGCTTCAGCGACGCTGCTTCATGGCTTCACTTTACGCACGGATATCATGAGTTCAGCTCGATTGGACCAATACGGCCTTCAATCAGGAGATGCGCTCGCGGCATCGGACCACTACATCATTGTAGCTGACCTTGGGATCGGTTCACTTGTCGGGTCGTTTCCGGATTCGGACAATGACGGCACGACCGATAATCTTGACAATTGCGTCGCCATTGCCAATAGCGACCAAAGCGATTTCAACAATGACGGTGTCGGAGACGCGTGCAGCGACACCGATGGAGACGGCATCAGCGACGCCCTTGAAATCTCCTTGTACAACACCAATCCTTTGGACGTTGACACCGATGGCGACGGAGTCGTCGACGGTTTGGAGTTGTGTGTTTGCAGCAATACCAACCTGTGTCCAGGAGACCTCACCAATGACTTGGTGGTCAGCATTGGAGACCTGCTCCTGCTGCTCGGTTTGTTTGGTTCTAACTGCTAACGCCGCCTTGAACGGGGCGAGGTTTTAGGACTTGATCAGCTTGTGCTGCGTCCAACCAAAGCGTGTTGCTACAGAGACCACATACATGCCCGCAGGCCAGTTTTTCGTGGAAAGTGATGTGAGACGACCATTGATGATTTGCTCATCAATCAGATGGCCTTGTAGGGTGTGCACCTGAATGGATTGAACATCAACCGATGACTCCATGAACACGCGATCCTCTGTTGGGTTTGGCCAAAATTGCATGCTCGCCTTGATTTCTTCCAAGCCAACAATGATGATTTCTACCGTCGCTGTCATCTCGTGCAAACAGTTTCCGTCAAGCCCGTAAGCAATGAGCGTCACTTCGTACGTTCCGTCCTCTGAGTAACTGAATTCCGGTTCAAAGGCATCGCTTGATTCGTTGTTTCCAAAATCCCAATAGTAGCTACCCGCTCCTTGACTGTTGTTGGTAATTTCCAGTGGGCCATCATTCGGATTCCATGGCGACTCAATTTCAAAATCCGCGTACACTGGTTCTGTAATATCGGACTGGTACCGTGGTGAGATTCGATATCCCTCAAAATAAGGCGACTCGAAATCTCGCTGGTCCGCGATGCCTGAAACCAAGAACGTGCCCATCGGAGCCTCCGATAAAAACAAGTCCGTATTGGCATCAATCCGCATCGTATAAACGGTGCTCCCTGTGGTGATGTCCACCTCAAAACTTGGGGCGCTATTGGTCCATTGAGCAGGGTCTACAAGCTCCACACATTTCAACGTCACCACGTGCGATTCGGTGCTTTCGTCCAGCGTTTGAATCAACGTTGGCTCTTCCGTAAGAAAGCCAGAGCCTTCGTAAATCACGGTGTCGGCCACAATTTGCGTCAGTCCTGCAAATTGATAGATGGTCCCTCGAATACGCAAGCTATCACCAGCAACTACTTGTTCGTAGCCAAAATCAGAGAGTGGACTGAACACGTTGATTCCGTGGGTCGAGTCAATTAAAGTAAACTGCAATCCCGATGGGTAGTCATTCCAACCATGGGCAATGCCTCTCAATTCGCACGATACACCGAGTGAATCCGTGGTTCCTAAGACGCTATTCACTGTTCGAACATCGGCGATGTTGTAAACGGGATAAGTCAAGTCAGAGGGTTGAATGTGAATGGTGATGGTGTCGATCAACAGCACGGCCTCACCACTCGAAATGGTAATCGCCAATTCCACCGTCTCCTCCCCTTCTGGGTCTTCATCGTTGATGGCAGCAAACGTGAATGATTGGTCATTCAACAATCCAATTGGGAACGTATATGTCGGAAGTGGAAACACCGCAGGAAAGTCCAAACCGGATTCAGCAGTACCACCAACAACATCAACGATCACGTTCACGTCTTGCAGTGGATACGCTACTTGCATGACAACCTCAGCGCCTGCCCCTTCAAAAATATAGAGGTCTGTCGCCGCGAAGCCAATTTCCATTTCAGGAGATCCCGTGCATGTTGCGTTGTGAAAACCAATAAAATCAAACGTGTCTTGCGGGTATACATCCCACTGGTATTGACCCAGTTCCCAATCAGTGGTTCCCTGAGAAACATTGGCTTTTCTCACCAAAGTATACTCCGCCATTTCACCGTTTCCACCGTCCACTTCAAAAGCCGTTCCGGGATCCACTCCAAATTCACCCATCTGGTCAATGATTTCACCGTTGTGATACAATAAGATAACGTCGTTTCCATTGAACCACGTCACTTGGCTCACCAAGTCCCCCGCAGCAAACAACGCTGGCGTTGCCAACGTATTGACAATAACAAACACCCCGTTTGGTTCAATCGTTCCCTCTAAAACTTGGGTGTTTGTTGGAGCGCTCGCGCCATTATTCCACGTTTCCATGCTGTATTCAGAAAGGTCAATCGCCACCGGAGATGGATTGTACAGCTCGAAGGCTTTGTTGTTGCTATTGCCCTCAACGTACTCCGAAATGAACAGCTCTTCACAAAAACTACCGCTCTCGCAATCGAGTATCTGCACATCCAAATACGATGTGCTCAAGCTATCACACTCCATGCCTAAAACACCTGAAAGCGGCTGACCTGCCTCTAAAGTCGAGGCGTTAAACCCACCCAATGCGCTAGACCCCCACACCTGATAATTTCCCACACCAAGCTCGCTAAAGTCGTATTGTGGAAAGGCAATGGTATCTAAAATCATTTGCTCATCATCCGTGATGACAAAAATGTACTCGGCTTCAACCGCTTCAGAAGTGTATCCAAATGTGATAAGCGCATTTTCCAAGCCATCACAACCGATCGCAGAGGGAGTTCCTCCCGCATCGGTTACCACACCTCCATCGCAAGCGGGTGGACTACACGTGACCCCTTGAATCTCAATCGTATTGATGCTAAAGGAAACGCAGTTCATGCCCGAAACAGCCGCTGCTGGTTGGCCTGATTCAAGTGATGCTTCATCCAATGGTCCGTTGTGAGAAACACCCCAGATCTCTAAACTCTGGTCTCCCAATCCCGATAGATTCACTGCAGACCCTTCAAAAACAGAGAGAATCGTTTCGTCTAGAGCGTTTACAACCAGCAGTGTGAGATCCGCTTCTGGAACATCGGTCGTATGAGAAAACTGAACCAAAACCAGCTCATTGTCTGTACAAACCGATTCGTTTGAAGCGTTCGTCAAAGCCAACTGTCCCCCATCGCATTGGAGGATGTTTGAATAACCCGGAGTGAGTGATTGCAGTTGGAAAGATGCCGGGTCCTGCGGTGCTCCTCCATCGGGAACTCTTGAAAAACTTTGAAAATCAGCCAACCCTTCTGCACTTTCGTTGAGCTGAAAGCCTCCAGGAGTCAAGACATCCAAAAGCGAAATCAAAGGCGGCTGGTTGTTTCCATACACCACCGCGTCTACCAAATCAGAGTCCGTTACTGGTGTTCCATCCGGAAACAACGCGGCATCAGCATCATAGATTGCAACCGCCTCTTGGCCCACTTGCAGCCAATTCGTTTCTTCCACAATGAATCCCGCCTCTGTCAAGGCAGGACCTCCGATTAAGAAGAATCCGTCCTCGTCCAAAACAAAGCCATTCAAGTCAATCGTTAAGTTGGATTGCGCATTGGAACCGTTGTACACGACAACAATGAATCCGTTGAGGTCTTCATTGGGGTTGCCTTTTAGCTCGATAAACTCCCGGTCATCAACCCCTTGCATGGAAGGGTCCAACTCATTGATGACAATCTGGCCATTCATGTCACAAAGGGTGAATAGGAACAGAATTACCATACCAACCAATTGAGTCTTTTTCATAAAGCGATTGCTGATTAATTGACCTTGCATAGCGTTTGTGGATTCGTTGAAGGGGGAGCAAAAGTAAGGGCATATCCCGTGTTGTTGAAAGTACTCGCTTTGGCTTGCTGCTTGCCGTAACTTTATCCATCATGGGAAGCCCCTCACTGTTAATACAAAAATTGGATGTTTTCATCCGAAAGTACTACCTGAATCGCTTGATTCGTGGAGTCTTTTTTGGTGGTGGGGTCTTGCTCGGAAGTGGTTTGTTTTTATTCTTATTGGAATATTTCGGGAACTTTGGAATCGCAGGGAGAACCTTGTTTTTTTGGGGATTGGTTATAGGTGGTGTGGGTGTTCTTTCCCGTTACATTCTATGGCCACTGCTTCAGTGGGCACGAATTAGCAAAGGGCTTACGTACGAACAAGCCAGTGGCTTGGTGGGGGAACATTTCCCTGAAATCAGTGACCGGTTGCTGAATACACTTCAACTGCAGCAGCAATTGGAGGGGTCGATTGCGCAAAACGTAGACACTTCTTTACTCCAAGCCTCGATCGAAGAGCGTACGGAAGCTCTCCAACCTTTTTCGTTTCAACAAGCGGTTCACTGGCGCGATAGCATCTCCTATATCTGGTATGCGCTACCCCCTATTCTAGTGATTGCGGTAATTTGGTCTTTACGTCCTGAAATGGTTCAGGAACCCGCTCAAAGAATCTTAGCCCACCGCCAAGACTTTGTGCCCGCAGCGCCATTTCACTTTCAACTGATTACAGACCCCCTTCAGGTTCCTGTTGCTTCTTCGTTTACCGTGGAGTTCGAGGTTGTGGGTTCATCCGTTCCGGAGGTTGTTTTCCTTGAGAGCAATGGCAATCGTTTTCGGATGGAGCGGTTAAACGACCGACAATTTGCACACACCTTTCCTGTGGTGCGCTCTTCGCTCGATTTTCGATGTACTGCTGCTGGGGTCAATTCGGATGTCTTCACGTTGGAAGCTCTCCCAGTCCCCACCCTTCTGAGTCTCAATGTGAAAACCACGGCTCCGAATTATACCGGTCGAGGAATCGAGAATTGGGAGGATGTTGGCAACCTCCGGGTGCCTGAAGGAACGTTGATTCAATGGCAGGTTCGCTGCAAAGACACGGAATCGGTTCGAATGCGATTGGGAGACGAGGCGATTGAGATGGATCGCCAAGCAGCATCCACCTTTTCGTTCCAACAGCGATTCACGGATTCTTCGCCTTATTGGTTGGTTCCTTCCAATGACTTCGTTGGATCTACAGATTCCCTTCGGTATCTCATTCAGGTTATTCCTGATCTCCACCCCTCCATTCGTGTCAATGAATCCCTAGATAGCCTCGCTCGCTCAACGCGCCGTTTCTCTGGAGAAGTCCGTGATGATTATGGGTTTAGTCGACTGAGGTTGGCATACCAGTGGACAAAAATTGCTCCGCGCAATGAAGAGGAGTTGGCCGACAAATCAAGCGCTTTATCAAGCGGAGAGGTTGTTTACATTCCACTCGAGGAGCCAAGCGGAACGGTTGACCGGTTTTACTTTGAGTGGAGCGTCTTGGACCTGGGCATTACCGAGGGAGATGCTGTAGAGTATTGGTTTGAGGTTTGGGACAATGATGGTGTCAATGGGGCGAAAATGGCGCGGTCCTCGACCATGGTTTTCAGCCCTCCGTCCCAAGAAGAAGTCCGTGAAGAGCGCGATGCTTCAAGCGCGGATATCCAGAGTAAAATGGAAAGCGCTCGGGAGGAAGCGGTCCTTTTGAGAGAAGAAATGGAGGCGTTGAGTCGTCAACTCCGTGAAGACGACGAGCTCGACTGGAAAGATGAGCGGGCGATCGAAGAGTTCATGAAGCGTCAAGAGGCATTGCAAAAACAGCTGGACGAACTCCAGCAAGCCAATGAACAAAAAGACGATCGTGCCAATGAGTTTACACCTGAAGAAGAGCGTCTCCTCGAGAAACAAGAGCAGCTTCAAGAGCTAATGGAGCAGGTAATGAGCGATGAGCTCAAACAGCTTTACGAAGAGATGCAACGTTTAATGGAGGAAATGGATCCCGACGTGTTGGACGAAATCCAGGACCAGTTGGAATCCATGGAGGTCGACCAAGAATCCCTCGAAAAGGAGTTGGATCGTGCTTTGGAGCAATTCAAACAACTGGAGTATGAGGTAAAAATGGAGGAGGCCCTTGATGATCTCAAAGAGCTCGCGGAAAAACAGGCTGAACTCGCTGAAGAAACCCGGAATGAATCCACACCAAGCGATTCGTTAAAGGCGCAACAAGATTCTCTCAACCAAGCTTTTGAAGAACTCAAGAAGGAGTTGGATGAGCTGGATAAGGCCAATGAAGAATTGGAAAACCCCAATGCCACTATGGACCGTTCTGAAGAAAACGAGTCCATTGAGGAAAAGATGAGTGACAGCTCCGAACAGCTTGACCAAGACAAAAAGAAAAAAGCCTCCGAAAACCAGCAAGACGCTGCGGAGGAGATGCAGCAAATGGCCGAACAAATGGAGGCCATGATGCAACAGGAAAAGGAGGAGGCCTTAGAAGAGGACATGGATGCCTTGAGGGCGTTGCTCGAAAACATCATCTCCTTGTCCTTTGACGAAGAGGGAGTGATGGAACTTCTGCGCCGCACAAACACCGATGACCCGTTGTATATCACTTACGGCCAGACGCAACGACGGCTCAAAGATGATGCGAGAATGGTTGAGGACTCGTTGTTTGCGTTGAGTTTACGTATCACACAATTGGCCCCAGCGGTCAACCGTGAAATTGGTTTAATCAACCACCACATGGACGACGCTTTGGCCATATTCGGAGAACGACTCACCGCTGAGATCAATAGCAACCAGCAATATGTGATGACCAGCTTCAACAACCTTGCGTTGATGCTTGATGATGCCCTGCAACAGATGCAGCAATCGATGTCAGAATCAAAGCCCGGCAGTGGCAACTGTGAAAAACCGGGAGGCAATGGCAAACCCAAGCCCTCTCCAAGCGCCGGGGACATGAAAAAGATGCAAAAAGCTTTGGGTGAGCAGTTGGAAAAAATGAAGGAGTCAATGGGTGAAAAGGGGAAGTCAGGGAAAGACGGGAAACAACAGCGACAATTAAGCAAACAACTGGCTCAAATGGCTGCGCAACAAGCTGCTCTGAGGCAAATGGCTGAGCGAAAATCTCAAGAGCTCAATGAGGACGGTTCTGGCGATGGAGAACAGTTGGGTAACATTGCGAAGGAAATGGAGGAGTTGGAGCGCGACTTGGTCAACCGAGATGTTACTCTTGAAACCATGGCTCGACAACAAGATTTAATGGTTCGCTTGCTCGAAGCAGAAACCGCTGAGCGTACGCGGGGCGAAGATGACAAGCGAAAATCACGTACAGGCAATCAAAACTTAAGCGAAGAGCCTTCTCAACTGATTGATTATCTGAAGCTTAAAAACAATGAACTTGAATTGTTACGAACAGTTCCCCTTGAATTGGATTCCTATTATCGTGACCGAGTCAATGAATATTTCAATAATTTGGACGTCACGACCCCAGAATTGAATCCGCGGTAACAATCTTTGGAACCATGACCGAAACCATGCAACAACT
>ERZ887851.2353-NODE-2353-length-14861-cov-5.573551_pt1 | contig 14861 bp, 15 predicted proteins | sample MGYA00521100_ERZ887851 | MGnify/ENA primary metagenome ERZ887851 (study PRJEB32303, sample SAMEA104408602) | aquatic metagenome | biome: Brackish water; feature: Pelagic; material: water | place: Baltic Sea | collected 2014-06-06T16:11:00 | depth 11,444 m ...
AATGTCAAAGCCCGTCGCATCGATACCCGCCACAACACACCGCGCCCACGCAGAACCACCAGACTCACCCGCTGGTGCATCCTGGGTGAACCCGGGATCAACGATGAGAGCAACGCGCTTGCGCCCCTCTTCACTCGGCGTATCGCCACATACTGCGGCAAAAGATGCCGCCGCTCGTGGTGGCGTATCCCCAACCACAGCGGTGACCCCGAATCTCCAGCCTTCAACGGAGCCATCGGCCGGGGTCCGAAACGCGGGTCCGAGGCTAGAAAATGACCAGCCACCATCACGGTCGAGCCAGTACGTCCAGTATCGGTAGGACGCCGCCTGCGAGAGCGGTGGCGACACGAGACTGATGCTGGCAAGTAGGGCCATGGCAAGAATCGCCGCAGCTAATGAAAAAGGTCGAATCATGTCACGGACTAACGCTGCAACGTGTCTTTGAGGCGCTTGACAAGGTTGACGCCACCAAAACTTCGCGGATTCTCACCTGTTGCGGCAGTGACCAGCAAGGTAGTGCCAAGTGCGGCAGCGCGGTCCCCATCGCCGCTGATGTACTCCGTCACATTGGCTTGCAAGGCGCCAACGGCGAGATCGGTGGCGTTACCTCCGAAACCGTTGTTCACCAGGCCAAGAACGGCGATCGCTGTTGAGTTCCAGTCAGTTTCACCCGGCGAAAAACTAGATGGGATTCCCCCGTTGTTGGCGTTGATTTGGTGCATTGACCATCGGGCGACGGCGATTCGATCATTGAGGACCTCACCGTCTGGGGCGCACTTGGCCATCGGACCACCGCGTCTTTGTTCCTTGGTGCGCGCTGGCAGAGTGCCACTGAGTCCGAGAAGTCCCTGGGTAGAGGAAAAGGCATCAACATTGGCACCGGCCTGATACGACAAACCGAACCGATCACTTATGGGTGCAGTACAGGTTGCTACCAGGGTATGGAGAAAGGCGAAGGCAGCCTGTTTGGTGGCGCGCGCCCGAGGAATATCAGCACCCCGCATAGCGGCCAGGGCCAGTCCGGTTGACGACGAATCCGATGCGGTACCGGCCAAATAGGGCCAGCCTCCGTCTTCATTTTGGGTATCAGCCAGCCATCGGATCGCTGTTCTGGACGCGCTGGTGTTACTACTTGCCGCCAGCGCCAGTGCTGCGACCGCGGTGGAGTTGGTATCGGGGCCGGTAAACGTGCTTGGGTCTGCAGCCGGGCACGGTTGGGAAGGTTCAGCCCGATAACTCACGAACGATCCATCCGGACACTGCTGATCCAGAAGCCAATCCACGGCTGAGATGGGCACAGATGCCTCGGTGGCGATAAGTCCGAGGATGGCCATGGACTGGCGAAAGACCCCGTCGAAACTCGGGTCTTGAGATCCAAAGAGGCCCGCATCGTTGGTTGCGGTTGCGGCCATTGGCGCGGCTACGGCGGGGGAGCCACCGGTGAACACCGCGGCAAGTGCTACTGCGCCGGAAGCAAAACTGGCGCCAATGCAGTGGCGGGGAGAAGAAGTGACATGACGCATCGGGTGGTCCCTTCGCATGAGCGACCTACGCAACGACGCCGGCGTGATACGAAGCCAAAACCACTCCGCTGCACCCTGAACTTCGTCCGTAGACCTCGACGGAAAAAAGTCGCTCGCATTCGCCAGGTGCTCCGACTTGTCGACGCAAACCAGGCCAGCCTCTCGATGAAGGCCCGGTGTCGGTCGCTCACGGTTGCGGGTCAGTGCTGGGTTTTCACCAGCTTCCCCTGGACATCGAATGTTGATGAGCTATTTAGTTTTTATGGGCTATCAGTTCATCACGTGCGAGTCCACCGTACCTCATGGCAGGCTAGCCCCATGGCCGTAGATGAGAACTGGACCTGGCAATACCTCGGTAGCGATGGAGCGCCGATCATGACACCCCCTGCTCCGGCCGTGGACACCGGTTTCGGTAGCCAGGTCGATGCTGAGTCCTGGCTGGGGGACGTGTGGCGAGAGCTACTGGACGCCGGGATAGACGCTGTCTCGTTGATGAATCGCGACGAGATGGTTTACGGCCCAATGAGCCTGCACCCGCCGGCCTAGTTGGGTCAGATCACGGACGCGGATTGGGCGAGGAGGTGAGAGCCGAGTCGGTGACCACGATGCTGCCCAGTGCGGCGTCGATAGCGTCAATGATTTCAGGCGCCAGCGTCACGCCTGCAGCAACGACGTTTTCGGACACCTGTTCTGGGCGCGATGCGCCGATGATGGCGGCGCTGATGCCGGGCCGGTTGAGTGTCCACGCTATCGCCAGTTGTGCGAGTGTGATGTTGGCCTGCGCTGCAATTGGTTTCAGTTGCTGGACGGCATTGAGTACTTCGTCGGTCATGAATCGACTGATGAACCCAGCGCCCTCCCCGCCGCTGGCTCGTGATCCGGCTGGGACCGGTTGGCCGGGTAGGTATTTGCCCGTGAGCACACCCTGGGCGATAGGTGACCACACGATTTGCCCGATGCCGTTGGCCTGGCACAGTGGCAGCACCTCTGCTTCAATCACGCGCCACAGCATGGAGTACTGAGGTTGGCTGGACACGAAAGAGGTGAGGTGGTCGCGCTGGATGATCTCGAGGGCGGCGGTGATTTCCTCGGCTCGCCATTCCGAGAAGCCGAGGTAGTTGACCTTGCCCTCGACCACGAGATCGTGGAGGGCATGCAAGGTTTCCTCCAGCGGAGTTTCGTGGTCGAACCGGTGGGCTTGGTAGAGGTCGACATAGTCGGTGTTTAACCTGCGCAGGGAACCATGAATGGATTCTCGAATGTGCTTTCGCGACAGGCCACGATCGTTGGGCCCGGGCCCGGTTGGCCAATACACCTTCGTTGCGATTTCGACGCCCTCGCGGCGCTGGTTGCGCAGTGCTTTGCCCAGCACCGACTCAGCGGCGGTTGCGGCGTAGACATCAGCAGTGTCGAACGTGGTGATCCCCGCATCCAGTGCGGCGTGTACGCACGAGATTGCCGTGTCGTCATCAATCTGAGATCCGTGGGTGATCCAGTTCCCCAGAATGATTTCGCTAATTTTAAGCCCACTGCTGCCCAACCGACGATGCTCCATGGGTTATCGGCCTTTCCTTTTTGATGATTTAGGCTGCACCGGTGCGCCGCCACGACGTACTTTCGGTGGTGGCAACCGGAGGCGGCGCAATTGCAGTGTGCGCATGATGGCGTAGAACGTGGCCCCGCGGCGATCAGTTTTCTCCGGGAACCGTGACTTAAGTTCACGCTTCAATCGCCACATGATGAGCGCGGAATCGACCAGGATGATGCCAATCAGGAGGAACCAGCCCAAAGAGATCACTGATTGGACGGCCTGGTTGGGGACAAACCCCAAGATCAGCACTGCAAGGGCAATGAAGATGAAGTACTCAGCGATGGTGAAGCGCGAGTCGACGAAGTCGCGGATATAGGCCCGTACGGGGCCCTGATCGCGGGCGGGCAGTGCTCGCGCATCGCCGGACATCATGGCTGACCGGTTGGCTGCTCGGGCTGATCGTTCGCGCTGGCGAGATGCTTTGCGGGCTGATCGAGGGTCACCCTGCTCCCGCAGGGCCTGCTTGCGCATGAGTTCGGCCTCTTTGCGCGTGGGCGTGGGTCGACCTTTGCCCGCAGGAAGATCGGATGCGGAATCATTCGTTGACTCAGCGGTGGCGGCGTCTGAGCGTCTGCGTCGGTTAAACATGATGTTTTCAGGGTATCGCGACCTAAATCTGTACCGCCGGGGAGCGCATACACACGTCTAGCACCTAGTCTGTAATGAGTATCCAATGCACCGGGAGGACCACCATGGGTTTATGGCAGCGCTTCAGCATGATCTTTAAGGCAAAAGCGAGTAGGGCATTAGATAAGGCGGAGGACCCTCGCGAGACGCTGGACTACTCCTATGAGAAGCAGTTGGAACTGCTCCAGAAGGTACGCCGCGGTGTTGCAGACGTGGCTACGAGCCGCAAGCGCATTGAATTACAGATGACCAATCTTGACCGCCAGGCGGCGAAGTTGCAGGAGCAGGCCAAAGCGGCACTGGGTGGTGGCCGAGAGGATCTCGCTCGCGAGGCGCTTACGCGCCGCAGCGGTCTGCAACAGCAGGTGGGTGACCTTCAGGTCCAGTTGGCGCAACTGCAAGAGCAAGAAGAAAAGCTGATCCTGGCCTCCCAGCAACTCCAAGCCCGGGTAGATGCCTTCCGAACGCGGAAGGAAACCATTAAGGCGACCTACTCTGCCGCTGAGGCGCAAACAAAGATCACCGAGGCGGTGACGGGGATTTCTGACGAACTCGGCGATGTTGGGCTAGCTGTTCAGCGGGCAGAGGACAAAACTGCACAGATGCAGGCTCGCGCTGGTGCGATTGATGAGCTCGTTGCATCGGGCGCTTTAGATGACATGTCCGGCGCCGGCAAGGACAACCTGACCGTGGAGTTGGAGCGCATGGCTAGCGCTTCGCAAGTCGATGAAGAGCTTGCTGCTTTACGCGCGGAAATCACCGAAGCGCCCAAGCGGCCCGCTATCGAGTCGGATAACTAGCGGAGGTTGAGTTAATACTGATGGCGCGTACCCGGTTTGGCACGGATCGAGGCCTCACTGCCCGAATGGTTGGTACGTTATTCGGCCTGGGCTTGATGTACGTGATTCTCGGTGGGCTGCTACTAGCCCTCGGATTCAATGGATTCCTCGTGCTCGGACTGATAGGTGGATTGTTTTTCGCCCAGTGGTGGTTCTCTGACAGTCTTGCGCTGTCGAGCATGCGTGCTCATGAGGTGACTTTGGAGCAGGCTCCCCAACTGCACGCAATGGTGGATCGGCTCTGCGCTTTGGCCGACATGGAAAAGCCACGAATCGCGATCGCTGATTCTGACGTCCCCAACGCTTTCGCTACCGGCCGCACGACCAAGAGGTCGGTTGTCGTGGTCACCACCGGACTCCTACGTCGACTTGATCAGGAAGAACTCGAAGGCGTTCTTGCGCATGAGTTATCGCACGTGGCTCATCGCGACGTGCTCGTGATGACGATCGCCTCCTTCACGGCCATCCTGGCGGGGTTCATGGTGCGTAGTGCGATGTGGGGTTCAATGATGCGCGATCGCCGAGATAACAACACCGCGCTGATCTTCTTTGCTGTTATGGCGGTGAGCATCCTGGTGTACGCGATTTCGTGGTTGCTCATCCGAGCGCTGTCACGCTACCGCGAGATGGGGGCCGACCGCGGTGCCGCGTACATGACCGGTAAACCATCAGCGCTGGCCAGTGCACTGCAAAAAATTAGTGGTGAAATGGCGAGCATTCCAAATGCTGACCTGCGACGGATGGAGTCGGTGAGCGCTTTCGCCTTCGCCCCTGCGTTTTCGAAGCGCAGCAACGGATTTGGCTTAGAGTCTCTGATGTCCACGCATCCGTCGCTGGAGAAACGTCTCGCTCAACTGGCCAAGATTTCCACCGATTTGGGTGGTCGCTGACATGGGTTTTCTGGACACGGTGCTGGGTCGGAAAAAGCCGGTCCGACCCAACCTCGATGCGCTCTTCGCAATTCCTGCCGCTGCCATCACGCTCCAGGTGAGCATGGACCTGCTCCCCACCGGTTCGGGTGCGGTTGCTTTTCGATCGGTTGAGGGTCGCGCCATGGCCGATGTGGAACAAGAAATTCGTGATCTGCTTGATGCAGATGGCGGACCGCCGGTGTCGCTGGTGAACGATGAATTCGGATTCACCTGGTTGGTGGTGACCACCGATGCCGCAGCAGAATCATCGGAGGCGGATGTGTCGTCTATTGTCACCGACTTGCACGCGGTTAATGTGACACTGGCCGACCACGGCTTCGGATCGCAGTTGCTGTGTTCACTCATTCCTTTCAGCGATCCAACCGAGCAGATGGTGGCGCTGATCTATCTGTACAAGCGGGGCACTTTTTACCCGTTCGCACCAGCTCGCGACGGTTCCGAGCAACGCGACAACGTGGCGGAACTAAAGGTCCGCGACCAACTCGCCGGCGAACTTCCCTGGGAATCAGATCTTAGCCGCTGGTTTGCCGTATGGGGAGCGCCAGGAACTTCAAACTAAGCCCTAGGACGGCGTCGCTGCCCCGGCGCCGGGTAGGGCCAGCATGCGGTCCAGGGCAACCTTCGCCCAACGGGCAGTGTCTGGATCGACACTGATCTGGTTGACAACCCGGCCGTCCACCAGGCTCTCCATCGCCCAGACCAGGTGCGGTAAATCAATGCGGTTCATGGTGGCGCAGAAACATACCGTTTTGTCGACGAACACCACCGTTTTGTCGGGGTTTCCTGCAGCCAGACGGCGAACCAGGTTGAGCTCGGTTCCCACGGCGAAGGCTGATCCGGGTGGAGCAGCGTTAATGGTGGAAATGATGAACTCCGTCGACCCGACCAGATCGGCTCGCTCGACCACGTCGTATCGGCATTCGGGGTGCACGATCACGGTAATTCCTGGAACCCGCTGACGCACATCGTCGACAGATTCCGGGGTGAAGCGCCCGTGCACAGAGCAGTGGCCCTTCCACAGCAGCATGCGGGCTGCTTGAGCGACCTCGCGAGTCAGGCCCCCATCGGGCCTATGCGGATCAAAGACCACACAATCGTTGAGGGAAAGGCCTAGATCGCGCACCGCAGTGTTGCGGCCAAGATGCTCATCAGGGAGGAATAGGACGCGTTCACCGCTCTCAAATGCCCACTCCAGGGATCGACGAGCGTTACTCGACGTGCAAATGGAACCGTGATTTTGCCCCGTGAACGCCTTAATGTCGGCGGAGGAATTCATGTAGGTAATCGGAATAGTCGAGTCGGCAAGGTCCCACCGGGTCAGGGTCTGCCAGGCAGCATCAACCTGGTAGGCAGCGGCCATATCTGCCATGGAACAGCCCGCGGCTAGGTCGGGCAAGATCACCTGCTGGCGAGCATCGGTCAAGATGTCTGCACTTTCGGCCATGAAATGCACGCCACAAAAAATGATGAACTCAGCTTGGCCACGATCAGCAGCCTGCTGCGCCAACTTAAACGAATCGCCGGTCACATCAGCAAAGGCGATGACCTCATCGCGTTGGTAGTGATGGCCGAGAACAAATACTCGTTCCCCAAGTGCGGCCTTGGCTATGGCCGCGCGCGACACGAGGTCAGGATCGCTGGCCACCGGTAAGTCGCCGGGACACTCAACGCCGCGCTCACTGTCGGGATCGGCACCTTTGCCGAGGAGAAGGAGGGCCAGGGGAGTTTTTTCTGGCTCAACGAATGACTGCGCCATGCCGACAGTGTCCCACTGCCGGTGCATCTTCGCCTCTTCCGGGGCCGATAGCGTCGGCGTGTGCGCGTACTGGTCAGCCCGGACAGTTTCGGTGGGACGCTCTCTGCGGTCGAAGCGGCAGAGGCGATGGCGAGCGGATGGCGCGATGGCGCTGGGCACGACGCGATACATCAACTACCACTCAGCGATGGTGGTCCCGGATTTGTGGACGTTCTTGCCCGGGCACGCCGACTGCAGACCCAGCTGGTGACCGTGACCGGCCCGTTGCGCACGCCTGTTCCGGCAACGATGGCCATCGAAGATGATGATGAGCACGCAATGACGGTTTACCTGGAATCGGCCCAGGTCTGCGGGCTCTATCTGGTGCCCCCCGAAGATCGATCACCCTGGAACCTGACAAGTGCAGGCCTGGGCGAACTCATCCTTGCCGCCGTCGACGCCGGTGCTCAACGGATCGTGATTGGCCTGGGTGGAACCGGCACGGTAGACGCCGGTGCCGGATTGCTAGCCGCTTTGGGCGCCTCAGTGAACAACCCGGGGGCAGCCTCGCTCATGTACGGGGCGCAACCGCTGGCTAATGTCTCGGGGATTGATCTGGGTCCGGCGAGGGCGAGCCTGCGCGGGGTTGACCTGCTCATTGCCGCGGATGTGGATGTGCCGCTATCGGGACCTACCGGTGCGGTGCAGGGCTTCGCTCGACAAAAGTTTCCCCGGCCCGGTGATGTAGCTAATGCTGAAATTCATCGTCTGGCGGCCGTCATTGACCGGTTCACCGCCACTGTTCAACAGGACACGGATATGGCAGACCTCACCGGGTTGCCCCACGCCGGGGCCGCCGGCGGTATCGGTTGGGCATTGGCATCACTGGGCGCCACCCTGACCCCCGGATTCGACACCGTGTCTGCACTGGTGGGTTTTGCTGATCACATGGCCGATGCTGATCTGGTGCTCACCGGCGAGGGGAGATTGGATTGGCAAACACCACGCGGAAAAGTCGTGTCTGGGGTGGCCCAGGCTGCCGTGTCGGTGGGTGTACCCGTCCTGGCGATCGCTGGATCGGTGGAGTTGGGCCAGCGTGAACTGGGTGCCATGGGGGTCGCAGCCGCCTACGGGCTGGTGGATCTACCCGGTGGCCGAGAAGCAGCGATCAATTACTCCGACAACGCACTACGCGTCATGAGCGCCCAGGTGGCTCAGCAATGGTCTAGGAGTCGTTAGCGGCCAACTTGGATTAGTAACCCCCGGGGTGCATAATTAAGCAGAAGGCTCCACACTGGTGATTGCCGTTACGAGAAACTGCCGTTCAACTGTTCACATCGTTTCACTACCTGGGAGACAGCCAATGACTGCCGAACCAACAACCGATGGCGTAGTACTCACTGACACCGCAGCCGGCAAGGTCCAGACCCTTCTTACTTCTGAGGGCCGCGACGACCTGACCCTGCGCATCGCTGTTCAGCCTGGCGGCTGCTCAGGCCTGCGCTACCAGTTGTTCTTCGACGACCGGACCCTTGATGGCGATGTGGTCAAGGACTTCAACGGCGTTGGCGTGGTCACCGACCGCATGAGTGCCCCCTATCTCAGCGGCGCCGTCATTGACTTCGTGGACACCATTGAAAAGCAGGGGTTCACCATCGACAACCCCAACGCCGGTGGCTCCTGCGCGTGCGGAGACTCTTTTCACTAGTTCTACACACCTCCCGCCGGCAGTGAGGCTCGCCGATAGGGTCAGCGGGTGAATATTGTCGTCACCGGCTCCATCGCCACCGATCACCTCATGACCTTTCCGGGCAAGTTTGCCGATTCGATCGTGGCCGACAAACTGGACCGGATCTCTCTATCGTTTCTGGTCGACCAGTTAGAAGTTCGCCGCGGTGGCGTGGCGCCCAATATCTGCTTCGGGATGGCTGCTTTAGGGTTCACGCCCGTGCTCGTGGGTGCGGTCGGCCCAGACTTCGCCGACTATCGCTCCTGGCTTGAACGCCACGGCGTGGATACCGATTCGGTGCATGTTTCCCAGGTGCATCAGACAGCTCGATTCATCTGCACCACCGATGAAGACGCCAATCAGTTGGCTTCCTTCTACGCCGGGGCCATGAGCGAGGCTCGCGATATTGAACTGGATCCGGTGGTTGCCCGCATTGGTGGCGTGGATCTTGTGGTGATTGGCGCCAATGACCCCGACGGCATGCTCCGTCACACCGATGAATGCCGCGCTCGTGGCTTTGCCTTCGCGGCTGATCCATCCCAGCAGTTGGCTCGGATGGAAGGCGCCGAAATTCGTCGACTCATCGATGGGGCAGCGTACCTGTTTACCAACGAGTACGAAGCTGCATTGACCGAGCAGAAGACCGGGTGGAGCGCAGCGGAGATCGCTGACCGGGTGCAATGCCGGGTGACCACGTTAGGTGCCCAGGGTGCTCGAATAGAGCGCGCGGGTGAAGCTCCGGTCAAGGTGGAGTGCTTGGCTGAAAGTTCTGTCGTTGACCCCACCGGAGTCGGGGATGCTTTTCGAGCAGGATTTCTTGCCGGACTCGGACTGGGCTTAACCGATGAACGATGTGCTCAGCTGGGATCGCTGTTGGCAACGCTGGTCATCGAGACGGTGGGTACGCAGGAGTACCAGGTGTCGGATGCAGATATCCACCATCGTCTTACCGCGGCCTACGGCGCTGAACCGGCCGCGGAGATTACCTCTCGATTGTCTCTGCGCCCCAGCGCATAGCGACAGACCAACTCGGGGGAGTGGAGCCAAACATGGAGAGGCGGACATTGGCACGCGTTGAGCCGCCCCACACCCAGTGGCAATTAATTGCCGAAGATGCCGACCCAGGCGATGACCTGGTTGGGGTCGGTGCTGATTTAGCGCCAGGAACTGTGCTCGCGGCCTACCGGGCAGGTCTTTTTCCCATGCATCTACGCGACGACAATGATGACGAGCTGCTTGGCTGGTGGTCACCGGACCCCAGGGGGGTGCTACCCCTTGATGGCGTGCGTATCACCCGGTCGCTCAAGCAATCCATGCGCCGGTTCAGGGTGACCACCGACCATGCTTTCCAGGAGGTCATGCAGGCCTGTGCCGATCAGGATCGTTCGGGACGGTGGATCACTCCACAGTTTCTAACTACCTATGTTCACCTGCACGAATTGGGCTGGGCGCATTCGGTAGAGGTGTGGTCGGGGGATGGATCGCTCGTGGGTGGCCTCTACGGAATTGAGGTGGGTGGGCTCTTCGCGGGAGAGTCGATGTTTCACACTGAGCGCGATGCGTCCAAGGTTGCCCTCGTGGGGCTCGTTCGCCATCTCAATAGCGCCCCGGACCCGGATCGACTCCTTGATGTGCAGTGGCAGACCGACCACTTAGCAACTCTCGGCGTCATTGAGGTGCCCCGGTTGGAGTACTTCGATCGACTGAAAACTGCTGTGCAGTTGCCCCCGGTGTTCGTCGTGCCAGAAGTTTTGTGGGAACCGCACTGATTCATCCGGGTCATGCGGCTGAAACTAGAGTCCGGGCAGGTCCTGGGCACCGAAGCGATGTCGAACCTCGTTGACGGTGTGCCGCAGAGCTGCCACAAACCCACCGATATCTGGCGTGGTGTCTCCGACCGGGAGTGAGACACGCACATTGCCGCCGCTCGCCGCACCCATTGCGGCCAGAACGTGGCTCGGCCGGCGAGTGTCTGCCACACATGAGGAACCGCTTGATACAGCGAAACCTGCGGTATCTAAGCCGCCCATGAGTGATTCGGCATCGGTGTACAGGCAGCTGAAGGCACCCAGGTAGGGCAAGCTGTTGTCCGGGTCGCCGAGCCAGCTAGAGCCGGAAACATCGGCGAGCACTAAATCCCTCAGATCGTGCAGTGCTGCTTTTGCGAGCCGAGCATCATCATTTTGCCGGGGAAGTGTCCACTCCAGTGCACGCGCCGCCACTGCGATCAACGGGGTGAGCGGTAAGCCCGGAACGTGGTGATGTTCACGTTGATCGAGCACGGCCGGTGGCTGCCAGGGCACGCCCTTGCGCACACCCAAAGCAGCGACTCCTGCTGGACCACCCCAGGAGTTGGCCTGCGCTAGCACGAGCGATGCTTGGTCGACCCCGAGCATCAGGTCTGACCCCCGCCCGATCGTCATAGCGGCATCCACCAGGAGTGGTACGCCGGCGGCTTGGCACAGGGCCGTGGCAACAGGTAGGGGTTGGCGGGTACCAACCTCGTGATTTGCCACCTGCAGACAGGCCAGGGTCACCCCGGGTTGAGATATCTCGTGGGCGAAGGTATCCAGATCGATGCGCCCGAGATGGTCTACCCCTACCAAAGATACGTTGGCGGAACCGGCCGCGGTCTCGGCAGCGGCGAGCAGCGCACTGTGCTCAACGGAGCTGCACACCACTCGCCCGGGCCTTGCGCGGAGTGCTCCGCTGACGGCCCAATGCCCCGCCAATGCCGACGATGAGGCGAAGGCAACTTCGGTTGGCCCCATGGTCATCGCCGCAGCGATTCCGGCTCGAGATGCATCCAGAATTAACCTCGCGCGGCGAGCATCGGCGTACCAGCGCTGCGGGTCCGCCCACGCAGAATCAAAGGCCGCCGCAAGGGCCTGGCGACCCCCCGGATTGAGGGGCCCAGCCGAGGCAGCATCAAAGAATCGGTTCATCGCATTGACCATTGTGCCCGGGCCTTTGGATTGACCCAATGTGACGTATCCGACACCGGTCAAAATCCGGTTCCCCCACACCCCGCGAACAGGCTCAGTGCGCTAAGGTCAAAAGGTATCGGTAGGTTCACGTAGGCGGTTGTTTCATCGGTGGATCTGCTCGACCAATTGGGTTGTGTTGGCATGAAGAAGGGTGTGTGGTGAGCTCAAGCCGCAAGCGCATGACGCGGAAAGCCAGCGTCATTGCCGGTGTCACTGCCATTGGCCTCATTGCCTCAGGCTGCACAGCAAATGAGGCGTTCTTCTTCGACCTGCCCGAACCTTCCACCGCAGAGGGCCCGATCGTTCAGAACTTGTGGAACGGTTCCTGGATTGCAGCGTGGATCGTGGGGGTTATTACCTGGGGCCTCATGATTTTCGCGGCCGTGGCCTATCGCCGGCGCAAGAATGCGGGCGTGCCTGTTCAAACGCGGTACAACATTCCCCTTGAAGCGCTCTACACCATCGTGCCGCTCATCATGATCCTCGGCCTTTTTGTTTTCACCGTTCGTGACCAAACCGAACTCATTGCCGTAGAAGATGATCAGCAGCAAACGGTCAACGTTGTGGGCTTCCGTTGGAGTTGGACGTTTAACTACCTCGACGAGGATGTCTACGAGGTGGGCACCCCGGGCGTTCCGCCTACTCTGGTGCTGCCGGTTGACGAAAAAATTCAGTTCGAGTTGTCCTCGCCCGACGTTATTCACTCCTTCTGGGTGCCCAACTGGCTTTTCAAGATGGACGTCATTCCGGGCAAGGTCAATGTCTTCCAGGTGACCCCAAATAAGACCGGCACCTTCGTTGGCCGCTGTGCTGAGTTGTGCGGAGTGGATCATGCGCGCATGCTGTTTAACGTTGATGTCGTGGAGCGGGCTGAATACGACGAGTACATTGCTTCGCTGAGAGCCAAGGGTCAAACGGGCAAGCTGCAAAGTGAACGTGTGGATTACGAAGGTGAACGGCCGTCGGAGAGGATCAACCTGTGACGATCTTGAATGAGCCTCCCCGGGCTGCACCCGCTGCCCCGGCTCCATCGCTAACGCGCACTGAGATTCGCAAGGACACCCTCGGGCGCACGATCATCAAATGGGTTACCTCCACCGATCACAAGACGATCGGTTACATGTACCTCATCGGATCTTTCGTCTTCTTCATTCTCGCCGGCGCGATGGCACTGGTTCTCCGTGCAGAATTGGCCGTGCCCGGGCTGCAATTCGTGTCCCTTGAACAATACAACCAGTTGTTCACGATACACGGCACCATCATGCTGTTCCTTTTCGCCACACCACTTTTCGTCGGTTTCGGCAACGTAATCATGCCACTACAAATCGGTGCTCCCGACGTTGCCTTTCCGCGTTTGAATATGCTCGGATTCTGGCTGTTTATCTTCGGCGGCACGACCGTGATGCTGGGCTTCCTCACTCCGGGTGGCGCCGCCTCCTTCGGTTGGTTCGCCTACCAACCCCTGAGCAATGCCGTGAACTCTCCACAGGTGGGCGGCGATCTGTGGTTCCTCGGCCTCGCCATGGGTGGACTTGGCACGATTCTGGGAGCCGTAAACTTCATCACCACCATCTTCGCGATGCGGGCTCCAGGTATGACCATGTTCCGCATGCCGATTTTCACCTGGACGATCCTGGTCACCAGTGTGTTGGTGCTCATCGCCTTCCCGATCTTGGCTGCGGCCCTGGTTGTGGCTTTCATCGACCGGCAGTACGGCGCGGTAGTTTTTGATGCGGAAAATGGTGGGGCGATTTTGTGGCAGCACCTGTTCTGGTTCTTTGGCCACCCCGAGGTCTACATTATTGCGCTGCCCTTTTTCGGCATCGCCAGCGAAATTATTCCGGTCTTTTCCCGCAAGCCAGTCTTTGGCTACAAGGGTCTGGTGGTGGCCACGATGGCCATTGGCGCCCTATCTGTGGCGGTGTGGGCTCACCATATGTACGTAACCGGCTCGGTTTATCTGCCCTTCTTCGCGCTCATGACCATGCTGATAGCCGTGCCTACAGGCGTGAAATTCTTCAACTGGATCGGCACCATGTGGCGCGGCTCGGTCACTTTTGAGACACCCATGCTGTTCACGATGGGGTTCTTGGTCACCTTCCTCTTCGGAGGCTTGACCGGCATCATCCTGTCTGCTCCGCCCCTGGACTTCCACGTCTCTGATAGTTACTTTGTCGTGGCTCACTTCCACTACACCGTCTTTGGCACCGTGGTGTTCTTGATGTTCGCCGGGTTCTACTTCTGGTGGCCCAAGATGACCGGGCGCATGCTTGATGAGCGCCTCGGACATGTGCATTTCTGGCTGGTTTTTGTCGGCTTCCAGGTGACCTTCCTCGTTCAGCATTGGCTTGGTGTTCAGGGCATGCCAAGGCGATATGGCGATTACCTGGAAAGCGATGGCTTCACCACGTTGAACACAGTGTCAACGATTGGTTCTTTGATCGTCGGCGGATCCACCCTGTTCTTTATCTGGAATGTCATTAAGACATGGCGCACCGCGCCGAAGGTGACCGTTGATGACCCTTGGGGCTGGGGTGGCTCACTAGAATGGGCAACTTCCTGCCCGCCACCACGGCACAATTTCACGTCGCTGCCGCGTATTCGCTCCGAGCGTCCAGCCTTTGATCTACACCATCCGGAGTTAGCTGATCTGCCGCAGACGCCGGCCGCCGTGAGCGTATTTACCCGGGTGCTGGCTGGTGACGGACCTTCGCCAACGCGCGAGCAGGTTGAACAAATGCGGGCCCGCGAAGCTGGCGGTCCGGAAGGCACCGCTCGATGAAGATTGAAGGTTGGATCTTCGGTGTTGGCGCAATTTTTTACTTTGTTGTCGCCGGGGCCTACTGGTTCTTCAGCCGCGATGAGATAGGCACCACCGCGCTGGTTATGACCGGGGCG
>ERZ887851.2357-NODE-2357-length-14850-cov-5.398648_pt1 | contig 14850 bp, 14 predicted proteins | sample MGYA00521100_ERZ887851 | MGnify/ENA primary metagenome ERZ887851 (study PRJEB32303, sample SAMEA104408602) | aquatic metagenome | biome: Brackish water; feature: Pelagic; material: water | place: Baltic Sea | collected 2014-06-06T16:11:00 | depth 11,444 m ...
ACCACACCCACCACGGGGGTGGTGACATCGGCGGGATCAAAAACTGTGTACACGAAGATGAACTTCCTGTCCTTTGAGTGGATTCGGTCAATTTTTCTGTTCTTCGTTGATCGGCCTGCTCACATCAGGTCCCCTCCCGCGGGGATCCGCGCCTGGCATCGGGGAAGTGAGGCCAGGAGCACGCGGGATGAGACCTCATGCGAGCGGAGCCGGTATCACCGCATCGGGTTAGATCACCCCCGGAATCACCTCCTCGCTCAGGTCGCTGAACCCATCTTCTTGTCCAGCCAAATACTGAGACCAGGCTGTGGAATCCCAAATTTCACAGGTGTTTCCGTTGCCGACGACGACGACATCTCGATCAAGGCCGGCGTAATCGCGCAAACCTGGGGTGAGACTGATTCGACCCTGACGATCGGGTACTTCATCGGTTGCCCCGGAAAAGAGGAGCCGGAGATAGGCGCGCACTCGAGCATCCGAACGTGACGCGTCATTGAGCCGCTGGGAATAACCACTGAATTCAGCGGCGGGCCACACGATGACGGATCGATCCTGACCCTTCGTCAAGACGACCCCGGCAGCCAATCCGTCGCGAAATTTCGCCGGAAGCACGAGGCGACCTTTCTCGTCGAGTCGCGGGGAATGCGTACCTAGAAACATGGCGGCACCCTTCGACTCGAATCCAGCGCCCAAAAACGGTCGCATCATGGGCTCTCAGCCCTGACTGCGCCACTTTATCCCACTTTCCTCCACAATCAACCACCACGGCCCTTTTTTCACTAAAACTCCACCACTGTGCGGGGAGGTTTCGAACAGGTGATCGGGTGCGGGCGATGTGCTAGCGCACCGGCGGTGCTTGTCCACCCGCGCGCCAACGGATGAGCCCCCCGATAACGGCGGTGGCTCGGGCCGGAGCAAGGCGAGCAAGAACATCACCGGCATAGGCTTCTGGACCAATCAAAACGCGTGGGCGACGGCGATAAATCGCTTTCAGGATCGATGCGGCGGCCGCCTGCGGGTCACGCGTTAACAATCTCGATGCCTCAGCCTGCCCCCAGGCCCACTGTTCATCGCTCACTCCGGGCCCTCGTCGAGAACTCAAGGCGATTGATGTGCGGACGCCTCCTGGATGCACCGAAGTGACGCTGATCCCGCGAGGTTTTAACTCTTCGCGCAAAGCAATGCTGAATCCTCGCACCGCAAACTTGCTCGCGGCATAGGTGGCATTGCCCACCGGCGCCACCAGACCAAAAAGAGAGGAAACATTCGTAATGTGCGCCCCCTGTTGAAGGTGTGGCAGAAAAGCGGAGGTCACCGCGAGGGTTCCCCGCAGGTTGATGGACAACAGCCAGTCAACATCGGCCATCGAGACTTGCTCAAACATGCCGCCAAGAGCAACCCCAGCGTTATTGATGATCAATGTTGGATTCTGGTGCGCATCAATAACTTCAGTTCGAAGACGTTCAGCCGCATCGGATTGCGAAAGGTCAAGGTGGTGAGTGGTGATTCGTGCATGAGGTGCATGTGAACCGATTTCGTCACGCAATTGAGCCAAACCGAATTCGTTTTTGTCTACCAGTGCGAGATGGCTCCCACGGATGGCAAGTTGACTAGCCAGGGCTGAGCCGATTCCGCCCGCCGCCCCGGTGATAACTGCGGTGCCACCGGCAAAGGGGTAACGACTACTTTTCGGCATCGGCTGATTCCCATCGGTGCAGTTGGTGATAAGCATCGGGGTCAAAACGCTGCATTTGTCGAGCAAAGCTGTGCGTTGAGCCCGGCCACAGCGCAATATTTCTGCCGCGCCCATCTTGATACCACGATCTACAGCCACCCTGTTCCCACACGGTAGTCGCGAGTCGCTGATCTAGGCTGTTCACATAGGCTCGTTGTCGATCTGCATCAACGTCAAGCACCTCACCGGAACAGATGGCTTGGGTCACGTAACCAACCTGGGCCTCTGTCATCAGCACCACGGACGAGTGACCGAGACCGGTATTTGGCCCCTGCAAAATGAAGAGGTTGGGAAAACCAGACACCGTTGTGCCCCGATATGCCGCCATGTGTGTGTCATAAAAAACCTCGGCCAAGGTACGACCAGTCGAACCGATCGTGCGGTCGGCCAATGGTGGATCCATGACCTTAAAGCCGGTCGCCCAGACAATGACATCCACTTCGATCTCATTGCCGTCGGCATCAACCACACCCGTTGCTGTTACCCGTTGCAGTGCTGGGGCTATGACCACATGAGATCGCTGAAGCGCTGGATAGTAGTCGTCACTAAGGAGCACGCGCTTACAACCCATCGCGTAGTTGGGGGTCACCGCCGCCCGCAACTGTGGATCACTTACCTGGCGCCGCAGATGTCGACGCGCGATGCCGGCACCGATCGCCTGCCAGCGTCCCTGGCGCGTGAAAGATAGAAGTTGGACGTCTCGCGACCACATGGTGAGGTTGCGAACGGCTCGCTGAGCGATGGGAACAAAACCCAAAAGGCGCTGCTGCCACAGCGGAATGTTTTTATCTCCGCGCGGAATAATCCAAGGGGGTGTGCGTTGCAATAGCACGAGTTGACTGACCTGATGAGCGATTGCCGGGACGACTTGTATCGCAGAAGCACCAGTGCCCACCACGGCTACCCGCTTGCCGTGTAAGTCAACTCCATGATCCCAGCGCGACGTGTGCATTTGGGCGCCGTTGAAGTCCGCCACACCTTCAATGTCTGGAACGAGCGGCTCGGTGAGTCCCCCGCAGGCACTAATCGCGTAATCCGATGTGATTTCACCAGTGCTGGTCTGAGTGCACCATCTTTGCTCGGTTTGATCCCAGCACGACGAGATGAGCTCGGTGTTCAGTTCGATCATGGGGCCCAGACCGAAGGCCAACACCATTTGCTCTAGATATCGCTGAATTTCCGCCTGTCCAGCAAACTTTCTCGACCAGTCCGGCCACGGGGCCGCATCAAGTTCATAGAGTCGACTGGGCACATCGCACGCACAGCCCGGATAGGTATTTGCCGTCCACGCCCCACCCACCCGATCTGCTCGATCAATGATGGCAATGTCAGTAATGCCTGCCCGACGCAGACTGATAGCAGCGGCTATCCCGGAAAACCCAGCACCCACAATGGAAACTCGCACGTGCCTGCTCATGAACCCTCAATCCTCACAACGGAATAGAGCCGAAGCCAAAAGTGGCCAAAAAGCGACAGAGAGCGAGCGGCACCGACAGATACGTAGGTCAGTGCCAGCACCACCAAACGGAACGCGCGATAAGCCTAGGCCAGCGATCACCACGTCGGGGTAACTCGCTGAATTCGCTAACTTACGCCTCCGTAGGTTACGCTAGCGTAGGTACAAAGAGCGCAACCTTCCATGCGCCTGGTGAGGAGCCAACCGTGACGTTAACAACATCAACGCATATACCCACCGCAACAGACTCGCGGCCAACCGCAACTTCAAGGGTGGAACTCGATGGTGTGAGTTTGGCCTATTCCGACACGGGTGGGTCGACCATTCCCCTGCTGATGGTGCACGGGGTGGGATCTAGCACCGCCACCTGGGGCAGTCTCCCCGCCGAGCTAGCAGCCGCTGGTCAACGCGTAATTTGCGTGGACCTGATTGGCCATGGTGAGTCGCGTGGGGGCAACGGCGACTTCAGTCTGGGTGCGAACGCAAGCACACTTCGGGATCTCCTCGATGCATTGGGCATACAGCAGGTGCACATCGTGGGTCATTCCTTCGGCGGAGGTGTCAGCATGCAATTTTCCTATCAGTTCCCTGAGCGAGTGCGCTCCGTTGTCTTAATCTCTAGCGGTGGCCTTGGTACCGACGTTCATTTCGGGCTACGCGCAGCCAGCCTGCCCGGCTCCGAGTGGGTTCTTCGCCAAGCAGTTCACCCGCGCGTACTTCGATTGCTCGATCTTGGTGCTGAGGCGCTCGGCACCGTGGGACTACGCCATCGAGGCGTGAGTAGCCACACGGTGACCAAGATGCGTCAACTACAAGACGCGTATCGACTTGGTGGTTTCGTTTCCACCGTTAGGTCCGTGGTTGGCCCGGAAGGTCAACGCGTGCAGGCTCTGGACAAACTTCAACGACTCCAGGGTGAACGAGTCACCATCATGTGGGGCGATGCTGATGCCATGGTGCCGATGGAACACGGGCAACGCGCCCATGAACTACTGCCCGGGAGCCGATTCGTTCAGGTCGTCGATGCTGGGCATCATCCGCACGATGACGCCCCCGATCGGGTGATGCTAGAGCTCCTACGACACATCAAAGTTGTCGATGCGCTCGATCACTCCAGCGCCTAGTACCGTCTAGTCGCATGGCCACGCTTCGCACGGACCGCGATGGATTTACGGTGCACCTTTCCCGATGGGAAACCGCCGGTGCACTACATCGCGGGTTCTTCCTGCGTTGGCAGCAGGTGGTAGACATCGAACCCACCGCAAACCTCTGGTCGGCCCTGCGTGGAATTCGGGCACCCGGGACCGGCCTTCCCCGCGTCATCATGCTGGGCACGATGAGACACAACGGGGTCAAGGACTTCGCCGCCATTTACCGGGACCAGCCAGGTGTCACGATCGCCCTGCACAGCGCGGAGTTTGCTCGGCTACTCATCAGTGCATCCACCGAACAAGTGGCTAACCTGGTGCACGGATTCCAAGCCGCTCGACCCACCGACCTTCGCACCTGAGCTGGGCTAGCGCTGAGCGTCTCTGAGCCGGCGAGGTGTGAGCCGACGCGCACGCCAATCTGACCACGCTCCAGTGCTCCATAGCGCCCAAGCCACAAGCACGGGTTGGAACAGCAACCGCACAAATCGCGCCGCGTCGGAATCCAAGCCAAACGCGGGCGTGCCTTCAATGAACTGGGCGATATTGCCAGGAAAAATCACCACGAAAAACGCGCCCACGATCCAGCCGAGCGCAGGACGGTAGCGCGCGGGGAGCCCGATAAGCGCCACGCCGAGGAGAATCTCAACAACTCCGGATGCGGCAACGATGAATTCAGGGGCCGGGAAAATACTTGGAACCTGGGCCAAAAACTCATCGGCATTGACAAAATGATCCACGCCAGCCACGAGAAGCACAGCCCCCAGGACAAGACGTGCAACGGTGATGAGCATCTGGCAAGCCTAGTTGCCGGGGTCTGCCCCTGGGTGCTCAGGCAGTGGAAGATCCTGGGAGGCGCTCACCCGGATCGACTCGGTCACCTGTGCTGGTGCAGCTAGTGCTGTTTGGGAACTGACACCAAGTTCCTGCATTTTCCGGGCCTGGGTCAGCACCCGGTGATCAAAGGAACCAACAAGGGCGTTGTAGGCCCTAACTGCCTGGGTCAAGCCGCGTTCCACTCCACCCACATGGCCGGCCAACGTCTCTAGCCGTTGCAGCATGAGGGCCCCCTGCGCGCGGATCTCCTCGGCATTGGCGGCTATCCGCCCGCGTTGGTGTCCGGCATCAATGGTGCGCAGCATGGCCAGCATCGACGTTGGCGTCGCCAAGATGACATTCAACTCAAAAGCCTGAACGAGCAAATCACCGTCAGCCTCAAGCGCGGTCGACAGCAGCGACTCCAAGGGCAAAAACATGATGACGAAGTCAGGGCTCTGGGCGCCGGCAGAATACCCCTTTTTCGCCAACTCTTTGGCCCGGGCGAGCACATCGGCGGCGTGCTTTACCAAGTGCGTATGCGCCTGCGCGGGGTCATCTGCCTGAATTCCCCTCCAGTAGGAATCGAAGGGAAACTTGGCATCGACGAAGATCTCTCCGCCACCGGGCATCGACACAACAATGTCGGGCCGTAAACCGCTTTCGACCTGATGTACCTGACTGTGAAAGTGGATCCCTTCGATGAGACCGGAATAGGTGAGTAACTGTTCCAACTGCATCTCACCCCATTGTCCACGCGACTGACCAGAGGACATGGCCGCCACCAGTTGTGCGGTAGCAGCTTCCAGAGTTGTGTAGTTGCGCTGCACTGCGTCGATTTGCTCGCGCAAGGTGGCCGCCGCTGCCGCTCGTTGCACTTCTGCGTCCTGTGCCTGCCGGCGCAGCCCTTCAACTGAATCTCGCAGTGGTTGCAATCGCTCGTCAAGGGCCGACCGATCGCTATGTTCTAGCGCAAGGCGATCCCGCTCAGAGCGCAGGAGGGTCATCTCACTGTGGAGACGAGCCTGCTCTGCGCTGGCAGCACGGTCGCCCTTGCGGCTGGCCAGCAGCCAACCCAAGGAAACCCCGAGCACGAGGCAGGCAATACCGGTAACGATGACGGCGATCAACACGGGAATGTGTCCTCTCTTTGACGCAGCCGAACCTAGCCGCATCGTCTGACATTTTGTGTGTCCTGCGGCAAGGTTGAGGTAAAACGTGGCAACCTAGGGGTGGTAGCCCCGCGAGTCTCCACCCCCGTAGACCGCGGGGTTACCCTTCACGGGCCGCAGTTGCCGGCAAGGCAGCATCGCTACCGTCTGGCCCTAACCAGTGGCCCTACCTTGGGCCAAGCTAAACGATGAGCGGGAAACCTGATCCGATGATGGCGGCCAACGGCAGCGACTGCACGATCGCTGGAGCAAACCGAAGCCCGGTGTAGTTGCTCACCACGATGGCGAAGAAACCCAACACGGCGAAAAGTAGCACCATGAATGGAATAAGTAGGGTCAGGATGCTCGGTGCCCCCAGCAACGCCACAGCCGCCAAGAGCACCACCGTGATGATCACGCGGTAGCCAATGAGGAGGCTGATGCGCCAACGTCGACTTGGTCGACTGACGAGCACGGCATCAGCGTAAAAGTATGCAAACAGAGACAGTGCCAAAACTACCGACACCCACCAGCGGGGTCCGACGAATGCCGTCGTGGCCCAGGTGACCCTAGCGCTCACAACGATGAGCGCGGTCACCGCTAAAGCGAAGCCCGACGATGCCAGGATTCCACGAAGATCCGGTGGCCCATATTCGCGCCGCGGCAGCGTTCCCACGAATCGCAGCGTCACGGCAACGACGATGGCCATAAGTAGGAACCAACCGGCGAGATATCCGGCCACCGCTACCGGCAGGACACCGGTCACATTCTGCGGAATCAACCCAAGCACCACCACGCCCGCAATGGCTGAGCCCAGGGTGATCACCAGACCCTGCCACCCCCGCACACTTTTTTGCGCGATCGCAGGTCGATTGGGCCCGAACAGTATGCGAGCCAATGGCACCGCAAGCAACCCGCCGGCTACCAAGAACAGCAGCAGCCACAACCACGCCTGGTCAAGATCGGCAACCGGTGCACCCCGTTGCTGCATAGAAGAATCTAGCCAGTCCAACATCAACTGCGCGGTGGTGTCCGACCAGATAATCGTGATGTGTTCCACGGCAGGAATCACCTGCGCCTCAACAGCGTTTCCAACACCAAAATCCCCGTATCGCGTGCCCTCCACGCCCCCAGGCTGCAGAAGATCAAGTTGTTGTTGGGCTGCGATCTGAAATCTCTCCGGTTCATTGGCGCCGTAGAGCAGTAGCAGATTCGTAGGGCGATTAAGGACCGGCGTCGCATCGGGCAGGCTCAAACTCACCGTGCCCGCTGACTGATCGGGATTATCGATAGCGAAGCGCACGACAGCACCTGCGCCCATGGAATGGCCCACCAGTCCGATGCGTGCAGCATCAACCCCGGGCTGCTGCACCAACCAATCACGAATAATGCCGAGATCAACCTGCAGATCAGGACGAGTGGTGTCGTCAATGCTCGCCGCGTTGGAGTTCGCGCCATGGCCGCGTTGATCGGGTAGGGCCACGATGTAGCCCGCGCGCGCCAAGACTCGGCCCAACGGCTCCATGATCACCGACGAGGCCGCGAAACCATGCAGCATGATCACCGCAGGGCGACCAGGTGCGGCAGCAGTCGGCTGAATCAACGTGACCGGGATGCCATTGACGGTTGTCCGAGTGTGCTGAAGATCGCTATTTGCCGTGGCTACCCCCCACATCGCCGGTAGCGCCAGTACGAGAGCGACAGCGGTGAGAACCAATGTGGAGATCGTTCGCCGCTGCACCCTGGCAAAGGTACTCGCAACGACTGATGGTGCGGGCATTAATCGAGACTCCCGGGCACCGATCCTGGTAGCGACGTTCCAGCAGCCCGAGCCGTCTGCTCAGATAGTGCCATGGCCAGCCGTTTGAGCGACGTGTTGTTTGATGGCGGCAATAAGACGACGCCCCTTGATGGCGTATGCGAACAACTCTTCCTCGTCACCAAAGACAGTGGTATCGACCGATTCGTTCGCTACGCGGTGCTCCTTACCCTTTCTGCGGTAATTGCCACCGGTGGTGTGCTCGTGGATTCCACCGCCACGGTCATCGGAGCAATGATCGTGGCCCCGCTGGCGACCCCGATTCTGGCCGTTGGCTTGGCCATCACCACCGTGCGACCACGGCAGGTTGCCACCTCCGGACTGATCATCGTGGCGTCGGTGGCGTTCGTGATCCTGGTGGGAGTTGTGCTCAGTGCCGTGCTACCAGCTGCGGTCAACCTCGACCAGAACTCCCAAATCACCGGTCGCATCTCACCCAACCTCATTGACCTGCTCATCGCTGTGGCAACCGGACTCGTGGGCGGTTTCGCCATCTCCCGCAGCGACCTCGCCGGAGTGTTGCCCGGTGTGGCCATTGCCATCAGTCTGGTGCCGCCGCTGTCTGTCGTGGGTGTGGCTCTGTCTGCCGGTGGGTTCAGCCAGGCGTTCGGCGCGCTTCTTCTGTTCCTCTCCAATACCGTGGCCATGATCGGTGCTGGTGCATTGGTCTTCACTATCGCCGGTTACAACGCTGCTGCCCGAAGGTCGCGAAGCGAGGTGCGTCGGCCCATCATCATCGTTGCCGGCCTCACCCTCGTCTTGGTCTCATTCTTGGCCGTAACCAGCGCACAAACCGTGGCCCAGGCCGTTGAATTCACTCGCGTTGAAGTCTCAGCCACGAAATGGCTCCGAGACAGTAAATACGCGGTCACCAGCGTGACTCCCGCACCAGACGGTTTCGTGATCACCGTCATTGGTGATGGACCGTTACCCGACACGGCCGTGTTTTTCGACAACTTCGATCAGGTTCTTTGGTACACGCCTACGTTCCAGATTCGTGTGATCACGGGCTCGGTTGAGCCCCTGCCTCCTCCGGCCGCGACAACGTCTAACTAGCCACCCTCATTCTTCTTGAGCGTGCATTGCCGCCAGTTCTAACGCCACGTCAATAATCATGTCTTCTTGACCACCCACCACTTTGCGTCGACCAAGCTCAAGCAAGATCTCTGCCTGGGAAACGTTGTACCGCTCCGCTGCGCGCTGAGAGTGCAACAAGAATGACCCGTAGACACCAGCGTAGCCCAGCAATAGTCCGGCACGATCAATCACCTGCTGGCGCGGCATCAGCGGACGCACAATTTCTTCAGCAAGATCCATCAGCTTGAGCGGATCCACGCCGGTCATGATTCCGTATCGGTCACTGACCGCTGCGAGAATTTCGGTCGGGCAGTTTCCCGCACCAGCTCCCAGGCCCGCCGATGTACCGTCCAGGTTGGCCGCACCTTCTTCATAGGCCGCAATTGAATTAGCCACCGCCATAGATAAATTGTTGTGCGCATGAACGCCGACCGGAACATCCAGGGCAGCCACGAGCGCGCCCACTCGACGGCGTACATCCTCGGTGGTCATGGCACCGGCAGAGTCGGCGATATAAATGGAGTCCGCGCCGTAAGACTGCATGAGCAGTGCCTGCTCGGCGAGTCCCTCCGGTGAGTTCATGTGCGACATCATCAAAAAGCCGATGGTCTCCATGCCCAGGCTTTTGGCGACCTTGATGTGCTGTTCGGAAATATCAGCTTCGGTGCAGTGCGTGGCTATGCGAGCCATGCCAACACCGAGTTCCTTCACCTCGCGTAAGTCATCCGCAAGCCCAATGCCAGGCAGTAGCAGGCACGCAATTTTGGCGTTACCTGAAACTTCACATGCCTGGGCGATCAGATCCTTCTCTGGAACCGCGGAAAACCCGTAGTTGAAACTGGATCCACCAAGTCCATCACCGTGAGCAATCTCGATCACCTGCACACCCGCTGCATCGAGTCCCTGCACGATCTTCATGACATCTTCGGCGTAGTACTGGTGACTAATTGCGTGGGAGCCGTCACGCAGCGTGGAGTCAATAAGTCGAAAATCTGCTGTTGTACTCATAACTGCGCCGGCTCGCTCAAACCGGTAACCCGATGCTTTGCCACAGCCTCGCCCACCCGCATCGCCGCCACCGTCATAATGTCGAGGTTTCCCGCGTACTCCGGCAGATAGTCACCAGCACCGGCAACCTCCAGCAAAATCACTGCGCGATGCGGCACAACCCCACCGGGTGTGTGGAAAGGACCTTCCTCAATCACCGGAGGATTTTTCAAGCGATACCCGGGCACGAATGATGTCACCTGCTTTTCCATGTCGTAGACCGATTCGATGACCGCATCATGATCAGATCCCTCGGGAATTCCAGCGAATACCGTGTTGCGCATCATTATCGGAGGGTCAGCCGGATTTAACACGATGATGGCCTTGGCATGCTCGGCGCCGCCAATTTCACGCAGCGCCATTGATGTCGTCTTGGTGAACTCATCAATATTTTGGCGAGTGCCAGGCCCGGCTGAGCGACTGGCCACCGTCGACACCATTTCGGCATAGGGAAGGACGTTAAGCGCACGTCTCACGGCGAACACCATGGGTGTTGTGGCTTGCCCCCCGCAGGTGACCAGATTGATATTGGGCGCATCAAGATGCTCGTGCATATTGACCGCGGCGATCACTTTGGGTCCGCGGGAAGCAGGAGTGAGATCAATGGCGGTGATACCGGCGTCTTGATACTTGTGGTGATAACGAACGTGCACGTAAGCGCTGGTCGCATCAAAAATCATGTCGAACTCATGAGCGTGCTTCAGCACCCAGTCCGGCCCATCATATGGTGCCTGCAAGCCGAGTGATTTTGCCCGCTTCAGGCCGTCGCTGTCAGGGTCAATGCCCACCAACGCCGTCAGGTTGAGGGTGTCCGAGCGCAGCATTTTGATCATGAGGTCAGTGCCGATATTGCCTGAACCAATGATTGCGCAGCGAAGGGCCATGGGCACATCCTCTCCCGGCAAAATTGCTGCCTAAACGCGCCCCTTCAACATGAGGTCCCAGTACAGGCGCGGCAAGCCCACCTTCTTGAACCGGTTGAAGTCCGTGATCTCCTTCATCTGATTGACACCCTTGAGTGACGGGCGCGGATTGAGGTCGTAATCGAACTCGCACAGAAGCAACTTCTTGCGGCTAGTGGTGATGGGACAGGAGGCATAACCGTCGTAGTGACCAGCGCCCACACCGCCCTTCAGCGATGCCATCACGTTATCTACCACTACCGGTGCCTGTTTACGGATTGCAGCACCGGTTTTGGAGTTTGGTGAATTGGTGCAATCTCCAAGACCGAACACCTCGGGATAGATCGTGCTCTGCAGAGTGTGCTTGTCAACTGCCATGTAGCCGAAGGGACTAGCCGGATCCACCAGAGACGTCTTTGCCAGCCAGTCTGGTGCGCTTTGCGGGGGCACCATGTGGGCGAAGTTATACGGCAGGGTCTGCGTTTCACCGGTTTCGTTGTTCTTGACCTCCATGGTGTTGGCCGCACCGTCCATGCTCGTGACCACACTGTTGAGGTGAACCTCGAATCCGTACCGGGCCGCAACATCCACCAACACGTCCGACCACACCTTGACCCCGAACATTCCTGGCGTGGGCAAGATCATGACCTTACGAATGTTGTCCAGCACCCCCTGTTCACGCCAGAAATCAGCGGCCAGGTACGCGATTTTTTGTGGCGCGCCAGCGCATTTGATCGGCCCGGCAGGCATGTGGAATACCGCGGTTCCTGAGCGCGTGCGCTGCACGTTTTCCCAGGTCTTGGGTGCCAGGTAGTAGTCATAGTTCGACGAAACGCCATCCTTGCCCATGGCGTCAGCCAGACCCGGGATTCCGTTCCAATTCAACTGAATTCCAGGGGCGACGATGAGTCGATCGTAAGTGACAGTCGTGCCGCTGGCTAGCTGCACGGAGTTAGCCTCAGGATCAATTCCACTCGCCGCATCATGAATCCACGTCACGCCTCGAGGCATCACCCAGGCCATGGGTCGCACACTTTCGGCGTCTTTGGCCCGCCCACCGCCCACCAAAGTCCACAACGGCTGGTAGTAGTGCACATCGGAGGGTTCAATGACGGCAACATCGCGAGCTCCGGACCGCTTCAACCGAGCGGCAACCGTAATGCCGGCTGACCCGCCGCCGATGATGACGATCTGATAGTGGGTAGACATGGCAAACCTCCAGGCGCAGGAAACACGTGTAATGACGTGGTCGATTAACCCCACTATAGGGCTCATCCATATACTCCCGGGGGTATTTGCCTGAGGTCGTGCTTCAACGACACTCACGAGGCGGGCATACTAAAAATTATGCTGCGCATGCCTGCCGAGTGGGAACCACACGAGCGCACCTGGATGGCATGGCCGTGCGCTGCCTACGCCCTGGGCGATAAGGCACGGATGGCGGCACAGTCGTGGACGGCGTGGGCGGGGGTCGCGCAGGCCGTTGCCATGTTCGAACCCGTCACCGTCTTGGTAGACCCGGCCGTCGAATCCTCCGTGCGCACCTACGTGCAGGTGGATGCCCCGCACCCCATCACCGTATTGCCGCTGCCGTTGGACGATTCGTGGGTGCGCGACACGGGCCCTACCTTCGTCATCAACGATGGCGGCGGCACACCGTCCGTGCATGGCATTGACTGGACGTTCAATGGCTGGGGACAGCAGTCCTGGGCACGTTGGAAGAACGATGATGAAGTGGCCGCTGCCGTGTGTCATGCAGCGGGAGTGGGCGTAAGTCGATCACCCCTTGTCAACGAAGGAGGTGGCATCCATGTGGACGGACGCGGGACGGCACTCATTACTGAGACGGTTCAGCGAGATCCACAGCGCAACGGCACGTGGACCAGACACGATGTGGAGGCTGAGCTTAAGAACAAACTCGGTGTCAACCGGGTCGTATGGCTCCCACAAGGCCTCACGCGAGATTACGACGAGTTTGGCACTCGCGGCCATGTCGATATCGTTGCGTGTTTTGCTCCAGACGGGTCAGTCCTTCTGCATGACCAGCGCAATCCAGACCATCCAGACCACGCCGTTTCCCAGCAGATTCGACAGTTCTTGACCGGCGAAGGGTTCTCGGTTGTCGATGTACCCGCTCCGGCAACACTGCGAGATGAGATCGGGTTCGTGGACTACAGCTACATCAATCACTACGTGGTCAACGGCGGGGTCATCGTGTGTGCATTCAACGACCCCCACGACGATGAAGCGGCTGACATCATGGCCAGGGTGTACCCCGACCGCCAAATCGTCCGCGTTGATGCCCGGCACATCTTCGCCCTCGGTGGCGGTATTCACTGCATCACCCAGCAGCAGCCGCAGGTGATCTGATGCCCCTGACACCCAGCGAGGCTGACCACCTACTGCTGTTCACCCAGGCACAACTTGCCCAGCAACGTCGTGACCGGGGTTTACGCCTCAATGTTCCCGAAGCCACCGCGCTCATCGCCCACCAGATTTGTGAGTGGGCACGAGATGGACGTGACCTTGCCACGGTGCGCCAGGATGCACGCTCTGTCCTGTCTTCTGAAGACGTGCTACCCGAAGTGCCCGGAATCGTGACCCAGATCAAGGTGGAAGCACGCTTCGATGATGGAACGCGACTTGTTGTCGTGACCAACCCCTTTGGTGCCGGTTCCAACGATGAACTCCTTCAACAACAAGATCTGACAGCTCCGGAATCAGTCGCACAGATCCAGCTACGCAACTGCGCCGACATCGACATCGGAATCACGTCACACATGCACCTTGCCGAGGTCAATCCCCGAATTCGCCTAGATCGCGAAAGCGCGCTGGGCATGCGTTTAGCACTGCCCACGGGCGACACGTTATTGCTCGCACCCGGCGAAATAATCGAAATCGGAATGGTGCCCATCACCGGTGATCGCATCATCATCGGCAACTCCGGGTTAATTGATGGCCCTGTCGATGATCCGGCGGTGCGGGCCCGCGCAATAGCTGATCTTCGACGCTGCGGCTATCTCGACTCGTTCGGACTCACATTCGTTGGTGACCCAACCTCGGTCGATCTTAACCGAGCAGAACTTGCCGCAGGTGCTGCCTTGACAACCCTGCAGCAACGGCGGGCGCAATCCGACGGAATGTTTCACGCATGAGCGTCTACGGCCCGCGAGCCGGGGACACCGTCGTGCTCGGCGGCACCGGTTTGGCTCTACACATTGATGACCGAGTTGCCGATACCCACGACGAATTCCGCGTTGGCTTCGCCAAGACAGGGCGTGATGGCATCGGGCTGAAGGCAATCCCGACGACCCAATCATGTGACGTGGTGCTGTCCAATGCCATCGTGCTCGATCCGATCACCGGTGTTCGCGTGGCCAGCATCGGCATCAAGGATGGTCGCATTTCTGGCGTCGGAAAGGCAGGCAATCCCGACACGACGAACAACATTGACGTCGTGGTGGGATCTGGGACCGTGGTTATTGATGCCGATGGATTGATTGCAACTCCCGGAGGGATCGATACACACGTTCACTCGTTGAGCCCCAGGGTTTTTGACTCGCTGATCTCCAGTGGCATCACAACGGTGATCGCACAAGAGACCGGACCGGTGTGGGGTGTGGGAATCGGGTCAGCGCGTATGTTGCGCCAGGCCTACCGAACCATGGATAATTTTGCCATCAACATCGGACTTCTTGG
>ERZ887851.2358-NODE-2358-length-14843-cov-12.620571_pt1 | contig 14843 bp, 10 predicted proteins | sample MGYA00521100_ERZ887851 | MGnify/ENA primary metagenome ERZ887851 (study PRJEB32303, sample SAMEA104408602) | aquatic metagenome | biome: Brackish water; feature: Pelagic; material: water | place: Baltic Sea | collected 2014-06-06T16:11:00 | depth 11,444 m ...
CCCCCGCGGGTTGATAGTGCAATGGTGCGCATGGTGCCAAAGGCTCAGCCGCCTGTGGTTGACGTGGGCGCTTTTTCTGAAATGGTGCAGATCGCTTTTAGCCAGCGCCGTAAGCTATTGCGTCACACCTTAGGTGCCTGGTTAGAGGCAAAAGGGTACACGGGACCGTTTGATGTCCGCCGCCGGGCAGAAGAGGTTACTGTCGATGAGTATGTGGCGCTGCATCAGGCCGTGCACGGCTCGCGATAACTGGCGCGGTACAGGCCAAAAAAAGCCAGCAGTGTTTGCTGGCTTTTCTACGCTAGGCTAAGCCTGAGCACCTAGGCGGCTGTTAACCAGTAGCCTGCGTTAAATGGACTGCTCATGCGCAAGGCCATTGGGCTAACGTCTACCAACTTATCGGTGGGCATGGGCTCTTCACCACCTTCCAGATTAATGGCAACCGTTTCCCCCGTCGCCGCGCGTGCAACTGCGAACGAGTAGAAGCAACGGAAAGGCACTTTGCGGTCATTCCAGTAGTCCGCCGCATCGCGGAAGATGTCCAGCAACTGCTCGCGTGCTTCTTTGTCAAATTTCGAGTGCGATGGGATGTGCTCCAAAACCGCTACGAAGCCAGTTTGGGGCCCAGACTTGTGCAGGGTGTCTGTGATAGCGCTGTACAGCGTATCAAAGCTTTTGTTGCTGCTAGCCGGTAGTGTGTACTGCGCGTTGATGAGGTCGAGCACGTCCTGCTTCACTTGGGCTTTGCCCACGTTAGCGTAGAGGAAGTGATGCCCCAAAAACTCAGCAGCGCGCTGCAACTCGCTCACACGGTGTGCGCGAATAGATTGAACAATGTTTGTACGAACCGTACGAAGTGGCGTATCCATCTCCGCTTCTTTCTTTTCAATAAACAATTAAAGCTAGGCCATCGCGAAAAAGTACGCCACACCCTGAAGGGCGCCGCACTGTGGTGCGTGACCAGCAGGAACGACAATTAGCAAACTTTTTCGGTACAAAAGATCCAAAGGCAATCAGCAAATGTGACCACCTTTTGATCATCAAGGGTTAACCCTGAAAGTAAGGCGAGAGTTTGCCTGATTCTCGCCAAAAACGCAAGCTTGTTTCCTACAGACAGGCGCTATCGGCCTCAGACAGGCGGGAACCCAGGCCCCAAGTTGCCTAAAAAATAAGCAAACCCGGGGCGAAGAGCTTAATTCCGTTGTACGTTTGCATCAGCGACGGTGAGTGCCGTCATATTCACGATGCGGCGTACGGTCGTGCTGGGGGTCAGGATGTGCACGGGCTTACGGGCACCCAACAGAACAGGGCCGATGGCAATGCCGCCGCCAGAGGTGGTTTTGAGCAGGTTGTAGGCGATGTTGGCGGCATCAATGTTGGGAAGCACCAGCAAATTAGCCTCGCCGCGTAGCAGGCTGTCAGGCATCAACTTATCACGGGCTGCGGCATCGAGTGCCACATCACCGTGCATCTCCCCATCGACCTCCAGCCAAGGCGCTTGCTCCTTGAGCAAGGCCAGGGTTTGCCGCATCTTGACCGCGCTGGGTTGATTGGAGGAGCCAAAGTTGGAGTGCGATAACAAGGCTACCTTGGGCGTGATGCCGAACCGCCGCATTTCTTCCGCGGCCGCTAACGTAATCTCGGTGAGCGCTTCAGCGGACGGGTCATAGTTCACGTGTGTGTCGACTAAGAAAACCTGCCGGCCGGGTAGCATCAGGCCGTTCATGCAGGCGTAAGTGGTCGCGCCATCGCGCTTACCAATGACCGGATCGATGTAGTCCAGGTGATTGAGTGTGCTCCCCCATGTCCCACAAATTAGGCCGTCAACATCGCCGTTTTCTAACAACATAGACCCGATCAGCGTCAGCCTTCTGCGCATTTCAATTTTGGCCAGTTGCTGGGTAACCCCATGCCGCGCTGTTTTTCGGTGGTATTGCTGCCAAAAAGCGTGATACCGGTCATCTTGCTCAACGTTGACAACGTCATAGTCCACGCCCTCCTTCAGTCGCAGGCCGAACTTCTGAATGCGTTGGACGATGACGGCGGGCCGACCAATGAGCGTGGGTCTGGCCAGCCCCTCGTCGGAGACCACTTGGCAAGCGCGTAACACGCGCTCTTCCTCGCCTTCAGCATAGGCCACCCGCTTAATCTGTGCGGCTTTAGCTGCCGCGTAGATCGGCTTCATGAGGGTGCCGGATGCAAATACAAAACTCTGCAGGCGCTCCATATACGCCGCCATATCGGCAATCGGCCGCGTGGCGACGCCGCTGTCCATTGCTGCTTGCGCCACAGCCGGTGCGATCTTAATCATCAACCGCGGATCGAAAGGCTTGGGAATCAGGTACTCGGGACCGAAGGTCAGTTGCTCACCGATGTAGGCCGCCGCAACGACCTCGCTTTGCTCGGCCTGCGCAAGCTCCGCAATCGCGTGTACCGCCGCGACTTCCATTTCGTCGGTAATGGTGGACGCACCCGCGTCCAAAGCACCCCGAAAGATGTAGGGGAAGCACAGAACGTTGTTGACCTGGTTGGGGTAGTCCGTGCGGCCCGTTGCCATAACGGCGTCGTCACGGACGGTGCGGACTTCTTCTGGCAGAATTTCCGGCGTTGGGTTGGCCAAAGCGAAAATCAAAGGCCGCTCGTTCATGGCGGCAACCATTGCTGGCTTCAGCACACCCGCGGCAGACAAGCCCAAAAACACGTCGGCACCCTGAATAACGTCCGAGAGCGTGCGGAGATCTGTTTTCTGGGTGAACTGGGCTTTGTCTTCGTCCATGAGTTCGGTGCGGCCTTCGTAAACCAAGCCCCCTAAGTCGGTCACCCAAATGTGCTCGCGCGGTAGGCCAAGCTTTACCAGTAAGTTGAGGCAGGCCAGCGCGGCAGCCCCAGCCCCAGACGTCACCAGCTTGACTTGCTTGATATCTTTACCCAAGACCTTTAGGCCATTCAAAAATGCCGCGCCCACCACAATCGCGGTGCCATGCTGGTCGTCGTGGAAAACCGGGATTTTCATACGCTCGCGCAACTTGCGCTCGACGTAGAAGCAGTCTGGCGCCTTGATGTCCTCTAGGTTAATGCCGCCAAAGGTCGGCTCCAGCGCAGCAATGATCTCGACCAGCTTTGCGGGGTCACGTTCATTGATCTCAATGTCAAAAACATCGATGCCTGCGAACTTCTTAAATAAAACACCCTTGCCCTCCATCACGGGCTTGGACGCCAGAGGACCAATGTCGCCCAGCCCCAAAACGGCGGTGCCGTTGGTGATAACACCAACCAGGTTGCCTCGGCTGGTGTAGCGGAACGCATTGGCCGGGTCCGCCACAATCTCTTCGCAGGGCGCCGCTACGCCGGGTGAGTAGGCCAAAGCCAAGTCGCGCTGATTGGTTAGTTGCTTGGTCGCCGCGACCGCAATTTTTCCGGGTGTTGGGAACTCGTGGTAGTCGAGTGCCGCGCGGCGTAATTCGGCATTTTTGCTGTCGTTGGCGGATTTATTTTGTGTCATGGTGTGCTGCGAAAAGGCGCAGAGTAGGCTAGAGCCATTGATTTGGGCCCAATCATGCGATTGTAGGCAGTTACCTACCGTTTCGTTGGGCTGAATGGGCAGGCTTGGGGTCAGACGCTTTTGACTTTTTGGTCGCAAATACGCTAATCACGCGCGTGTCTTGCCCACTTGCTGCGCGCCATGTCGGCCACGCTGATTTCTTGGCGGCCCGGGTGCAGCGCCAGACAATCACCCGCTTGGAGAGTGCCGGTTTGCTCTACGCGCAAGTAAAACCCGGTGCGCGCCTCGGCGACCATCTCCTTTGCCGCGGTCGCATAGCCGAGCACGGCATTCAATTTGGCACAGGGTTCTCTATGTTGTGTGACGCGAAAGACAACGTTCGCCCCAACCAGCTGGTCGCCAACGAAGACCTCGTGTTCCAACAACCCTTCGATGCTTAAGTTCTCCCCCAACCCGCCCATCTCAAGCGGGGTCTCGAAGAGGCCGGGCGCTTGCGCCGCCCGCCGCGCCTGCCAAAACGGTAGGTGTTCAATGGGGTAGGCGTAGACGGCTTGGGAGATGCCCCCGTGATAGGCCAATTCGACCTGCTCGTCGCCGGCGAGCCCCAGGGTACCCACGTGTACCTCGCCTGTTTGCCCTCGCTTATCCATCGCGCTCATGACCGGGCGTCCCCCCACCATCAGGGGACGTGCAATGCCAACATTAACGCTGCGTATCGTGGCGTGACGGAGGGTCATGGGATTAGGGGTCACGCCCGCATGAGCGCCTCAATCTCGTCGATTGCGACCGGCACCTCGCGGGTCAAAAGGGTGCAGCCTTCAGCGGTGACCAAGGCGTCGTCTTCAATGCGAATACCTATGTGGTGAAAGGCCTCGGGCACCTGCTCTGCCGGGCGGATATAGAGCCCGGGCTCAATGGTCAACACCATGCCGGGTACCAGCGGCCGCGTCAGCGGTGTCGCCGGCGCAACGCCAGCTGACGCCTCGCTAAGCGGCTCACTGTAAGCGCCGCAGTCGTGGACATCCAAGCCGAGCCAGTGGCTGGTTCGGTGCATATAAAACGGGCTGTATAGCCGGTTGGCAATCACGTCGTCAACGGTGCCCGCGTCTTGCCGGTTGAGTATTCCCAAGTCGAGTAGGCCTTCGCAAAGCACGCGCAGCGCGGCGTCATGTGGGTCATTAAAGCGGGCGCCTGGGCGCGTCGCGGCGACAGCGGCCTCTTGGCTTGCCAGTACCACCGCGTAGACGTCCCGTTGCGGTGCGCTAAACACGCCATTGGCAGGAAACGTACGTGTGATGTCGGCGGCATAGCCATCGAGCTCGCAACCCGCGTCAATCAGCACCAAGTCACCGGACACAACCGCCTGATTTCCCGCGCGGTAGTGCAAAACACACGCGTTCGCACCGGCGGCGACGATCGATGTGTAGGCTGGGAACTGCGCGCCGCCGCTTCTAAACGCGTGTAAGAGCTCCGCTTCCAAATGGTATTCCCTCAAGTCCTCTCCTCGCCGGAGGGCCGCCGCACTGTAGCGCATTGCCCGGACGTGTGCGTGGGCGCTGATGCTGCCCGCACGGCCCATGGTCTGTATTTCGTGGGTATCTTTAACGAGGCGCATTTCATCCAGAATCGCGCACACGTCGCTTTGCATGGATGGACACCGTACGCCAGCACGCGCTTTCGCTCGCACCGCATCTAGCCAGCGCTCAACGTCCTGACCCAGGCCTTCGTGGGTGGCAAAGGGCCACCAGACGGCGTGCTTATTTTCAAGTTGCTTCGCAATCACGGCGTGCTTCTCAGCGATGGGGGCTGCTGATTGAATGCCAAGCGCGCTGGGTGCCTCAAGGGGCCCCAATCGGTAGCCGTCCCACATTTCTCGCTCTAGGTCCTTGGCCTGACAGAGCAAGGTTGTGTGGCCGCTGCTGTCAATCAGTAAGACCGCATTGGGTTCCGCGAAACCACACAGGTAAAAGAAGTAGCTATCGAACCGAAATGGGAAGTCGGCATCCCGGTTGCGCATACGCTCGGGTGCCGTTGGAATAATGGCCAGCGCGTTTGGCCCCAAGGACTGCGCCAAGCGTGCGCGCCGTTCGGCGTAAACACCCGTGTCAGAGGGCGTGAGGTGTGTTTGTAAAAGCGGATTCATAGCGGGTTGCCTACTTGTTTAATGGCCAGTCTAACCCGTGCGGCCATGGCTGGCGTGGGGTGGGGTGGCGTTTAGCGTCGCCAATCGCGCTGGCGTGCCAACGTCCACCCATTGGCCGTCATAGCGCGCACCGCTAACCAATCCGGCATCCATGGCCTGTCTCAGCAGCGGTGCCAATGGGCTGGCAACGCCAGCGGGATTCCCCGCTGGAATCTGGGACCAGGCCTGCGAAAACAGGGTGGGTTTGAATAAACCAATGGTCGCGTAGGTGAGGCGCGGCCCCGTCGCGTCCGCCCCATGGTGTAGCAGACCGTCAGCCGTGAGGGTGAAATCACCGTGGGGGTGATGGTCTGGGTTGGCCACCATCCACAGGTGCGCCAAGCGTGGACTGCGCAAAAACGCGTCAACCCATGCCATGGGTCTGCCGAGAGTGTCCGACGTGCTGAAGTCAAAATCGGGTGCATAGACGTCACCCGCCGCTAGCCAAAATGCCGGGGCCGCTGCAGGCAACAGGGGCAGTGCGCGGGCGATACCGCCAGCCGTTTCCAGGGCGCGTCCGAAATCTAGGCCCTCGTGTGAGTAGTGAATGGGCAAGCCAGAGGCGTGGTCGCCAAAGTGCGATTCAATGTGCTCGCCCAACCAAGCCGTGTTCACAATGAGCGTCTGAACGCCGCCCGCTTGCATGCGTTGGGCCGCCCACGCCATGAGGGGTTGGCCGTGAACGGCCAGCATGGGTTTGGGCGTGTGATCGGTGAGCGGGCGCATGCGCTCGCCCCGCCCAGCTGCCAAAATGATGCCGTTGGTGATCATGTCGGACATTGTCCTGTATTTGCAACGCGCCTGCGACAGCGCCCAAGACAACGAAGGCGCTGGCGCATGCGGCTAAAATAATGGGCTGTCTGACGCGCGATGCTCAGGCGCCCTAACTGATACCACCCTTCACAGGACACCTATGGCCAACACCACCAATATGGCCAATGCAATTCGTGCATTGGCGATGGACGCTGTACAACAAGCCAACTCGGGTCATCCCGGCGCCCCTATGGGCATGGCTGACATGGCGGTTGCGCTGTGGTCTAAGCATTTAAAGCACAACCCAAAAGACCCGCATTGGGTGGACCGTGATCGGTTTGTACTTTCCAACGGCCATGGGTCGATGCTGATCTACAGCCTGTTGCACCTCACGGGTTACGATTTATCCATAGACGAGCTCAAAAACTTCCGCAAATTGCACAGCAAGACACCGGGCCACCCGGAGGTGGACGTGACGCCGGGCATAGAGACGACCACCGGCCCATTGGGCCAAGGCTTGACCAACGCCGTAGGTATGGCGCTTGCTGAAAAATTACTTGCCAACGAATTTAATCGCGCCGGGCATCAGGTGGTCGACCATCAAACCTACGTCTTCTTGGGCGATGGCTGTTTGATGGAAGGCATCAGCCACGAGGCCAGCGCGTTGGCCGGTGCTTGGAAACTAAACAAGCTGATCGCGCTGTACGACGACAACGGCATTTCCATTGACGGTCAGGTTGCCCCGTGGTTTGTTGATGACACCCCAGCACGCTTCAAGGCTTACGGTTGGCAAGTGATTGGCCCCATTGATGGCCATGACGTCCATGCCGTTGACCAAGCGATTGCTGCTGCCAAGAACAGTGCGGACAAGCCCACCTTGATTGTTTGTAAAACCGCGATTGGCAAGGGTTCACCTAACCGTGCCAACACCGCGAAGGCGCACGGCGAGCCGCTGGGCCCTGAGGAAATAGCGCTGACACGTGCAGCGCTCGGTTGGGACCATGCACCATTTGAGATTCCCGCCGCTGTGTATGACGATTGGAGCGCGGTGGCGACGGGTGCCGATGCCCAAGCCAGCTGGAGCACTCGTTTTGCAGCGTATCAAGCCGCACATCCCGCGTTGGCGTCGGAGTTGCTGCGACGGATGAAGGGTGACTTACCCGCTAATTTCCAGCAAATCGCGTTTGACGCCATTGTGGCTGCGGACACCAAGGCCGAGACCGTTGCGTCGCGCAAGGCCTCGCAAATTGCATTGGGCTTTTTCACCGCGGCATTGCCGGAGATGTTGGGCGGCTCCGCCGACTTAACCGGCTCTAACCTCACCAATACACCGTCGACTCCCAACCTGCGTGTGGACGCGGCGGGTGCCGTGAGCAACACCGCTGAAGGGGTGGGCGGGCGCCACATCAATTACGGCGTTCGTGAGTTTGGTATGGCCGCCATCATGAACGGCGTTGCGTTGCACGGTGGTTACATCCCTTACGGCGGCACCTTTCTGACGTTTAGCGATTACAGCCGCAATGCCATCCGTATGGCCGCCCTCATGAAGAAGCGCGTGGTGCATGTCTTTACGCACGACTCCATCGGTTTGGGTGAAGATGGCCCGACACACCAATCTATTGAGCATGCCGCCAGCCTGCGGCTGATTCCGAACCTAGACGTGTGGCGCCCAGCGGACACGGCAGAGACGGCGGTCGCATGGGCGTCTGCGTTGCAAAACACAACGCGGCCATCCGCGTTGCTGCTGTCGCGTCAAAACTTGCCATACAGCCCTAAGTTGGCCCTGGACGAAATCAGCAAGGGCGCCTATGTGCTCGCCGAGCCCAGCGAGGTGGGGTTGCGTAAGAAAGCGCAAGCGGTGATTGTGGCGACAGGGTCCGAGGTCGCGCTGGCATTGAAAGCGCAAGGCGTGTTGGCGCAGCGCGGTATTGCTGTGCGTGTGGTGTCTATGCCCAGCACCACCACGTTCGATCGCCAGACGGTGGCGTATAAGTTGTCTGTTTTGCCCAAGGGCCTACCCCGCGTTGCGGTGGAGATGGGCAGCACGGATGGCTGGTGGAAGTACGGTTGCGCTGCGGTCGTCGGTTTGGATACCTTCGGTGAGTCAGCGCCGGCTCCCGCCTTGTTTGCGCACTTCGGCTTTACCGAAAAGAACGTGGCAGATACGGTTGAAAAAGTGCTTCGTGGCTGATGTCGGTGGTCGCAACTGGCTGGCTGTAATTTGAATCAATGACGTGTAAATGAAAGATTAAAAATGACAATTAAACTAGGTATCAACGGCTTCGGTCGCATCGGCCGCATGGTATTCCGTGCCGCAACTGAGAACTTTTCTGACATCGAAATTGTGGCGATTAACGATTTGTTGGAGCCCGACTATCTCGCCTACATGCTGAAGTACGACAGCGTACACGGTCGTTTTAAAGGTGATATCGCCGTCGATGGCAACACGCTCATCGTGAACGGTAAAAAAATCCGCCTGACCGCCGAGCGTGATCCGGCTAATCTCAAATGGAATGACGTGGGTGCCGACGTTGTCATCGAGTCAACGGGCTTGTTTTTGACCAAGGAGACGGCAGAGAAGCATCTGGCCGCTGGCGCGAAAAAAGTGATTTTGAGTGCGCCGTCCAAAGACGATACGCCCATGTTTGTTTACGGCGTTAATCACGAAAGCTATGCCGGCGAGGCCATTATCTCGAATGCCAGCTGTACGACCAACTGCTTGGCACCTGTTGCCAAGGTGTTGAACGATACCTGGGGCATTAAGCGTGGCCTGATGACGACCGTACACGCGGCGACCGCGACGCAAAAAACCGTTGATGCACCGTCAAACAAAGACTGGCGTGGTGGTCGCGGTATTTTGGAAAATATTATTCCTTCCAGCACGGGCGCAGCAAAGGCGGTGGGTGTCGTCATCCCCTCATTGAACAAGAAGCTGACCGGCATGGCCTTCCGTGTCCCCACGTCAGACGTGTCTGTCGTTGACTTGACGGTCGAGCTCGAGAACGAAGCCAGCTACGAAGAAATTTGTGCGGCGATGAAGGCGGCCAGTGAAGGCGCGATGAAGGGCGTTTTGGGTTACACCGCAGACAAAGTCGTGGCCACTGATTTCCGCGGTGAGTCGTGCACCTCGGTGTTTGATTCTGAGGCGGGTATTGCTTTGGATAAGACGTTTGTCAAAGTGGTCAGTTGGTATGACAACGAATGGGGCTACTCCAACAAGTGTTTGGAGATGGCGCGTGTGGCGGCTAGCAAGTAAACCGTGACCTGCCCTGTGCATTAAAAAGCCGGCGACTTGCCGGCTTTTTTGTGAGCGCGCCATGCAGCGACAACTAAGGTTTGTCTGGGCAGTCCGAAATACGCAACTCGCCGTTGTCATAGCGCGGAATCGCATCCAGTGCCGCCAATAAGCGGTCGCGATCTAAGGCGGTGTGTGCATAAATAGCGACCTCCCAGACAAGACTGTCTGGCCGAGATTGCCTCACCTCAAAGCCCTGTTCGCGGCGTGCGTTCAACTCTGCCAGTAGGGCGTTCGCTGCCCCCTCCGTGCTGAAGGTGCCGACGATGACGCCTGGCGGCAAGGGGGGCTTGCTGTCTCTGTAATCCAAACCCGCCCGGCGCAGCCGGGTTTTTAACTGCGCCAAGGCCTGCCCGCTGCCGTCGTTGATGACGACCCAGCGTTGGTCAAGCTGGCTGGGTAACAGCCGCCACAGCACGTCGTCCGCTTGGCGGGTCAGTGCAGCCAATAGCGCGGACTTTGCCTCGGCGGGCCAAAACCGCGCTTGCCAGCAACTGGCGGGCATCACCGACTGGCTCGTTGCGTTTGTAAAGGGTGGTGGCACCGCGCTGGTTGGCGTTTCTGCGGTGGGTGTGGATGCGGCGGGTGTTGATGGGGGGGCCGGCGCAACGGGCGTAACGGGTGCAACGAGCGCAACCGGTGCGACGTCGCGTGCGGCGTCGGGAGCCAGTGCGCCATCCGTTTCAGCAGCAGCCTCAGCAGCGGCCTTAGCAGCCTTCGCATCGTTCGGGCGCTCGGAGGACGCGTCGGTACTCAGACTTGGCGCAGGGAGACCCACCGATCGCAGGTGGTCATGACCCCAGAGCCAAACAAGCCCGTTAAGGGTTAGAAGAAAAATGATGACTAGGTAGCGCATGGCCGAACACTGACTTCTTGGCTGATGATGTCGACCATTGTGCCGTCCGCTCTTTCTAAGCGCAACGCACCTGCCGCCGTAACGCCGCGCGCGGTGCCAGTTGTCCCGTCGGACAACCGCACGGCCACGTCCCGCAGTGCGTCCCTGTCGGCGTAGCGCTCAATCAGCGAGGAAAAGCCCGACTCTGTAAAGTGTGCGAAGGCGGCGAAGACCTGATTGACACAGTGAGCGGCTGTCTCACCGATGTCCAGCGCGGGGTCGCCTGTGACGTCACGCAAGCCAATGGGTGGCACGGCGGCCGCAGTGGGGTGCAGCAGCTGTGGCGTCTGTATGTTGAGGCCCACCCCAACCACCACAAAGCGGGTGTGGCCAAGCGTGGCCACCTCAATCAAAATGCCTGCCAGCTTTTGCTGGTCTACCCATAAATCATTTGGCCATTTAATGTGTGCGCGTGGGGTGAGCTTCTCTGCCAGCGCCAAGCCAATGGCCAGTGACAGGCCTGACAGCGGCGCGTCAGCCGCCATGGGTAGGCCAACCGAAAAACTCAGGGAGTCGCCTGCAGGGCTCTCCCAGGCCTTACCTGAGCGGCCTTTGCCGGCGGTCTGGGTGACGGCCATCAGCACCACTGGTTGGTGCTGCCCTGCGCGGGCCCGCCGCATGAGCGCGGTGTTGGTGGAGTCAATCGAGGGAAGCACCTCTACGCTAACATCCGGCCACGTGGCGTGGTTGTCCAACCAGATGGCTTCCGCTGCGCCGTTGAGCGCGCGAAACACGTCGTCGCTGGCGTCGGATGCTCGCGGGTCGGTCGTGGTCACTTTGTGGCGACGGGCTTGGTCTTGGGCCCTGCTTTAGGCGTTGCCTTGACCTTAGACTTGACCTTAGGCTTGGTCTTGGTCTTTGTCTTCGTTGCCTTAAACGCGTCGGCGTCCGGTGTCGGTGAGAGCAGGGTGCCACGGCAGGTTGGTGCGCCGCACCAGCAGGGGTAGTCGGCCTTCAACTCGTCGCTCATAGGCTCGTCAATGACCAAGCCATAGTCATAAAACAATTCGTCACCGGCCGCGATCGCGCGCAACGTTTTGATGAATACGCGTCCGCCCTCCTCGCTGGCTTCGCAGTTGGGGTCGCAGCTGTGATTAATCCAACGTGCGCGGTTACCGTCGACGTTGGCATCGATCACCCGAGACTCATCAATGTGAAAATAAAACGTGTGATTCGGTTGGCTGGGGTCATGTGGGTGGCGGCGCAAGGCCTCCTCCCAGTCAATAATCTCACCAATGTATTCGATGAGGGTGTCATCCGCTTTGAGGTCGGTTAGGGCGAAGACGCCTTTGCCGTGGACCTCGGAGTCGCGTGCCTCAACGCGGGCTTTGTATTGTTGGGCCGCAGCGCACATTTTGGCCGTTGGTTTTGAGCGAGTGGTGGCGTTGGTTTTGGACAAGATAAAACAGACTCAAAAAATTTGGTAAGGTTCCCCTACCTGTGCATCGTTGCACGGGGGGGTGTTTGTGCGTTAGCAGACAGAACAGATTGTAGACAGATGAAAACATTAGTCATTGCTGAAAAGCCTTCGGTTGCAAAAGATATTGCGGCAGCGCTCACGTCAACGACGGGTGCTTTTCAGAAGTCAGACGACGCCTTTGAGAACGAGCAGTATGTGGTGACCTCCGCGGTGGGACACCTTGTAGAGATTGCGGCGCCAGAGGCGTTTGACGTGAAGCGCGGTAAGTGGAGCTTCAATAACCTGCCCGTCTTGCCCCCGCATTTTGACCTGCGTCCCATAGAGAAGACCAAGTCGCGTTTGAACGCAGTCGTGAAACTCGCGAAGCGAAAAGACATTGACCGCCTGATCAATGCGTGTGACGCCGGACGCGAGGGCGAGCTTATTTTTAGGCTCATTGAGCAGTTTGCGAGTGAGAAGAAACCGTTGGGTAAGCCTGCACGGCGTTTGTGGCTGCAGTCTATGACACCGCAAGCCATTCGCGATGGGTTTGTAAATTTGCGCTCTGATGAGCAGATGCAACCGCTGGCCGATGCTGCCCGCTGCCGATCAGAGGCGGACTGGTTGGTTGGTATCAACGGCACGCGTGCCATGACCGCGTTTAACTCCCGCGATGGGGGCTTCTTTTTAACCACTGTTGGGCGGGTGCAAACCCCCACCCTATCGGTGGTGGTGGTGCGCGAGGAGGCCATTCGCAAGTTTGTGAGCCGGCCGTACTGGGAAATCCACGCCACCTTCAAAGTGACGCAAGGCGAATACGTTGGCAAGTGGTTTGATGAAAACTGGAAGCGGCCCCCCACGGCGGAGGGCGAGGTCCGAGACACAGAGCAAAAACCGGAGCGCCTCTGGGACGTGGCGCAGGCGCAAAAAATTGTGGATGCGGTGCGTGACCAATCTGCGACGGTGAGTGAGACCTCTGCGCCGTCTACCAAAGCCAGCCCTGCGCTGTTTGACCTCACCTCGTTGCAGCGCGAGGCCAACGGAAAGTTCGGGTACTCAGCCAAAACCACGCTACAAATTGCGCAAAGCCTGTATGAGCGCCACAAAGCGTTGACCTATCCGCGTACCGACTCGCGCGCCTTGCCAGAAGACTACGTGCCAACGGTTCAAGACACCTTCGCCATGCTGGCCAGTAGTGGCATGGCGCACTTGGCGCCACACGCGGCGTTGGCGATAGAGAAGTCGTATGTCCGCAAGTTGCCCCGTGTGTTCGACAACAAGAAAGTTAGCGACCACTTTGCGATCATTCCGACGTTGCAAGCGCCTTCAGGCTTGAGCGAGGCCGAGCAGAAAGTGTACGACTTGGTCGTGCGACGCTTCATGGCCGTCTTCTTCCCATCGGCAGAATTTTTGACCACGACGCGCATCACACGGGCAGCCGATCAAACGTTTAAGACCGAAGGCAAGGTGTTGGTAACACCCGGCTGGATGGCGATTTACGGCAAAGACGCTCAAGATGACGAGAAAGATGGCGTATCGCTGGTCGCCGTGCAAGCCGGGGAGGGCGCCCAAACCATAGAGGCCTTGTTAAAAGACCTCAAGACACGCCCGCCTGCGCGCTACTCGGAAGCGACGCTGTTGTCGGCCATGGAGGGCGCGGGGAAGTCCGTGGAGGACGACGAGTTTCGAGAGGCCATGCAAGAAAAAGGCTTGGGCACGCCCGCGACACGCTCCAGCATTATTGAGGGGCTAATTGCTGAGAAATACATGCTGCGTGAAGGGCGTGAGCTGATCCCGACCGCGAAGGCCTTTCAGCTCATGACCTTGCTGCGCGGCTTAGGTGTGGACGAGCTTTCGCGTGCAGAGCTAACGGGTGAGTGGGAGTACAAGCTCTCGCAAATGGAGCAAGGCCTGATGAGCCGCGAGAGCTTCATGGGCGAGATTGCGACGATGACAGAGCGCATGGTGCGTAAAGCCAAGGAGTATGACCGCGACACCATTCCGGGTGATTACGCAACGCTGACAACGCCATGCCCTAATTGCAGCGGCATTGTGAAGGAAAATTATCGGCGCTATACCTGCACCGGTGCGGCCACACAGGCCGAGGGTTGCGGTTTTTCGATTACGAAGATACCGGCAGGCCGTGCCTTCGAGTTGAACGAGGTAGAGACCTTTTTACGCGACAAGCAGATTGGCCCCTTGGACGGCTTCCGCTCAAAAGCGGGCTGGCCGTTCACGGCGGAGCTGGCGCTGAAGTGGGGCGAAGAGGATAAGAACTGGAAGCTGGAGTTTGACTTTGGCAACGACGCCAATGCCGATACCGGAGAAATTGTTGACTTCAGTGCGGCCACGGCATTGGGCGCTTGTCCGAGCTGTGGGGCCCGTGTCTTCGAGCACGGTAGCTCGTATGTTTGCGAAAAGTTGGTGCCAACCGAGGCGCAGCCGACGCCCAGTTGTAAATTTAAGTCGGGCAAGATTGTGTTGCAACAGCCGGTAGATACCGAGCAAATTCAAAAACTGCTCACCACGGGGAAGACCGACTTGCTGGACAAATTCGTGTCCATGCGTACACGACGCGCATTCAAAGCCTTCTTGGCGTGGAGCGCGGACGAGGGGCGGGTTGTTTTTGAGTTCGAGCCGCGCGTAAGCAAGTACCCTCCTCGGAAAACCGCCGCAGGAAAAACCACAGCAGCTAAGAAGGCAGCCACCAAACGCGCAACCGCCAAGAAAGCCGCCGGAGACGGTGTGACGGCGGCACCGGCTAAAAAAATCGCCGCTAAGAAGGCACCAGCGAAGAAGGCGGCGGCCAAGAAAACA
>ERZ887851.2359-NODE-2359-length-14841-cov-7.612268_pt1 | contig 14841 bp, 15 predicted proteins | sample MGYA00521100_ERZ887851 | MGnify/ENA primary metagenome ERZ887851 (study PRJEB32303, sample SAMEA104408602) | aquatic metagenome | biome: Brackish water; feature: Pelagic; material: water | place: Baltic Sea | collected 2014-06-06T16:11:00 | depth 11,444 m ...
TAATAATATACTATGATCTGAAATTGTATTTGTAAGTAATAATAAAATTTGTTATTATAATTGTAAATCAAAAGAATTATAATATTTTAGTAAAAAAAATTAACAAATTTAACTTTATGAAAAAAATTACTTCCCTAGCTTTAATGCTATTATTTACGATTGCTTCTTTTGGACAAGCAAGCAATTATAATGTAGGAGATGTTGTAGATGATTTTACAGTAACAGATACTGATGGCATAGTGCACAACCTTTATACTTACGCAGATGCAGGAAAACATGTTTATCTAGATTTCTTTTTTGACACTTGTGGGCCATGTCAGACTTGGCAACCTACTTATAGTGAGTTTTATGATAAATATGGATGTAATCAAGGAGATTTGATAATGATTTCTATAAATGATGGTTCTGATTCAGATGCAGAAGTTATTCTTTATGAAGAAACTTATGGAGGACCTTTTAATCATGCGCCAGCAGTAAGTGCAGACGGAGGTTCTGCTGCAGTGGATACAAATTTTGGAGTTGGTGCTTATCCAACTTTTATTTTAATTGGACCAGATAGAACTTTATTAGAAAAAGATATTTGGCCTTTAACAGATGTTTCTACTTTTGAAGCTACTTTTCCTAATGGTCTTGACCCTGAAGTTATGGAATGCACTATATTAGGAATTACTGATGTAGCAGCTGCAAGTTTCTCAATTTTTCCTACGGTATCAAATGGTCAAAATATTTCAATCGTTATGAATAACCAAGAGGCAACAAGTGTTAGAATATATGATATTACAGGAAAAGAAGTTTATGCCAACGATGCAAATTCAAATTCGATTGAATTTAGCTTAAATGTTAGTTCAGGAACGTATTTTGTAAAAGTAAATACTGAACGTAATTCAGCTACAAAAAAGATAATTATAAAATAAGTTAACTCTATTTATATAAAAAAAACCTTCAGAATCTCTGAAGGTTTTTTTATTGTTTAAAATTAACTATTTACCAAATCGTTTTCATTTCTAAAAACCAATTGATCATTAAAACTATCAAGTAGTATGATGCTATCGACAGTTACTTCTCCTGATAAAATATCTTTCGAAAGTTTATTCAGTACTTCTTTTTGAATAACTCTTTTTACAGGCCTTGCTCCATATTGAGGGTCGTACCCTAATTTAGCTATATAATCTATTGCTTCTTCTGTGGCATCTAACGTAATATGTTGCTTAGCTAACATCTTCGTAAGTCCTTTTAACTGTAATGTTACTATTTGTTTAATCTCTATTTTTGATAATGGAGTAAACATAATAATATCATCAATTCTATTTAAAAATTCAGGACGTACCGATTGTTTTAATAAACCTAAGACTTCTATTTTAGCACTTTCCATTGCTATGTCAATGTCTTTCAAGCTTTCAAATTTTTCCTGAATGATATGTGACCCCATATTGCTAGTCATAATGATTACGGTATTTTTAAAATCGGCAACTCGACCTTTATTATCAGTTAATCTTCCTTCGTCTAAAACCTGAAGTAAAATATTAAAAGTATCTGGATGTGCTTTTTCAATTTCATCTAATAATATCACAGAATAAGGTTTACGCCTAACAGCTTCTGTTAATTGTCCGCCTTCATCATAACCAACGTATCCTGGAGGCGCCCCTATTAACCTACTCACACTATGCCGTTCTTGATACTCACTCATATCAATTCGAGTCATTGCATTTTCATCATCAAACATATATGCTGCCAATGCTTTGGCTAATTCTGTTTTTCCAACACCAGTAGTGCCTAAGAATAAGAAAGTACCAATGGGTTTCTTTTCATCTTGCAATCCTGCACGACTCCTTCTAATTGCATCACTAACAGCCACTATAGCTTCATTTTGTCCAACTACTCGTTGATGTAATTCATCTTCTAGTTTCAATAATTTTTCACGATCACTTTGAAGCATTTTAGTGATAGGAATTCCAGTCCATTTTGCTACAACTTCGGCAATGTCTTCTGTTGTTACTTCTTCTTTTATTAAAGAAGTTTCATCTTCGTTTTCTGACAACTTAGTTTCTAAGTTAGTTAATTTCTCTTTTGCCTCTTTTATTTTTCCATATCTTAATTCAGCAACTTTCCCAAAATCACCATCTCTTTCTGCTATATCAGCTTCTTGTTTAAAAGCTTCGATTTCAGTTTTAATATTTTGAATGCCATCGACTATTTCTTTTTCGCTTTTCCATTTAGCATGAACAGAATTTCGTTCTTCTTTTATATTTGCTAAATCAGATCGCAATACTCTTAATTTAGTCTCGTCTTTTTCTCTTTTAATCGCTTCAATTTCAATTTCTAGCTGCATAATCTTACGATCCAAAACATCCAATTCTTCAGGTTTTGAATTGATTTCCATTCTAATTTTTGCAGCAGCCTCATCCATTAAATCAATTGCTTTGTCTGGTAAAAAACGATTGGTAATATATCGTTGTGAAAGCGCTACTGATGCTATAATAGCCTCATCTTTAATACGTACTTTGTGATGAGTCTCGTATTTTTCTTTAATACCTCTAAGTATTGAAATTGCGCTTTCGGTATCAGGTTCATTCACCATAACTTTTTGAAAACGTCTTTCTAAAGCCTTGTCTTTTTCAAAATATTTTTGATACTCATCTAGTGTAGTTGCACCAATGGCTCTAAGTTCACCTCTTGCCAGTGCAGGTTTTAAAATATTTGCTGCATCCATAGCGCCTTGTCCACCACCAGCTCCAACTAGCGTATGGATTTCATCTATGAATAATACAATGTTTCCATCGCTTGCAGTCACTTCTTTAATAACCGCTTTTAAGCGCTCTTCAAACTCACCTTTAAACTTGGCTCCGGCAATTAATGCTCCCATATCTAAAGAAAACAGTTGCTTGTCTTTTAAGTTTTCGGGGATATCTCCAGCGATTATTCTGTGTGCTAACCCTTCAGCAATTGCAGTTTTCCCAGTACCAGGTTCACCCACCAACATAGGATTGTTTTTGGTTCTACGTGATAGTATTTGTAAAATTCGTCTTATTTCTTCATCTCGTCCAATAACAGGATCCAATTTACCTTCAGCTGCTAATTGATTTAGATTTCGGGCATATTTATTTAATGAATTATAAGTTTCTTCTGCAGATTGAGAAGTAACACGATCTCCTTTTCTAATTTCATCAATAGCTGCTTTAATTCCTTTTTCAGTAACTCCTTGGTCTTTTATACTTTGAGCGATGGTGCTTTTAGATTTAAAAATCGCCAATAATAAATGTTCGATTGAAACATATTCATCGTTCATTTTTTTAGCAATAATAATAGCTTCATTAAGCGTTTTTCCAGCGGCAGAAGACAGCATAATATCACCTCCAGATACTTTTGAAAATGTTTCTAATTGTTTATTTAGTATTTTATTTAATAATTCAATATTCACATTTAATTTGTTTAATATGAATGGAGTAACGTTCTCATCAACTTCAAAAATAGCTTTTAATATATGCTCATTTTCAATTTGTTGATGACCTAAGCTTTGAGCAAGTAATTGAGCTTGCTGTATTGCTTCTTGTGATTTAATTGTATAATTATTTAAGTTCATAAATATTGGTTTTTATGTTCATCATCATTTTCAAGAACATATAAACAAAATGTGAACCATTTAAAAAATAAGTCAAAATGACACCTTAAAGCATAAAAATTAGGTCAAAATGGCATTTTTTAATTATTTTTCTAATTTTGTGAGCTATTATTAAGAATGTATTTTGAGAAGTGTAAGTTTTGAGTATTTTTGCTACTATTAATGAAAAATAAATAATGAGTCTTTTAAAAAAAATATTTGGGTCTAAGGAAATTTCAAAAGGAACAAAAAAAATAATTCCTTGGAATCAATTAACCTCAGTAGATCAATTAGTTGAAATTGAAAAGGAGTCGTTCGATCAAACCATTGCTATATTTAAACATTCAACTCGTTGTGGTACAAGTAGTATGGCATTACGGCAATTTGAAAAACAGTTTAAAATAAACAATGCGAACGTAAAACTATATTTTTTAGATTTATTATCATTTCGAGATATTTCAAATGAAATTGCAATCCGATTTCAGGTTTTTCATCAAAGCCCTCAATTAATTGTTTTAGAAAAAGGCAATACAGTCCATCATAGTTCTCACCATCAAATTGATGCAGAATTATTAGAACAATTTGGTTAAAAACTAATCTATTGCTGCTAATAATTTTCCGTTACATTCCCCAAAACCAATACGCAAACCGTCTTTTTCAGCAAAAGCTCTCATTACGATAGTATCGTTATCTTGGATGAATTTTCGCTCCATACCATTTTTTAGTGGCACTGAGTTTTGTCCTCTCCAACTTAATTCTAACATCGATCCATAACTATCTTTTGTTGGTCCAGAAATGGTACCACTTCCCATCATATCTCCAGATCGCACATTACAGCCATTTACAGTATGATGGGTCAGTTGTTGTGCCATTGACCAATACATATATTTAAAATTAGAATTGGTAACTACCGTTTCTTCATCGTTTTCCGGTTTTATAGCAACTTGTAATTTTATATCAAAGTTTTTGTTTTCACCGTGTTTTAAATAAGGTAGTGGAGTAGGGTCTTGTTTTGGACCATTTGTTCTGAAAGGTTCTAAGGCATCTAATGTTACAATCCAAGGAGAAATTGTAGAAGCAAAACTCTTTCCTAAAAATGGACCTAATGGCACATATTCCCATGCCTGAATATCTCTTGCACTCCAATCATTAAATAATACCAATCCAAAAATATAATCTTCTGCTTTTTCTATTGGAACTCTTTTTCCTAGTTGATTAGCATCTGTGGTGATAAATGCCATTTCTAATTCAAAGTCTACTAATTTAGATGGGCCAAATTTAGGAATACCATCATCTCCTGGTTTAGTTTGACCATAAGGTCTGTAGATGGGAGTTCCTGAAGGAATTATAGAAGAACTTCTTCCATGATACCCAATAGGAATTCGAAGCCAATTTGGAAGCAATGCATTTTCTGGATCACGAAAAAGAGATCCTACATTGGTTGCGTGCTCTTTGCTTGCATAAAAATCTGTATAATCTCCTACATCAACAGGAAGTTGCATTTTAATTTCATTCATCATAAATAAAACAACATTTCTGTGTTCTTGATGATCACGAAGTTTAGAATTTCCTTCTAAAAAAAGCTCTGAAATACGATTGCGAATCAACCTCCAAGTTTTTCTTCCATCAGCAATAAAATTGTTTAGACTGTCTTGCATAAAAATATCGTCGCTTAAATCTATTCCATCAAAATAACCCAATTGATGTAAAGCCCCTAAATCTATTGCGTAATCTCCAATACGTGTGCCAATGGTAATGATGTCATCAGGTGTTGAAAAAACTCCAAACGGAATATTTTGAATTGGGAAGTCTGTATTTATTGAAGTATCTAGCCAAGTTTTTCTAGATGTGTCATTTGCTCTAAGAGGCATAACTTAAATATTTATGTTAGTAAAATCTTTATCAAAGATATAATATTACTGAAATTAATAAGTAAGCTTTTTGTATTTTTGATTTTTAATTTTTAGTAAAATAATTATGACTAGAGACAATCAAATATTTGAGCTTATAAAAGATGAAGAACAACGACAATTAAATGGTTTAGAATTAATTGCTTCTGAAAATTTTGTAAGCAATCAAGTTCTTGAAGCTGCAGGATCTGTTCTTACTAACAAATATGCTGAGGGATACCCAGGAAAAAGATATTATGGAGGCTGTGAAATTGTTGATAAAGTAGAACAATTGGCCATAGACAGAGCTAAAACCCTTTTTGGAGCTACATATGTTAATGTTCAACCTCATAGTGGCTCTCAAGCTAATACAGCAGTTTTTGCAGCTTGCTTGTCGCCTGGAGATGTTTTTTTAGGATTTGATTTATCACATGGTGGACACCTAACTCACGGGTCTCCTGTAAATTTTTCCGGAAAATTGTATAATCCTGTTTTTTATGGAGTAGAAAAGAAAACTGGACTAATTGATATGGATACTGTAGAAGAAATTGCTATTCGAGAAAAACCTAAAATGATTATTGCTGGTGCATCTTCATACTCTAGAGAGTTTGATTATAAACGTTTCAGAGAAATTGCAGATAAAGTTGGCGCACTATTGCTAGCTGATATTTCACACCCATCAGGTTTAATTGCTAAAGGTATTCTTGGAGACCCATTACCACATTGCCATATAGTTACTACAACTACTCATAAAACTCTTAGAGGTCCGAGAGGCGGGATGATTATGATGGGTAGCGATTTTGACAATCCTTTTGGACAAAAATTAAAAAATGGAAATTTAAAGAAAATGTCTTCATTGCTAAATAGTGGGATTTTTCCAGGAAATCAAGGAGGCCCACTAGAACATATTATTGCTGCTAAAGCAATTGCTTTTGGGGAGGCTTTGACTGATGAATTTTTACATTATTCGGTTCAAGTCAAGAAAAATGCTAAAATGATGGCTGAAGCTTTTTTAGCTCGAGGATATGATATTATATCTGGTGGAACCGATAATCACATGTTATTAATAGATTTAAGAAATAAAAATATAACAGGAAAAGAAGCTGAAGAAGCTTTGGAGAAAGCCGATATTACCGTCAATAAAAATATGGTTCCTTTCGATGATAAATCTCCATTTGTAACAAGCGGAATACGAGTAGGAACTCCAGCTATAACTACGCGTGGCTTAGTTGAAACCGATATGATAACTGTAGTTGATTTAGTTGATGAAGTTATCATGAACTTTAATGATGAAGAACAATTAGAAAAAATTGCAGAAAAAGTAAATATTTTAATGGAAGGAAGACCATTGTTTAATACTTGAAAAAATTAAAAATATTTGATATTTATTAAATTAAAAGAACTAATTCAATTTAATGTACTACTTTTGCGACTTAATTAATTAAATATATTACAATGCAAACAGGAACAGTAAAATTCTTCAATAGCTCCAAAGGATTTGGTTTTATTACTGAAGATGACACAAACACAGAACATTTTGTACACATCTCTGGATTAATCGATGATGATATCCGTGAAGATGATAAAGTAGAATTTGAATTAAAAGAAGGTAAAAAAGGAATGAATGCAGTAAATGTAAGAGTCCTTTAAATATATATATCATTTTTTAAGTAAAAAGCCTTTTCAATGAAAAGGCTTTTTTATGCTAATTTTACTGTATACGTAAAGTTTTATAAAATATTTAAGGTAGCTTGTATATTTTTTTTGACTTACCATAAGTTGTTCAATTCAAGAAATAAAAAACAAGGTGTGCCTTTAGAAATACCTTATCTAGTTTTAGATAAATTAAATAATTATTATCCTTCATCAGGAAAAACAATACTTTGGTAAGCTCCAGCGTCGGGAAAAGGAACTATTCTAGATATACCATTAGCATCAAAAGGAACTAGAGCTGCTCCAGCAGGATTTGCAATACCGTCGGCTCCTGAAACTTCTGACTCTATGTTGAAATTGTTTAAATTAGTTTTAAAGAAAGTAGGATCTTGGTTTCTAACTATATCTACATATAAATTTTCATTAGAAAAATCATAATTTGGGTCATCTGAATAATTTCCACTTGGATCATCAAAACGGATTAAACTATTTACAAAATTAAAATTAAAAGCAGCACTTTCATTTTCTACAAAAATCAATTCTCGCGCTTCGTTTCCATAAATAATACAATTGATAAAATTAGCTTCTATTAAATCTTCAGTTACAAATTCAGTCTCACTAACCTGTAAAACATTATCTATTAAAACAGCAGGGAATAATCTAAAGTTATTGGTCCAATAATTTGCAAAAGTGGATTGAATAAAGTTGTAACGACCACCTAAAGAACATGATAAGGATGTTTGACCACTATTATTAATAATGATATTTTCACCATATACATCTCCATTTCTAGCTAATAAACCAGTACTTGATGTATTAAATATTTCAACATTTTTAAGTGTTAAAGTCCTGTCTCCATCATTGCTATCCATTAAAATTCCTACAATAGAATTTTTAATGGTTGTATAATTAAAGTCATGATTTGTACTACCAGCAGTTAGCCATATGGTACCCCATTGTCCGGGAACATATTCGAAGCCTGGCTCTAATCGATCCCCTTCAAAAATAACTTGATTTTCCATTAATTCTAAATCTAAACTTGGTGTGCCATTTACTTTCATAGATCCTGTATTGGCTACTAGGATTCCACTATCTCTATGAAAATGAACTCTTGCACCTGCATCAACTGTTAGTGTTTTGTTTGGAGCTACGGCAGCATAACCATAAATAACATAGGGTTTTTCATTGGTGAAGTTTAATTGATCGTCTTCTAAGTAAAAACCTTCAATTAATATAGGTTCTTCTTCAGTTCCTAAATTTAATGTTTCTATGGTTCCATCGGCATATTGTTCTGGAAAAAGAAAAATAGCATCTTGAACTAGGGTAACTAAATCTACCTCCTGACTGTTAGTTCCTGAATCAAACATTATTTTGTCTGTATATAAAAATGAATTATCAGGATTTGGAAAATTATTGATGTCTATCGTAGTTTCAATAAAAACAAAAATACTGTCATTTGCTAATATATTTATGTTTTCAAATGTCTTACCAGGAATTCCATCAACATTTAAACGATAACTTGAGCTTTCCCCTTGTGATAATTGAATGTTTGGAATATTTATATCTTCACTGCTTCGATTATAAACCTTTAATGTTCTGGTGCTAGAGCCTATATTAGTAAATACAGTATCTAAATAGATGGTGTCTTGAGAAAATTCAAGATTTCCTGTATTTGGCACAGTATCAAAATCTTTTCTACAAGAACTCCATAAAACAATACTAAAAACTATAGCTAATCCGTATAAGTACCTCAATGGTTTATTTTTTTTAATTTCAGTAAAAATATAACTTTTTAGCAAGCATTTTATTATTTAATAGCATGTTTTTTAATCTAATAATTTATATAAACATTTCCAATAAATTGATTAGGATACTGGAGGTCATTTAAATGCAGAACATAGAAGTAAACACCAGTAGGAACAAGTTGATTATTAAAGGAAATTCCTTTATTAGCTATTCCATTCCAGAATTGATCATTATTAAATCCCTGATAAATTAAATTACCGTAGCGACTGTAAATGTTTAATTCAAAATTTGGATAAATATTCAATAAATTATCAATTTCAAATACATCATTGATATTATCAGCATTAGGTGAAAATCCTTCTGGGATAAAAGCATACAATTTTTAGTTTCAATTAAAAAAAAACTCTTAGTAAAACAGATCTCATTGTCTAAACGAACATAGATTAATTGAGGGTCTTTAGAATTTTGAAAGTTACCTGGGTCTGAAATTTCATTTTAATTAAAATAGTATCTTCTAATGTGGTATAATAGGTGATGACATCGTTACTGTTTGTTGAAATTAAATCGTTTTGCTGAGTTAAATTAAAAGTTGCAGTGTCAAAACCTTCATCACAGCTTCCATTTTCTCCAATATTTAAAGTGTTGCCAAATGATAAATAATCAAATTGACCATTAAATTGTTGAAACAAAGTGACTTCTTGAGCAAAAAGTATTGTTGGAATTAAAAAAAACACGACTTAAATATGTAATTCAGTTTCCTCATATTGAAATATAGGTTTTAATATACGAGTTTTTAAATAAAATAAATAAATTAAAACCCCTATAAATCTCTTCTTTTTAAAATATAATAAGACCCATAAATAAATAAGAAAGTCCAAGCCAAAACGATTAGAATCGTTAAGGGTTGAACGCTATAGTCTTTGTCAAAAGCTTCTCCTAGTTGATTTGCAGCAGATTGAACAGCGCCCAGCCTTGAAAAAGGTTCTTTTATTAAATTTGACATAGCTGCTAATGGAAAAAACTGCATTATACTTTCTGCTATATCCGTATCTTTAAATATTTTCCATTTAAAAACACTATAAATAATTCCTTCAGCAATACTCCAAATTAGCAAAAATCCTAATGCAAAAGCAGACCTTTTAACCAATACACCTAAAAATAAACAAAAAGAGAAAAAGCCAGTAAGTTTTATAAAATAAGCAAAAAGGTATTCTATGTCACTAAATATAATTCCTAGTTCATTATAATCTGAAAACATTAATCCTAATAGTAAAGAAACACCAAATACAAATAATGTAGAAATCACTGAAAATAATATAACAGTTAAAAATTTAGAAAGAACAAATTCTTTTTTGCTTAATCCATCAATTAAATTTTGTTTAAGGGTCCTGTTGCTGTATTCATTAGCCATCATTGAAACAATAACAATAGCTAAGAATAATTTAAGAATAGCTGCTATATAGGTGTTGAAATGCCAAATGTATGGGAAGTTAAAGATTCCTTGATCAGCAATTCTAAAATGAAAATCTCCAAAACTAAATTCGATGGATGAAATTAAAGCAATAAATGTGATTAGTATAAAATAAACAATCGAGATTACTTTAGCCGATTTGTTATACTTAAGTTTATGAAGTTCTATAGTTAGTAAACGTAACATAGTTATTGATTTAGGATTGAATTATTTAGTTTTAGTTAGTTCTAAAAATTGCTCTTCAAGACTTTCTTTTCGGTGAACCAAATAAGAAAGGTTGATTCCTTTTTCATACAGTAATTTGTTTAAATCGGAACCTTTTAGTGGTTCTTTTAAATAAGCAACCAACTGAATTCCTTCATTTTTAATAGTTCCAATGCTTGGATGTTCTTCTAAAATTTTTGATAATTGATCTAAATCATCGGATTGTAATGTGAAAAACCCATGACTAGCAATCATATTTTCGACACTTCCAGAGTATAAACTTTTTCCTTTTCTTAATATCACCACATGCGTACATACTTTTTCTACTTCATCTAATAAGTGTGAGGCTAATAAAATAGTGGTGCCATCGGCAGCAATATTTTTAATAATTTCTCTTATTTGATGAATTCCTTGAGGATCTAATCCATTTGTGGGTTCATCCAAAATTAATATTTCTGGATCATTTAATAAGGCAGAAGCAATAGCTAAACGTTGTTTCATACCTAATGAAAACGTCTTAAATTTATCGTCTTTTCTATCTAATAATCCAACTAATTCAAGTTTTTCATTTACTTTTTTTTTAGGTACCTCCTTAATAATGCAAACAAGATTTAAATTTTGTGCTGCAGTCATATAAGGATAAAAGTTAGGGCGTTCAATAATAGCGCCGACTTTCTTTAAAGCTTCGTGGGTACTTCCAGTTCCATCAAACCAATGAAAGTTTCCACCTGTTTTATTAACTACATTTAATGCGATGCCTAAAGTTGTTGATTTTCCACTACCATTGGGACCCAAGATCCCATATACATTTCCTTTTTCAATAGTTACTGAAAGATTATTCACTGCTGTGAGTGAGCCATACTTTTTAGTAAGATTATTTAATGTGAGAATTTCTTGCACAATAATTGTTTTGTTGTTTAGATAAAAATAAGACGAGCCATCTAAAAAAATGTTACATTTTTTTAGATGGCTCAAAAAAATTGTATTAATTATTAATAAGAATTAGAAAGTAATTTTTTTCTTTCTTAGTTCGAAGTTTTGCCCTAAGTATACTTTCCTTACCATCTCATCATTTGCCAAATCTTCAGGAATCCCATGTTTTAAAATGCTTCCTTCAAACATTAAGTAGGTGCGATCGGTAATTGCCAATGTTTCTTGGACATTATGATCGGTTATAAGTATTCCGATGTTTTTTGTTACTAATTTTGCGATAATTCGTTGAATGTCTTCTACTGCAACGGGATCAACACCTGCAAAAGGTTCATCCAATAAAATAAAGTGAGGATCTGTAGCAAGTGCTCGCGCAATTTCTGTCCTTCTTCGTTCACCACCACTTAATAAATCTCCTCTGTTTTTTCGAATATGACCCAAACCAAATTCTTCTATAAGCGATTCCATTTTTTCTTTTTGCTCTTTTTTAGAGAATTTAGTTAGTTGCAATACACTTAATATATTGTCTTCAACACTTAATTTTCTGAAAATAGAAGCTTCTTGAGCAAGATAACCAATGCCATGTTGAGCACGCTTGTACATTGGGTATTTAGTAATTTCTTGATGGTCTAAATAAATAGTGCCACCATTGGGCTTTATAAGGCCAACAATCATATAGAACGATGTAGTTTTTCCAGCACCATTAGGACCTAATAAACCAACAATTTCACCTTGATTTACTTCAATAGAAATCCCATTTACAACCTTACGGCCTTTATAGGATTTTATTAGATTTTCAGCTCTTAACTTCATATATATACTTATAAATAATGCTTACTAATATAGTTTAATTACGTTGCTATTCAGTTTGTTTTTTTTATTAATTTTTCTTTTTTTCTAATAACTGCTCTCGAAATAAATATACTTATTTCATATAATATTATAATAGGTACAGAAACAATTACCTGACTAGCAATATCTGGAGGAGTTATTATCGCTGAAAGAATTAATACGAGCACAAGTGATATTTTTCTATATTTTTTTAACATATCTGGAGTTACTAAACCAATTTTTGTAAGGATGTAAATTAATATCGGTAACTCAAAAATTAAACCACTAGCGATGACCGAAGCTCTAACTAAGGAGATATAACTACTTAAATCAAAATCATTATGAACCTGTCCACTTACTTGATACGTTCCCAAAAAATTTATGGATAAAGGGGTTACCACATAATATCCAAACAATACTCCAATAAAAAACAATAGAGAAGCTATAAAAATAAATCCCTTAGTAGAGCTACGCTCTTTAAGTCTTAATCCTGGGCTAATAAACTTCCATATTTCGAGTAAAATATAAGGAAACGCTACTATAAAACCAGCGGTTATCGAAGTCCAAATATGTGCAGAAAACTGACCTCCCATAGTTCTACTTTGTATTCTAAAAGGAAGTTCAGTAAAACAAAAACTATCCTTAAAACCTATAAATTGAGCTATTTTACAAAGTATTTTATAGGTTGGAAAATCTGCTTGTTTGGGTCCAAAAATTAATACATTAAAAATAAAATCTTTAGCAAGAAAAGCTATAGAAGCTAAGATAACAATTGCTAATACAGACCGAATTAAATGCCATCTTAATTCTTCGAGATGATCTAGAAAAGACATCTCTTTTTCAGTCTGTTTTTTTCTTTTCGTAACCATTATATAATGCCTTCATTAGTAAGGTTATGAATGTGTACAATTCCGCAATATTTATCTTCTTCCACAGCTATAATTTGTGTAATACCATTCGTGTCCATAATCTCTATAGCTTCCACAGCCATCGCATTGTTTGAGATAGTTTTAGGATTTTTAGACATAATGTCTTTAGCGGTCAAACCGTGAAAACTATCAGCTTTTGCAAGCATTCTTCTTAAGTCACCATCAGTAATAATACCAACAACCTTATCATTATCTAAAACAGCAGTTAGTCCCAACAGATTTTCTGAAATTTCAACAATTACTTTTTTAATATCGGCATCTAATTGTACTTCAGGTTTTTTATTCATTTTTGTTAGGTCACTTACTCGTAAGTATAATTTTTTACCTAAAGATCCACCTGGGTGAAATTTCGCAAAATCTTTACTAGAAAAACCCTTTAAGTCCAATAAACAAACAGCCAAAGCATCCCCAATCACTAACTGTGCTGTCGTACTTGTTGTTGGTGCTAAATTATTTGGACAAGCTTCTTTTTTAACATAGGCGTTTAAAATAAAATCTGCTTGTTCGCCTAAAAAAGATTCTTTGTTGGATGTAATAGCTATTAACTTATTACCTCTGGATTTTATTAAAGGAACCAATACTTTAATTTCTGGTGTGTTTCCACTTTTTGAAATACAAATAACAACATCGTCGTCTAAAATTGTCCCTAAGTCTCCATGTATAGCATCAGCAGCATGCATAAATATAGATGGCGTACCTGTAGAGTTTAGTGTAGCGACAATTTTGGTAGCTATAATTGCACTTTTACCTATACCCGTAATGATAACTCTTCCGTTTGAATTATAAATATATTCTATTGCATCTGCAAAAGAATCATCTATTAAATCTATCAAGTTTTTAATGGCTTTACTTTCAGTATCAATAGTCTTTTTTGCTACTGTAATTATTTGATTTCGATTTTTCAAAATTTTGATGTTTTTTAGTGGTAACTATTTCGTAATGTATTATATTTAAACTGCAAAAAAAACAATAATTTACACCTTATAAAATAAGAAACATATTTCTTATTACGGATGCTAAATTACAATTGTTAGTTTGTTATTACAATTTTTATTTTAAGGAAGGAACAAATTTAATTTTATATATAAGTTTGACAGAAATTGATATTTACGCAGCGTTAAAAAAATATTTTGGATTTACTAAATTCAAAGGATTACAAGAAGTAGTTGTTAAAAGTGTTTTAGATAAAAAAGATGCTTTTGTGATTATGCCTACAGGAGGCGGAAAATCATTATGCTATCAACTTCCCGCATTTATTGAAGAAGGAACAGCGATAGTAGTTTCTCCACTTATTGCTTTAATGAAAAACCAAGTAGATGCTTTAAGGGCCTTGTCTTCGGAAATAGGAATTGCTCATGTATTAAATTCATCTTTAAATAAAACAGAAGTAAAACAAGTGAAAAGTGATATTACTTCTGGAATCACAAAATTATTATACGTTGCACCTGAATCTTTAACTAAAAATGAAAATGTTGAATTTTTACAATCTGTTAAAATTTCTTTTGTTGCAATTGATGAGGCTCACTGTATTAGTGAATGGGGACATGATTTTAGACCAGAATACAGAAATCTTAAAAAAATTATTGAGCG
>ERZ887851.2362-NODE-2362-length-14826-cov-6.100535_pt1 | contig 14826 bp, 13 predicted proteins | sample MGYA00521100_ERZ887851 | MGnify/ENA primary metagenome ERZ887851 (study PRJEB32303, sample SAMEA104408602) | aquatic metagenome | biome: Brackish water; feature: Pelagic; material: water | place: Baltic Sea | collected 2014-06-06T16:11:00 | depth 11,444 m ...
ATGGTTTTAAAATTCATTTTTCAACATGTTTTTGTAATTCGAATAACTCATCGCGAAGTCGAGCAGCTTCAATGAAATCTAGGTTTTTGGCCGAGCTTTCCATCGCTTTTTTCGTCGCTTTTATCATTATTGTCAATTTATCTTGGTCCGCATAACTGCCCTGATGTTCAGCCGCCATTTGGATATTTTCTTCCTGCTGGTCGTATTGGCGTTTCAATATTTTTGTTGCAGAATCACCGTCGGCCACTTTCGTCGACTCCATAATTCGGTCTTTCGACTTGTTCAATGCCGTTGGAACCATGTTATGTTCAACATTATACGCATGTTGAATTTCTCTTCTGCGTTCCGTTTCTTCCATGGTTTGTTTCATGGAATCCGTCATTTTATCGGCATACATGATGACGCGTCCATCTACGTTACGAGCGGCACGTCCAACAGTTTGAACTAATGCTCGAGTGCTTCGAAGAAATCCTTCTTTATCTGCATCAATAATTGCGACTAAGGAAACTTCTGGCAAATCCAATCCTTCACGAAGTAGATTAACGCCTATCAAAACATCAAATGTCCCCAAACGAAGTTGACGTAATATTTCAACACGTTCTATCGTATCAATATCGCTATGAATGTATCGACAAAGAATCCCCAATTTATCCAGATATTTCTGCAATTCCTCTGCCATTCGCTTGGTTAGCGTCGTAACTAGAGTTCGTTCACTTTTCTCAACCCGAATCTGAATTTCATGAATCAAATCATCAATCTGATTCAAACTTGATCGAACTTCGATAATTGGGTCCAAAAGGCCGGTGGGACGAATAACCTGTTCCACGATAATTCCTTCTGAACGCTCTAACTCATAGTCGGCAGGAGTGGCAGAAACGTAAACAATTTGATTCAACAACTGATCAAACTCCTCAAATTTCAAGGGTCTGTTATCCATTGCGGCTTGAATACGGAAACCATAATCGACTAAATTGATTTTCCTCGAACGGTCACCACCATACATTGCTTTGATTTGCGGCAAGGTTACGTGGCTTTCGTCAATTACCATTAAATAGTCGTCTGGGAAATAATCCAGCAAGCAGAAAGGTCGTGTTCCAGGTTCTCGTTGATCGAAGTATCGGGAGTAATTTTCTATTCCAGAACAGTACCCCAATTCCCGCATCATTTCCAAATCGTATTCAGTTCTTTCCTTTAAACGATTGGCTTCTTCGTGTTTACCTTCGTTGTTGAAAGCGTCAAATTGCTTGCCTAAATCAATGGTGATAGCATCAATAGCTTTTCGCGTTGTTTCAGGACTACTTACGAAAATGTTGGCGGGATAAATATTGATTTCATTCAAAACCTCCAAAGTGCTGTTATTCAAAGGGTCAATCGTCGATATTTTTTCAATATCGTCTCCCCAGAATTCAACTCGTAGCGCATAATCCGCATATGCCAAATAGATATCAATCGTATCACCTTTTACGCGAAATTGACCTCTAGAAAGCTCATTTACCGAGCGTGAATATAGGTTTTCGACTAATCGAAGCAGAAACTTATTTCGAGGAATGGTTTGTCCTACATGAATGGGCATGACGCTTTTCGCAAACTCATTCGGATTCCCAATACCATAAATACAAGAAACAGATGAAACAACGATAACATCTCTTCGGCCGGAAAGAAGGGCAGAGGTTGTCGAAAGTCTGAGTTTTTCAAGTTCATCGTTTATTTGAAGATCCTTTTCAATATAGGTTCCGGTAACAGGTAAGTATGCCTCAGGTTGGTAATAATCATAATACGAAACGAAGTATTCAACCGAATTTTCAGGAAAAAACTGTTTGAATTCGCCATACAATTGTGCCGCCAAAGTTTTGTTGTGACTCAACACCAAAGTAGGTTTCCTAACTTCCTTGATGACATTCGCCATGGTAAAGGTTTTTCCTGACCCTGTTACTCCGAGGAGCGTTTGGGCGAAAGCGCCTTCATTAATTCCTTGCACCAAACTTTTTATCGCTTCGGGTTGATCTCCGGTTGGCTCAAAGTCTGATCGTAATTGGAATTCCATGCTGAGTTTATTGAAGTGTAAAAATAGGAATAATTCATGCTTTCAGCGATTAACAATGGAGTTTAATTATATTTGAATACTTATTTTCAAAAGAGCTCGTTTCCCATGATTTGGATTTTATTTTTAATTCTTGTTTTCGCACTTCTAGCTCTAGATTTAGGAGTTTTTCACAAAGAAAATCACAAGGTTTCCATGAAGGAGTCATTGAAATGGGCATCCATTTGGGTCACCTTGGCGCTTCTTTTTGGTATAGTCGTTTATTGGATTTATGATGTCAATTGGTTTGAAATCAACAAACTAAACACACCACCTGGACAGGCCATGCTCGATTATTATACTGGTTATTTAATTGAGGAATCTTTGAGTTTGGATAATATTTTCGTTATCGCGCTCGTCTTTAAATATTTTAAGATCGAAGGTAAATTTCAACACAACATCTTGTTTTGGGGAATTATTGGTGCCGTTGTTTTTCGATTAATCATGATTTTGGTTGGTGCTGCATTGGTCCACAACTTTGAATGGATTACCTATGTCTTTGGAGGAATTCTGGTCTATTCCGCGTTGAAAATGATATTCGAAAAGGAAGAAAGTGAAGATTTTAAGGAAGGAATTGCTGTTCGTTTATTATCGAAAGTGGTTAAGATCGATTGGACAATTCGTGATGGTCGCTACTTTTTTGTTCACAATGGAAAACGTGTCGCAACGGCTTTTTTCGCTGCTTTGATTGTTGTGGAATTTTCCGATATCATTTTTGCCGTCGATTCCATTCCCGCTATCTTCTCCATAACAAAAGATCCGTTTATTGTTTTCACTTCTAATATTTTTGCCATTTTGGGATTGAGAAACTTGTATTTCTTTTTGGCCGGCATGATGGACAAATTCCATTACATGAAATACGCTTTAATCGGTGTTTTACTTTTCGTTGGAACAAAAATGTTGATTGTTCATTTCTATAAAATTTCGACACCAATCAGTTTGTTCACGATTTTAGGTTGTTTGGTCGGTGGCGTCATTTTTTCTATTTACAAAGCACGACACGAAAAAGCATAATTTCCACATTTTGAGAAAGATTATACATATCGACATGGATGCCTTTTATGCTTCTGTCGAGCAACGAGATAATCCAGAACTAAAAGGAAAGCCTGTTGCAGTAGGAGGTGGTGGAGAAAGAGGTGTCGTCGCGGCCGCCAGTTACGAAGCACGAACATTTGGTGTTCGTTCCGCCATGATTGGTAGACGTGCCAAAGAGCTTTGTCCCGAATTGATTTTTGTTCGACCCAGATTTGAGGAGTATAAAAAAGTGTCCAATCAAATCCGAGCGGTTTTTCAGCAGTACACAGATATTATTGAACCTTTGTCTTTAGATGAAGCATATTTGGACATTACAGAGAACAAAATGCGCATGAATTCGGCCACTTTCCTCGCTCAGTCGATTAAGACGGACATTTTTAATGCAACGAATCTTCGCGCTTCAGCAGGAGTTTCGTACAATAAATTCTTGGCTAAATTGGCGTCAGACGAAGACAAACCGAATGGACTTTTCGTCATTACTCCTGAAGAAGGAAAAGTATATGTAGAACAATTACCTATCCATAAGTTTCATGGAGTAGGAAAGGCTACAGCAGAGCGGATGAAAGAAATTGGGATTTTTAAAGGCAAGGATTTGTTAGCTTTTTCAGAAAAAGAATTGAAAAAATATTTCGGGAAATCAGGTGGATTCTTTTTTAAGATTGTGCGAGGAATAGACAACAGAGAAGTTCGATCGGAGCACGAGCAAAAATCCGTTGGAGTAGAAAATACCTTTCGAGAAAATATTTCCGATGACATGTTGCTTTGGGAAGAAGCGAAACGATTACTGAAAACACTTTGGTCGCGACAGGTAAAAGCGGACAAAAAGGGGAGAACCTTAAGTCTAAAGATTCGATTCGCTGATTTTCAGACTTTGTCGCGTAGTAAAACGGTGGAAACTGAAATAGATTCTGAAAAGGCCCTGATGGAAATTGCTGTGGAATTGTACAACGAGATGTTGCCCTTGGAAAATCCTGTGCGGTTGATTGGGTATTCCCTAAGTTCATTTGATAAGTTGGATCTGCCTGTGAAGGCAGAGACGCAGATGACCTTACATTTTTGATTGGAAATCAGAATTTAATCGCCTTCTTTATTTCACTTTGATTTTCTTTCGTAGTCACCTTAATTAAATACTGGCCTTTATCTTTTAGATATTTCCCTATTTCAATTTGGTTGTCACCCGTTGTAAAGGCAAATTGGATCTTTTCAACAACTATTCGACCTTGAACATCAAATATTTCAATTGATACTTCGGTAACAATATCAGAGTGGTAAAAAACACCAAGTTCTTGGGTGAAAGGGTTAGGCACCAATTCAAAAGAAGTTGTTGAGGCATTTTTATCAAGATTTAAAAAACCAGAAACAGTAACAGGAATAAGCTGTGTGTTCGCAACAATTGCAATCGTAAATGTAAGACTTTCTACTGGATTTCGGAAGGCCTAGCCACCAGAATATATCTTGTGTTGCATTCCTGCCTGCCAATGCAATTTATAATTTTCAAATCTACTCCTTCATGTAATTATTTCTAATAAAACGGTACCTTTGCCCTCAAATAAAATCGCATGAAATTCTATAAAGATATCCTTGGAACTATAGGAAACACTCCATTGGTTCGTTTAAATAAACTCACAAAAGACGTTCCAGCATTGGTTCTTGCTAAGGTTGAGACAACGAATCCTGGCAACTCTGTAAAGGACCGAATGGCAATTAAAATGATCGAGGATGCTGAAGCTGATGGACGATTGAAGCCTGGTGGAACAATAATCGAAGGAACCTCTGGAAATACAGGAATGGGATTGGCACTTGGTGCAATTATCAAAGGATACAAATTAATTTGTGTGTTAAATGACAAACAGTCCAAAGAAAAAATGGATATTCTACGCGCTGTTGGAGCAGAAGTTGTGGTTTGTCCTACGGCAGTTGAACCGTCTGATCCTCGATCATATTATAGCGTTTCAAAACGTTTAGCGGTTGAAATTCCAAATTCATGGTATGTGAATCAATACGATAATCCGTCAAACGCTATTGCACATTACGAATCGACAGGACCTGAAATTTGGGAACAAACTGAAGGGAAAATAACCCATTTTGTAGTTGGAGTTGGAACAGGAGGAACGATTTCAGGTGTTGGGAAATATTTAAAAGAGAAGAATCCAAATATCAAAATATTAGGAATCGACACCTATGGTTCGGTATTTAAAAAGTACAAGGAAACTGGTATTTTCGATGAAAAAGAAATTTATCCCTATATCACAGAGGGAATAGGTGAAGACATTTTACCCGAAAATGTTGATTTTGACGTAATCGATCATTTTGAAAAAGTAACGGATAAAGATGCAGCTGTTTACACACGGAAAATTGCACGCGAAGAAGGAATCTTTGTTGGTAATTCGGCTGGTGCAGCTATAAAAGGTATTCTTCAGATGAAGGACATGTTCAAACCAGACGACGTTGTTGTTGTTTTGTTCCACGATCATGGAAGTCGATATCTTGGTAAGATGTTCAACGATGATTGGATGCGCGAGAGAGGTTTCTTGGAAGAGGAATTCAAAACGGCTTCAGAATTAATCAAAGTGCACGAAGATCAACCTTTGGTTACCTTATTTGGAGAAGAATTGGTTTCTCACGCTGTCGCAGCCATGCGGAAATTCGGTATTTCGCAAATTCCAGTGATGAAAGACAATAAATTCGTTGGTTCTATCGACGATAATCACGTTTATCATTTGTTGGTTGAAAACCCAAGTGTAATTGATGCGCCAATTTCGTCTATCATGCAAGCTCCATTTCCTATCGTGAAGGAGTCGGCAAGTATCGAAGAAGTTTCGAAATTGATCAACAAACAAACGCCGGCCGCTTTGGTGGAAATGGCAGATGGAAAATTCCACATCGTTACGAAATACGATATCATTTCTTCTTTGGCTTAAATGAAGGTAAGGGATCAAATGGGGCGAGAACTGGAGATTAAAACTCCCGTTCGGCGTATCGTTTCTTTGGTTCCATCTCAAACAGAATTTCTATATCATCTTGGTCTGGATGCCGAAGTTGTCGGAATTACCAAGTTTTGCGTCCATCCGGAAGAATGGTTTCGAAATAAAACGCGCGTTGGGGGCACTAAAAATGCGAGGGTTAGTCGCGTAAAAGAACTTTGTCCAGATTTAATAATCGGGAACAAAGAAGAAAATGATCAGGCGAATATCGACGATTTAAAGCAGATTGCTCCCGTTTGGATGAGCGACATTAAGACTTTAGACGATGCTTTCGAAATGATGGTCGAACTAGGGAAAATCGTCCGCAAAGAAGAGCAAGCCAAAATAATGGTGAAACAGATTCAAGTCAAATTTGACCGTTTAGTGCTTCAACCTAAGAAATCCGCACTTTATTTCATTTGGAAAGATCCTTGGATGTTAGCTGGAGCAGATACTTTTATTTCGGATATGCTCGAGAAATGCGGATTCATAAATCGTGCATCGGGTAGTCGTTATCCATTGTTGGGCGAAGTGAATGATGAGATTGATATCATTCTACTCAGTTCGGAACCTTATCCTTTTAAACCAGCGGATATGGATGAAATTCAAAAGAAATTCCCAAAAGCAAAAGTCCTTTTTGTCGATGGGGAAATCTTTTCATGGTATGGATCGCGTTTATTGAAAGCGACCAACTATTTTCAACAGCTGCTTACTTCAATCGGATAATATTGCTTTGAACGGCGTACTTGAAGATTTCATTCATTGGTGAATATTCCTCCTTAAAATCCAGTCGCCCTTCGAGAGTCGCTTTTTTCGCGTCAGTATTGGTGACGGTGACACTAATATTTTTCGTTTTTGAGAAGAATGATTTCGAATTGAAATAGATCGGCAAACCATTTAAAAATGTCATGAACCATTTGTTGCCGGTAATGTTGGTGAAGTTTGTCAAGTTTCCATCCAGCTTCAAGAGGCAGTTTTGTGGATTCATCTTCGTTTTCGCATTCTTTTCTGAACTAAAAAGATAGGTTTGAGGGTCAATCTTCGTTATATAGAAATCTTTTATGCCATTGGTAATAACGCTCTCGGATTTGAACATGAAATGTAATTCTTTTAGGAAACTACTCTTTTTCAGTGCAGCAATGAAATCAACCGAGTCTTTAAAATTAAGCACCATATCTATATCTGGCGATTGGAACAAAACACCATTCGGATTATTTATGTGCATTCCACGATAATTCACGGCTATTGCCTCTATTTCGGGAAGTACCAATCTTTTCGATTTCAAAATAGCATGCAAGGAATCCTGCACACTTTTCGGTATGAGTGTGGTGTAGAAATGCATTCCAGATGGAATCAAAGTGTAATTTTTGTTCAAGAAAATGTCTTTTACATCGTAGTTCTTAATGAGTTGACCCGTTAAAACCATGGAGTGCTCATTAAGCGTAAGATCAACATCCGTGCGCGTAAATAAAGTCGAAGACCCGTATAACATTCCTCTACTTGTCACTTGAACGAGTTTTGTAGTTTCTTTTTGAGCAATTTTACCAGCTAAATCTCCCTTTATCGGTGTGAAAGCAATTTTTTGAGCCATTTTAATCGCACGTGCCTTTTTCTCGAAATCAAATTTTTTCTTCCCGAGATAGGTCAAAACAACGCCAATATTTTCATTAATTGAATAGCATTGGTCAGAATCGAGTGCTCTTAGTGCATTTTTCCGCATCAAATCAGGACGTGTCAAATTATAACTCATACCCAACATTTGTTCCCCTTCGAAAGGGAAAACGTAGACTACTATATCGGATAAAAAGTCAATACCCAAATTTTTACTCACCCCTTTTCTCTTCCATTTCTTGTTGATCTGCTCGTTTATCACTTTGATCACCTCAGGATCATTCGCTTCGAGTAAGACTGAAAACAAGGTGCTTTTCAGTGCTGCTGAACCATCCAGACGCATAGCGAAAATTGCATTTTCAGGTAAGTGCGTTAGATTTTCTATGGGTTTGTCTACGGCGAAAAAACGGCCAAATAGAAATAGCGTCCAAATGGTGACAAGGAAAAATAAGGAGGCAAGAAGACGTTTTAATCGCATAAGGGTTAACTATTTTCAAAAGTACGATAATTGGCGAAATACTATATTTGTAGTATGGGAAAAATACTGTTTAAAATTCTTAAACTTTTTGGCTGGAAAATTGATTCCAAAACGCCTGATGTAAAGAAATGCGTTGTGGTAATGGGACCGCATACCTCCAATTGGGATTTTATTATTGGGAGAATCGCGTTTTCTCAGTATGGCGTCAATACCAAGATTTTAATTAAAAAGGAACTTTTCTTTTTTCCTCTGGGTTTTATTCTAAAAGCAATTGGCGGTATTCCCGTTGATAGAAAAAAAGGAACCAACATTACCGATCAAGCAGTGCAATACTTCAACGACAACGATGAAATGTTTATGATTTTCACACCTGAAGGAACGAGAAGTTATAGCCCGAATTGGAAAAAAGGCTTTTATTACATTGCTCAAAAGGCTCAGGTTCCGATTTACGTCGGATACATGGATTACGAGAAGAAAATTGGAGGATTTTACGGGGAGTTTAAACCAACGGGTGATGTTAAAAAGGATATTGAAGGCATAAAAGATATTCTTCGAAATTACAAAGGGCGCTTTCCTGAAAATGGAGTTCGTTAACCTTTTTCTATTCGTCCAGTAGATCTGTTGTAGCCGTATGGACAATGCTTACAACTACTTTTACAACAATAACCCCGCTTAATATGGTATTTCTCTGTGAAAACAATGTAACCCTCAGGACTGGTGTAATAATCTTCTGGATCTAGTTTTCCACGCTTGGAGAAAAAGGAGAAATCATCTGTCATATGGCAAAAATACAGTTAATAAATATGCAAGCAAGCGAATCGTACAAAGTTCCATCACCAGTCCAAGCTTTTCAATTGGAATGGATGAAGGAAAGAAATTTGTCCATCACGATTAAACGTGATGATCTAATTCACAATGTTGTATCCGGTAACAAATGGCGGAAGTTAAAGTTCAATCTACTTCAAGTAAAACATTTGGGGAAAACGGGAGTTTTAACCTTCGGAGGAGCTTATTCGAATCATTTATTGGCAACTGCTCATGTTTGTCATTCTCATGGATTGCAATCTATGGCTATCGTTAGAGGCGACGAATTGAATGAAAAAAGCAATGATATTCTGCGTCAATGTGCGGAATGGGGCATGAAATTCCGATTCGTTTCTCGGGAGGAATATCATTTAAAAGACGACTTCGAATACAAGAACGAATTAAAAGATGAATTCCGCAGCCATTATATTATTCCAGAAGGAGGAAAGAGCTACTTGGGAATAATCGGTTGTCAAGAAATTGTTTCTGAATTAGAGGGAGATTTTGATGAGATTTGGGTTGCGCAAGGAACTTGCACAACAAGCATTGGTTTGGCCTTGAGTTGTAATGAAAATCAGACTATTCAGGCCGTTCCCGTCTTAAAAAGATTTGATGTAAGCAAAGAAATAAACGATATCATGAAGTTCGCTGGGTTTGATTCGGAATCCGTTGACCAAGTGTTGTCGAGAATGAATGTTCACTCGGATTATCACTTCGGCGGTTACGGCAAAAAGACCGAGGAATTATCAAACTTCATATTGAAAATGAAAGAGGAGCATCATCTAGATTTAGACCCAATTTATGCGGGAAAAGCCTTTTTTGCTTTGCTGAATTACTACAAAAACTCAAATATCGAGAACCGCAAGATCGTATTCTTACATACTGGTGGACTGATCGCCGGAAGTTACTTGAAATAAAGATCTCATCCAGATTCTGATAGTTATCGGAACGGAACGGGGTTCAATGTTTTAAACTCAAAACTATCGGATGAAACGTTTTCTTTGTTCTTTGTAGAAAGAATATTTCAAGAACAATTCTAGTGCTCCTGCCGTTTTCGTAGGGATTCTGTTGATGTTCATCATAGCATCATACGATAATCCAACTTGGAAACCATTCCATTTCATCATAACCGAAGTGATTAATGCATCATTCAAGCGGTAATTCAATCCTATGCTGAGCATGGTTTCTTGCTCGAAAGTTGTTCTACGAGAACCTTCGTCCAATAGTATATCAAAAGATGTTCCAATGATCACATCTCTGTGCGGTCCTTGAAACATTGTAATCAATTGAGGAGACAATAAGAATTTGTAACGATCCAATTTGATTCTGCCGCTTGTATGAAAGATATATTGACGGAAGGTTTGAAAAGAAAGTGATCGAAATCCTTGTTCAGGCGCGTTCAAATGATTCGCTGAGAATCCAATGTCAAATTTAGATCCATCTCGATACAATTTTTTGTAGTACATACCTGCACCAACCGTAAGGTGAGTGTTTTTGTTAGAGCTTGATTCCGTAGAAAAAACAGTGTTATCAAAGCCAATTCCATTCCACTGGTTGTCCCACGTTTGAATCTGTGCCTTAAGTGATCGGTTGATTACACCTGGCTTAATTCCCAAAGAGAAATAAGATTTTTCATATCCTTCCCAAACATAATTAAAAGGAATAGAAACAATGTGAGACATGATTTGTGCATCTCCAGTTGCATCGTTGTTATATTGTGCTCCTAAGCCAAACCAGCCACTTCGCAATCTATCATTCCCCAATTTTATTTCAGCACTCACCGCATTCGTTCTGATTTGGTTCGGTAATGCAGAAAGCCATTGCGCTCGGTAATTGGTAAAGAAAGTAACGTCTTGTTCCATTGTAGCCGTTGATGCAGGGTTCAATAACGAAGGCGAACTGTACCACATACTGAAATGAGGATCTTGTTGAGCAAAGGAAATGTTAGCAGAAAATATAGATAAGAGGATAAGTGTTTTTTTCATTTCCTTGATTATTTAATAAGAGTTATCGTTCCCGCCTTAACACCTGTCAGACCTCCAATTAGCGAGTATTCAGCCGTCCAAGCGAATGTAGCAGGCGGTAATTTTCTTCCGTTGAATGTTCCGTCCCAGCCTTCAGATTGGTTAGAAGTTTCAAACATTTTTTGTCCATAGCGATCAAAAATTCGGAAAGTCATAGTTACAATTCCAGGTCCTTTCAGATAAACTTTGTCGTTTACTCCATTATCATCAGGCGAAAAACTATTCGGAACGTCGATTACATCTTTAAAATCTATTCCAACAAAAATGGTGTCTTGTATTGCGCAACCTTCTGGTGAAATGTACTGAACAATTACGTTGGTAGGGATCAAAGGCGAACCTACTGTTTCTGGACAATTAAGGCATTCAAAGATGTCATTCGGAATCCAGTTATAGGTTCCTCCGCCCGGGAATCCATTTGCAGCAAGATAAGCTGCTCCGCCCATTTCTATTAATGTGTCGTTGCTGACATCCATAGAATCCATGTAATTACCAACGAGTATTGTATGCGATACCGTACTTGGGCCATCTGGGCCAATAATTCCAAGGTCAATATTGTAAGTTCCCGCTGCTGTAAAACAAATGGGTCCAGGATTTGCCGCTGTAGAGGCAGTAGGTGTTCCGCCACCAAAACTCCAACTGTAAGACGTCACTACTCCAACTGAGGTGTCTTGAAAGAAGATGCAATCTCCAACACAAATGGAATCGTCAAAAGCAAAACCGGCCTGAATCTGAGAGAAGTTGGAAAAAGGAATCAGTAAAAAGGCAAAAAAAGCAATTATTATTTTCATACTCGTTTTTATATACGTCTACGAAAGTAAAGAAAAAAGTCCTTTTGGTCTAAATTTTTTTTTAAAATTGGACGAATCAGAAATTAGCGCATCGTTTTTAACTCTTCGATCAACAGTTTTGCCTCACCTACATCATGCGTACGAATTATCTGAGCGCCCTTTAGTAAAAGCTCTTTATGCAGTTGATTAGTAGGTGCTAACGTCTCGTCTATGGAAACCTTAAATTTCTTCTGAATAAATGATTTCCTTGAAATTCCGACTAAAATTGGGCATTCCAATTTTTTAAAAATCGCCAGATTTTCCATAATCTCATAATTGTCTTCCGCCGTTTTAGCAAAACCGAAACCAGGGTCGATGATTAAATCATGAATTCCCATTTGATGGAAGGTCCGAATTCTTTCGCTGAAATAGTAAAATAATTCTTGGGTAATATTTTCATATTCTGTCAAACTCTGCATGGTTTGAGGAGTTCCACGCATGTGCATAATGATGTATGGCACCTTATGCTTTGCGACGATTTTGGGTAATTCTGCGTCCAGATGTCCTGCACTTATGTCGTTTATGATGTCGACCCCTTCATCCAAACCAACTTTTGCCACCTCCGAACGAAAGGTATCCAATGAAATTAACGAGTTCGGAAATTCCCGTCGCAACATTTTCATAGAAGGTTGAATTCTGCCTATTTCATCAGCTACGGAGACATCTTTTGCTCCGGGACGACTGGAATAACCGCCTAAATCTAGGATATCAGCACCTTCTGAAAGCATTTTCCCAGCCATTTTCAGCAAATCTGCATCCGTTGAAGCACGGCTCTTGCCATAAAATGAATCGGGCGTGACATTTAGAATCCCCATGACTAAATTGTCAGTAAATTCTAATAACTTATCGCGAATCAGCATCTTCATTTTTGTCGTTTTCTTTATCTTCATCGCTTGATTTTGCCCATAAAAAACAGAATGAACAAGACCTCAACGGAATACACAAAAATAGTAAATCAATGCAGAGAAGTTTTCATCAAGAAAACAAAAGATTATGGCACAGCGTGGCGCATTCTTCGACCAAGTTCTCTGACAGATCAAATCTTCATCAAAGCGCAAAGAATTCGGACGATTCAGGAAACTGGAAAAAATGAAGTTGGAGAGAGCATCGACGGTGAATTCATGGCGATTGTAAATTATTGCATCATAGCCATTATCCAATTAGAGGAAAAGGACCTTGTGGAAATGGAGCTTTCAGCCGAGGAGGCTTTGAGCTTGTTTAATAAATATGCGGATACAGCTCATGATTTAATGCTGAAAAAGAACCACGATTACGGCGAAGCTTGGCGAGATATGAGGGTGAGTTCTTTGACAGATTTGATTCTCATGAAGATTTTAAGAGTGAAGCAGATTGAAGACAACGACGGTTCAACTTTGATTAGCGAAGGCATAGATGCCAATTATTATGACATGCTGAATTATTCTGTTTTTTCTTTAATTCATTTGGGAAATGAGTAGAAAAGTTGTTATGAGACCGAAGGCAACCGTCGCGGGACGTTCATTTTTGTTCAATGTGATTTTCGTTGCGCTTAATATCGTAAGTATATCACTTTTGGTATTGGCCTTTCATCCTAATCTGACCGGAAATACAACGGCATTAAAAATTACAGGTTTTGCTATTCTTTTATTTTCAATTTTCGGACTAATCGTTTTCAAAGGAAGAATAGCGCTGGCCAGCGCAGCACGAGTGATCGTCGGTAGCATTTTTATTGTTTCAGGTCTAGTGAAGGCCAACGATCCAATCGGATTTTCGTACAAACTACAAGAATATTTTGAAGACGGCGCCCTAGCTTATCGAATCAAGGAATGGTTCAATATGCCTGAATTTAGTCTCGAAGGTATGGGTGAATCGGCTTTAACACTTTCTGTCTTAATTTGCCTCTTCGAAATAATATTGGGAGTTCTTGTTGTCCTAGGGCAGCGCTTGAAGGTTGTTTCGGTACTCATTGTTGGGATAATGTTGTTTTTTACGTTTCTCACTTGGCATACCGATAATTGCAATCCTGGAGTAAAGTTCACTGATAGAAATAGATACGAATTGAGCAACCCAATTGGGCAAGCTTTGCTGAAAAAAGCGAAAACGGACAAGTCTGTAAAAATTGTAAGCCGAGTAGATGAAATTATCGTAGATGAAACGATGAGTCCACAATGCGTTAACGATTGTGGGTGTTTTGGCGATGCGATGAAAGGCTCTATTGGTCGATCACTGACGCCGGCTGAGTCGTTTTGGAAAGATTTGGTGCTGCTATATTTCAGTATCTGGATTTTGTTAGCTGCCTTCAAGAAAAACCAAGTACCAGAAAAGAAGAAATTACTATATTGGTTGACAAGTCTAGTATTGATTACTTTGCTCAGTTGGTTATTCGCGTGGTGGCTCCCATTACTATTTGCCTTTTTCTCATTTATAGGAGGTATGTGGATTCTGCGGAAAGAATCGACCAACCCGAAATCTTTTTGGAATCTCAATTTGTTTTTGCTCGTTCTTTCTGGTTTGCTTGTTTCCTATGTCTTGATGTATGAACCCATAAAAGATTACAGAGCTTATGCCGTGGGGAGCAATTTGAGCTTAAAAATGAAAGATGGTGCAGAAGGAAAATATTTAGAATATATGACCTTTAAACATAAAAAATCGGGTCGTACAAAAGAAATGCTTTTGGGTTCGAAAGATTATGAAAAGGAAAGACTTTGGGAAAACAAAGATTGGAAATACCTCAGTAATCGACAAAAAGTTATTGTTGAAACTCGCTTGTCATCTATTACAGAACAATTCAGTCCGTTTTTGCCTTACGAAGAGGTTAACGATGATTACCTTCAATTTTCATTCATCACCAATAAATTCGCTAAAAATAATGAGACCTTCGTTCGACTTTATGGTAAGGAAAATGATACGATGTTATCTTTGAAAGTCGGCGATACGACAATTCTGTCAGAATCATACGCGGGATTCCAAATGATGGACACTGTCGAGCGAAGAAATGAAGACTTCACAGAATTCAATATTCGAG
>ERZ887851.2367-NODE-2367-length-14805-cov-8.922237_pt1 | contig 14805 bp, 12 predicted proteins | sample MGYA00521100_ERZ887851 | MGnify/ENA primary metagenome ERZ887851 (study PRJEB32303, sample SAMEA104408602) | aquatic metagenome | biome: Brackish water; feature: Pelagic; material: water | place: Baltic Sea | collected 2014-06-06T16:11:00 | depth 11,444 m ...
CTTTAATTTTTCTGAATCGATATCAATTAAAATTAAATGATATGCATCCTTTGCAAGAAGTACTGCAAATTCATATCCTAAGCCTGAAGCTCCTCCTGTTATTAATGCTGTTTTGATAGTCATATTAAATTAGTATGTTTTCAATCAACAAAAATAACAAACAAAATGTAACTTACAATTTATATAAATCAGTTGCTAATTTTACATTTTATCTGAAAGTAAAAACCATCGTTCGGTTTTTTTTTCAAGATTTTGTATGAGTTTTTGTAAAATGACTGACTGTTTTTGTATTTCTTCTGGATCCCATGCTTCCGTAGCAAATTTGCTTTCTAAAGTTTCCTTTTCACGTTCTAATTTAGCCACTTCACGCTCTAACTTTGCATGTTCTTTTTGTTCGTTATAACTTATCTTAGATTTAGTTTCTTGCGCTTTCCAATTGTCTTTATTAGCACCAGTGTTGTTCGATATTGTTTTACTTTCTGAAGGTTTACTGTCTTCATAAGTTCTAAAATCGGAATAATTACCCGGAAAATCCTCAACCACACTATTGCCTCTAAAAATAAATAAATGATCGACAATTTTATCCATAAAATAACGGTCGTGAGATACCACCAATAAGCAACCTGGAAAATCTAATAAAAAATTTTCTAAAACATTTAAAGTAACAATATCTAAATCGTTGGTAGGTTCATCTAATATTAAAAAATTTGGGTTTCTAATTAAAATGGTACAGAGGTATAAACGTTTGCGTTCACCACCACTTAGTTTTTCTACAAAGTCATATTGCTTTTTGCGATCGAATAAAAATCGTTCTAATAATTGTTGAGCTGAAATTTGCTTCCCTTTTTTCAAAGGAATAAAATCACCAAATTCTCGAACCACTTCAATTACTTTTTGATTCTCTTTTATGTGTATACCATCTTGGGTATAATACCCAAACTTAACAGTATCTCCAATCACCACTTTTCCGGCATCTGAAGTAATACTGCCCGTAATCATATTTAAGAGTGTAGATTTTCCAGTTCCGTTTTTACCAATGATTCCTATTCGTTCTCCTTTTTGAAAATTATATTCAAACTTTTCCAATATATTTTTATCTCCAAATGATTTTGAAATGGAGTGTAATTCGACCACCTTGGTACCCAATCGTTCCATGTTTAGCTCTAGCTGTACTTCATGATCGTTTCTACGTTGATTCGCTCTGTTTTTTATATCTTGGAAATCATCAATTCTGGATTTACTTTTAGTGGTTCGTGCTTTGGGTTGTCTTCGAATCCAATCCAATTCTTTTTTATAAAGTTGTTTTGCTTTGGAAGTTTCCGAAACAAAATTTTCGATACGCGCATCTCTTTTTTCTAGGTAATAACTGTAATTACCTTTGTACCCATGCATCACACCTTCGTCTAATTCTACAATTTCATTACAAACACGCTCTAAGAAAAAACGATCGTGAGTAACCATAAATAAGGTGATATTGCTTTTTGCGAAGAAATCTTCCAACCATTCGATCATTTCTAAATCTAAATGATTGGTAGGTTCATCTAAAATTAAAAGCTGAGGTTGTGCTAATAAGGCATTAGCCAATGCCAAACGTTTTTTTTGACCTCCACTCATAGCAGCTACTTTTTGATCGAGGTCGTCTAATTTTAATTTAGATAATACTTGCTTGTAAACAGTTTCATAATCCCAAGCCTGATTTGCTTCCATAGCATCAAAAGCTTTTTGATAGGCTTCTGTATCTTCTGGCTGAAGTAATGCTTTTTCGTAATCTGCAATGATTTTAATGATGAAATTATCAGAAGTTTGAATGATTTCCTCAATCGTACAATTTGGATCTAATTTAGGGTCTTGAGAGAGGTATGAAATTTTCACATTTTTACGAGAAACTACATTGCCAGTATCTGGGGTGTCAACACCCGCAATTATATTTAAAATGGAAGTTTTACCAGTTCCGTTTTTAGCAACAAAACCTATTTTTTGTCCTTCGTTGATGCCAAAAGAGATATTTTTAAATAAAATACGCTCTCCGTAAGATTTCGAAATATTTTCAACAGATAAGTAATTCACAGGTAATTTTTTTGCAAATTAAATGAATTCCTAGGCCACTATACTAAAGAGAAGGTTTTATTTTATAAAATTAACAGAATGTTTTCCTAAATACTTTTCTTTAATGCTATAATAAGTATCCTGTTAATCTTTTGATAATTCTAATTAGACTAATTTAAATCAGATATTAATTATACCGTTACTTGGCTAGATAAAACAGCTATTAATAAAGAATATGTGAAACATTGAAGTTTGAATAATGATATTTATGTAAATCAATTTTTGTATAATAAAAATCAAAAATTCATCTTTATCTCCATTTAGGAGTTTTATATTTGTGTATTAATTTATATATTTTGAAAAAAGAGCCCATTATTGCTATCATCGGATTAGGATATGTAGGATTGCCTTTGGCAGCTGCTTTTGCAGCTAAATACAAGGTTATTGGATTTGATATCAATTCTAAACGGGTAACTGAATTGCAAAATGGACATGACACCACTTTAGAAATTTCTGATACTGAATTAAAAAAATCATTAGGGTTAAATACAGGTATTGGTTTAAAGTTAACAAATGATCCAATTCTAATGGAAGAAGCTAATGTCTATATTATTACGGTACCAACTCCCACCAATAAATATAATCAGCCAGTATTAACTCCGCTTCAAAAAGCCAGTGAAACAGTTGGTAAATTTTTAAAAAAAGAAGATGTAGTTATCATTGAATCTACCGTATATCCTGGAGTGACTGAAGAGATTTGCATTCCTATTATGGAACAAATTTCAGGGCTCACCATTAATAAAGGTTTTTTTGCAGGCTATTCTCCAGAACGAATCAACCCGGGAGATAAAAAACATACGGTAACCAAGATACTAAAAGTGACTTCGGGTTCTACTCCAGAAGCAGCTGAATACATTAACGATTTGTATGCTTCTATAATTACCGCAGGCACTCATTTAGCTCCTTCTATTAAAGTGGCTGAGGCTGCAAAAGTAATTGAGAATTCACAGCGAGATATCAATATCGCTTTTGTCAATGAGCTTTCAAAAATATTTAGACTACTTGATATAGATACCAAGGCAGTCCTAGAAGCTGCAAGCACTAAATGGAATTTTATTAATTTTACTCCAGGACTTGTCGGTGGACATTGTATTGGTGTAGATCCTTATTATTTGGCTCAAAAGGCTATAGAGGAAGGATATAATCCCGAAATTATTTTAGCAGGACGTAGAATGAATGACAGCATGGGAAGTTATGTTGCTAATGAAGTGGTAAAGCTAATGATTAAAAAAGATGGTAAAGTAAAAAATGGAAATGCCCTAGTAATGGGAATCACTTTTAAAGAAAATTGTCCCGATATAAGAAATAGCAAGGCAATCGATGTGATTTCAGAATTAAAAAATTACAATCTAAATGTAGATGTTTTTGATCCATGGGCAAATGCCGAAGAGGTAAAGAGTGAATTTGGAATTTCTTTGATTTCAAAAGAGAATAAATTAAAGAAAAACTACGATGCTATTGTGCTAACAGTATCTCATCAAGAATTTTTAAATATTAATATTAATGATTATACTTCGAATACTACTGTAGTATTTGATGTTAAATCCTTCTTACCAGAAGATAAAATAGATGGCAGGTTATAATGTATAAAGCTTCTTATCACTCTCAAGACCTTTCAAAATATAACTTCTTAGTAACTGGAGGTGCAGGATTCATCGGCTCTAATCTAGTTGAATATTTGTTAAAATACGGAGCTAAAAAAGTTAGAGTGCTCGACGATCTTTCAAACGGTTATATAGAAAACATACAAGAGTTTATGAACCACCCTTCTTTTGAATTTATAGAAGGAGATATACGAAACTTGGATACTTGCAAACAAGCCTTGATTGATATCGATTATGTATCTCATCAAGCAGCACTTGGATCGGTACCGCGTTCTATTGATAATCCACTTTTATCCAATGCAGTAAACGTTTCAGGATTTTTAAATATGCTGGTAGCTCAAAAAGAAAATAATACTGTAAAACGATTGGTATATGCTGCTTCCAGTTCTACATATGGAGATCATAAAGCCTTACCAAAAGTAGAAGATAACATAGGGAAACCACTATCCCCTTATGCGGTGACTAAATTAGTCAACGAATTATATGCTGATGTTTTTTGTAAAACGTATGGCACCCAAATAATTGGCTTGCGATACTTTAATGTATTCGGACCTAAGCAAAGCCCTCATGGAGCTTATGCAGCGGTTATACCATTATTTATGCAAGCTTTAAAGGACGGGGTTTCACCTATTATGCATGGTGATGGAGAACAAACCCGTGACTTTACCTATGTGGAAAATGCAGTTCAAGCTAATATTCGTGCTTTTTTTGCTCCAGATACCTCAGTTAACGATGTGTATAATATAGCTTATGGAGATCGCTGTAGTTTAAACACACTTTGGTCTGATTTACAAGATATTTCTCAAATTGAGCTTCAAGCCAATTACGGTCTTACCCGAAACGGAGATATTAAAGATTCTTTAGCAAATATTAGTAAGGCTAAGAATTTACTTGAGTATGATCCATTGTTTTCGGTTAAGGAAGGAATGAAGGTTACTTGGGAAGCATTTTGTAGATAGTTTTTTATCAAGCAGAGTAGCGAATCATCTCCTGATAACTATTGACACCGATTTCTTTAATAATTTATTGCTGCTGCAAGAAATTATGATAAATAGATATTTTTCTTCTAGGTAAAAAGATGAAGTTTCTTTCTTTTATTGAACAAGAGTGCTTTTAAAATAAAAAACTAAATAAAGGTATCTAACAAGTAAAGCAATTAATAATGGTATTAACCCATATGTAAACACTTGAACTCCTGTAATCCAATGGATACATAGTAATGTTAGCATTAGTATTTGGAAAAATACATACCTTTTAAGCCAAGGTTTTGGATTTTTCTTAGCAATGGCCAGTACAAAAAATAAGGACAAAGGAAAAGCCCATAATAGATTATAATTATTATGTGTAGTAGAATGATCAGTTGCAAACCAAAGAAAAAGTAAAAGAACCCCTATGATCCCTGTAATACTATAAATACTAATATCTAGCCAGCGACTTCTTATCTTGTTTTTAAAATCTTTATAAGTAATTCCTAAAATTATAAATGCCAATAGCCCCATGATAAATAGGGGGCTTGTAAAAAAGTTAGATTTATTTTCTTTGGGTGAGTTGATAAATAGATTTATGTTTTTTTTTACTAAACTAATATCTTCTTGACCTCTATTTAACTTAGCTTTATCTGTCGCTTTAAAAACATATTCTGGTAAAAATTGATATTCCCAATAAGTAGCTTTTAGATCCACTAGGGCTCCTATAGCGATATCCATTCCAAAACTTCCCCAAGTATTCCAATCGACATTTTTTTGAATCAGTTCTCTAAATGTATAGGAACTGCTTTCAAATCCATCTTGATAACTAATTTTTCCTTTTAAGACAGTTGCCAAAACATCTCGGATTTTGGTAGCACAATTATCAAAAAAGAAATCATACTTATAGGTTCTGTTTTCTGGTTTGAAATTGTTTTGCAGAAAATTAAAGAGGTCTTTTTTTTCTGATGGGTTTAAGTTTAATACCTGCTCTTTAATCCATCTATTTTGCTTGGAATAATAATTATAAAAAGGAGTAAAATTATTTCTGCCTAAGGTATACAAAAGCTTCCCTTGTGCAAATTTCAGGTAGAAGTTAGGAGTGTTAAAATCGTAAACTCCATAATTATAAACCACATCGATATTTTGAGTAGTATCTTTTACTCTAAACGCACTGTGGCCAAAACTGTCGTTTAAATCATTTCCTGGTCCCATCGTAAGAATACTAAGTTCCGCAGTTTCAGAAAGTATAATTTCTTGAGCTGTTATCTTAGTAGGAAGCACTATAAAAAAAGAAAAAAATAAGATAAGAATGTGATACAACTTCATTTTAAATAAATACTTTTTAAAATTAAAAAAAATTACGATTACCTAAATAAACTCCAATCTAAGGTAACTGAAAATATATTAGAATATAAAGCAGCACTCTGATCTCCTAGATCGGTAAGAGCATAATCAATTTGAATTCCTTTATATTTAAATCCAACTCCAATATTCGGCTGAAATCCTATCGCTTTATTTCCGTCTAATTGAGTTATGTTCTGAAAATTACCCATCCCAGCTCTTATGAAAACTATGTCTAAATATCCAAATTCTAATCCAAGAGCAGGAGTGAAGCTAGTAAAAGAAGTAGAAACTAAATCGTTTGTTTCTGCAAATCGAAAGTTCAAATCAATTTCAGTTAGTAGTGCATAATCATAATGAAAAATAAATTTTCTAGACATTCCGAGGTTTAATTTTGGAATGGTAATCTCTGTGGTTTCAGGTAATTCTTGATTTTGACCTTCTATGGCTCCTTGTATTTCAGCAAACTTCTCTTCATTTATAGCCCATGCATTAAAAGTGGTGGTAATATCACGAGCCATTAATCCAAATTGCCAATCGTTTTTGTTAAACTGGAGGCCTACATCTAAACCAAAACCCCAAGAGGAAGCAAAATCACCAATAATTCTTCTAATTACTTTTGCATTTACTCCTATATTTAAACCATCCAATGGTAATGCTCTTGCATAAGAAAAAGTTACCCCATAATCTGCAGTAGAAAAGAGGCTAATGCGACTGTAATCTATATTGCCTTGATCATCTATTAATTGAGTGGTGTTTAAAATGTCATCCACCCCAAATCGGATTATAGAAATAGCTACTGCACTTCGATCGTCTAAAGGCATAGCAAATGCGCCATAATCATAACTAGCAATATTGGCAAAATAGGAGGCATGCATTAAAGATAATTGATTGTCCTCTAAAGCTATTAAGCCCGCAGGATTCCAATACCCTGAGTTTACATTAGCAGTAGAAGCTGTTACTGCATTTGCCATTCCGAAGGCAGCAGCATCTACTCCAATATTCATAAACTCATTAGAATACTTTCTAACAGATTGAGAATTTGCAATGATACAGGTAAATAATAAACCAATAAATAATTTCTTCTTCAAGCTTTACAATTTGGGCAAATGTGTTACTATTTTACAAGATTATAAACTATAATATTAAGTACATATTGTAATGGACGAAAATACTTTTCTATTTTTACATTTTTTAAGTTGTATAAAAGAATTTTATAATGATTAAATGATTTAATGAAAGGCTAAGTGTCAGGAAGCTTTTAGCGCAAGATCTAAAAAATAATTTTTCAGTAAAATACTTATATTTTAAAGCAGTAGATGAGACTAAATTTTGTTTAGGAATAATAAAGAACACTAATTTAACCCAAGATACTGGTGAGTTAGAACGATTAATAAAGAATTATTAGCGTTGATAAAAATAAGGTCTAAAGCAAAAAGTTTAAGCTATAATTAATACATTTACAAGATGCCAAAAATCCATTAACCATTCTACCATGAAAAAGCACATTCCTAATTTATTCACATCCCTTAATTTACTTTGTGGAAGTCTGGCCATTTTATTTGTTGTAAGTGGTGATTTAGTAATCGCTTCCTTATTAGTTATCATTGGAATGTTTTTCGATTTTTTTGATGGCCTAGCAGCAAGATTGCTTCATGTGCAAAGCGAAATTGGTAAGCAATTAGATTCCTTGGCAGATATGGTTAGTTTTGGTTTAGTGCCAGGATTGGTTATGTTTCAATTACTTAACAAAGCAATCGCGCCACAAGCACTAGAAACAGGGTTTGAAAATATAGAAATAATTAAGGGTTTAGCATCGGGAATGAGCTTTATTCCATTTATCGGAATGCTTATTATCATTGCTTCTGCATTTAGACTTGCGAAATTTAATATAGACATAAGACAAAGCGATAGTTTTATTGGCTTGCCGACTCCTGCGAACACATTACTAATTATTAGTTTACCATTAATATTTGAATTTCAATACACAGCCTTTATAGAAAGTGTCATTTTTAATCAATGGTTTTTAATAGGAGTTACCATCATTAGTTCTTTCCTGTTAAATGCTGAACTCTCTTTGTTTGCTCTAAAGTTTAAAACTTGGGATTTTTCCGCTAATAAAATTCGGTACGTTTTTTTAGCAATTAGTATCCTTGCAATCTTGTTATTAAAGTTTATTGCTATTCCTTTTATCATTTTACTTTATATACTGATGTCATTAATCTGGAAAGAATAAAGATTATTTTTCAATAATTTTTATTTTAAACAGCTTGTTCCAGTTTTTTCCTGTGATATAAAGAATGTTTGGTTCTCCTTTATAAGCAATTCCATTAAGAACTTCATCATCTGGGCTTTTAACGGTTACTTTGTTTTTTAAAGTAGTTAAATCGATGACCCCTTCAACAGCTCCGTTTTTTGGATTTACAATAGCAATAGCATCTTTAAGATAGATGTTCGCATATATTTTTCCTTCAACCCATTCTAATTCATTTACCGATTTTATCTTACTGGAATTAGTATACATTTCTATATAGTCTTCTTCAGCAAGCGTATTTGCATTAAGTTTCCATATTTTTTGAGTTCCATCACTTTTAAAAATACTTGTACCGTCTTGACATAAACCCCAACCTTCCAAACTTTTTCCATAAACAAAAGAACCTGTTTTTTTTAAGGTTTTTAAGTCATAAATAAAGCCTGTTTTTTCCCTCCAGGTCAATTGGTAAATTTTATCATTTAAAATAGTCAAGCCTTCTGCAAAATAAGCGTCTGCTAATGGAATAGTAGTAAGTACTGCTCCAGTTTTATAATCTGTTTTTCTTAGTGTCGAATTTTTGTATTGCCCAGTACTTTCATACAATGTGTCATTAGAAAATTCAAGCCCTTGAGTATAAGCAGCAGTATCGTGAGGATATTCTTCTAAAATAGTATAGGTATATAATTTAGGTATTATTGAAGACAATACCCTTACTTTTTTTGAAACTTTATATTCAGTTCCTTCTGAATAAACCTTTGCGATTAAAGACCTATTTCCTAATTTTTGATTTTTAAGGTTAATCATTTTTTCTGAAAGGTCCTTTGAAGAAATAATCTTTTCCTCATTCATATAATAGACAACAGAATCGATAGGACTATTTTTTTTGTTATTTATAAATACTAAAAAACCATCATTGGGAGTATATTTTTTTTTAGCATCTTTAATAGTAAGATCAAATAAGTCATTTGCAGAAGTAACTTTAACCTCACAACTAATAAAAAAAAATAGTGCTAAGTTAGCAAGCAGGAGTAGCTTAAATAATTTCATTGTTTTAATAAATTTTTCCGCAAGGTATTTATTATTAATCAAACCCATCGCACATTTTAATATTTTCATCGATTTTACACTAAGCTCAAAGTTAATGTCGTTAAAATTTTTGGTTCTTTCTTTCGGTTTGAGATAAAATTATTTTTTTTTGAGTAAATTAAATTTTAAATGCATAATAGTTTAATCGAAATAATAATTCTTTAATAATTTAGAAGAAAAGATTGTGAAAAATGTAAATTGCAGTATCTTTGCAGCGGCAAGTCCTACACAACTAGCTCCTGTTGAATCCCCCAGGGTGGGAACGCAGCAAGGGTAAACGGTCGTAGCAGTGTGATGTAGGTAGCTTGCCATTTTTTGTACCCTAAATTTAGATAGTATTAAATAAAAAATTCATTTATTTATCTTTGCTAAAATGTCAAAAGTAGTATTAGTTACAGGTGGGTCATCAGGAATTGGTAGAGCAATTGGAGAATTGCTTTCTGAAAAGGGATTTATGGTATATGGTACCAGTAGAAATCCTGAAAAATATAGTGATGATGTTTCCTTTCCTCTTTTAAAGATGGAAGTTACCGATCCTAATTCTATTAAAAAAGTCGTTGCTGCTATTATTAAGAAAGAACAACGGTTAGATATTGTTGTTAATAATGCAGGAGTTGGTATAACAGGTCCTATTGAAGAAACTCCCGAATTAGAAATTAAAAATGCTTTTGACATTAATCTTCATGGACCAATAAATGTAATAAAATCAGTGCTGCCTCAAATGCGTAAACAAAAAAGTGGTTTGATTATTAATATTACTTCCATTGCTGGATATATGGGCTTGCCTTATCGTGGAATATATTCCGCAACCAAAGCAGCATTAGAAATCACTGCAGAAGCATTTAGAATAGAGATCAAACAATTTGGTATTAAAATGACCAATATTGCTCCAGGAGATTTTGCAACAAATATAGCAGCTGGGAGATATCATGCACCTGTTTTAGAAAACTCTCCTTATAAAGATGAATATAGCAATACGTTGGAAATGATGAATTCGCACGTAGCTAGAGGTAATAATCCTCTGGAATTAGCCTATGTAATTTTAAAAGTAATTAATAAGGATGCGCCTCGTGTTCGTTATAAAGCGGGAGATTTACTTCAAAAATTTTCTATTGTGTTAAAACGAATTTTACCTAGTAACTGGTATGAAAAAATGTTAATGAAGCATTATAAATTAAAGTAAATATTATTTTTGTTTTTATTAACATTCATAATTAGTAACTTTTTATATTAAAAGTTTCATCACCTTTATTACTTATGTATTTTTGCTGAAAATAACACATAATTTTTTATTAATTAAATCCAATTCTATGAAATTTTTTGTTGATACTGCTAACCTTGATCAAATACGCGATGCTCAAAACCTAGGTGTTTTAGATGGTGTAACCACCAACCCTTCGTTAATGGCAAAGGAAGGGATTACAGGTCGAGAAAATATATTAAAGCACTACGTTGCTATTTGTACTATTGTGGATGGAGATGTTTCTGCAGAGGTTATTGCTACCGATTTTGATGGAATGGTAAAAGAAGGGGAAGAACTAGCAAGTCTTCATGAGCAAATTGTAGTTAAATTACCTATGATTAAAGAAGGGGTTAAAGCTGCAAAATATTTTTCTGATAAAGGAATTAGAACCAATGTGACCTTAGTGTTTTCTGCTGGACAGGCTTTATTGGCTGCAAAAGCAGGAGCAACGTATGTATCCCCTTTTATTGGAAGACTTGATGATATCTCAACAGATGGATTAAATTTAATTGCAGAAATTCGTTTGATTTACGATAACTATGGTTTTGAAACTCAAATTTTAGCAGCTTCTGTGCGCCATACGATGCATATAATCGATTGTGCAAAACTTGGAGCAGATGTTATTACTGGACCATTATCGTCTATTGAAGGACTGTTAAATCATCCATTAACAGATATTGGTTTGGCTAAGTTTTTAGCAGACTATAAAAAAGGAAATTAATTCTAAAATTTTATTGATTTAAATATCCAAGAAGAATTTCTTCGATATCAATATTGAAGAGGTTGGCACTGCCATTAATGATGATTCCTTTTTTATCAACAATAATTGCTTTGTTAATCGTGTAAATTACCAATTCCTTTTCAGCTTTAGAAGTATTTTTAAATTGAAATTCTTTATCTTTTTTAAATCCAAATTTATTTATAATCGAAATCCAATTATTAAAATTAGAATCGGTATTAATACCAATAAAATCATATTCAGGAAATTTTGAATTTAGTTCAGAAACACGATAGTGTATGTTTTTACTGTGATTCATTGATTTACCAGACCAGAAATATAGTACTGTTGGGTTTTTAATAATAGCCTGTAAATCTTTAATGGTATTTTCTGTAGTAATTAAGGTATGGTTTGATATTTTATTTCCCGGAGTTAATTTCATGGAGGCATTTGCAAGTTGTTTTATAGCATCATGATGTTTTTTGTTTGAATTAGTCTTAAGGAAAAGGTTTAATATTTTTTCCTGACTTTCACTTTCGTTACAACTTAATAAATACCTTCCAGCAGTACTCATGACCATGCTGTTTTTTAAAGAGTCATTGGTTACAATTTGATCTATTAATTTAATTTTATGGTAATTATGATCAAATGAATTACGTGCATAATAATCTGTTTCGTCACTAGCTTCCAAAGCTAAATTGTCAAAATACCTAAATAAAAAGCGGTAATAAGGGAAATATGACCGCAGTGATTCACTTCCAAAATCAATAGCATTTCTATGATTATAGAAGTTTTTAGGAATTTCAAAATAATTGTCCGATCTTTTTTTGCGTTCGTTTGCAGTTATATAAATTTCTTTTTTTGAATAATAATCATAATTAATACTTGCTTCTGCTATTTCTTTAAATTTATCATCTGGTTTATTTTTTAATACAAATTCATTATACACTAAAAGTCTTATTTTTATAAGGGAATCTAGTTTTTCTTCAAAATCCAAAGGTGCTAACTTATAAAGTTTGGGCATTAATATAATTTCCTTTTCATTTTGCAAAAACATTTCCATTAAAAAATTATTTCTTTCTGCACCAATTCCTGTATAAGAAAGAGATTCATCAAAATCTAGGGTATTCACTCGAAGCATTAAACTATCTGAAGGCTTTAAATAAAATACTTGATATTCTTTATGACTAAATGAATAAAGGCCCGGTTTTATGTTTTCTACTTTATATATAAAATTATTATTAGCGTCTAACTTAACGCTATCTAAAAATTGCTCGTCTTTATAAAAAACAATATAATCTCCTTTTGGATTTACAATTTCTCCACCGACATAAGTAGATAATGGAGCACCATCTTCTTGGTTATTACAAGAAAAAATAATAAGCGAAACGATACATAATAGAAGTAAATTTTTAGTTACATGAACATAATAAGTCATTAAACAAAAATAAAACCTACTGGCCATCATTTTGTTAAAAACGAGTTAAAAGAAATTAAAATATATTAAATGCGCTAATTTGACTTAAATAGTTATTTTTGCGGCAAATTTTACTAAAGAAAAAAATTATGCTTTCAGTTTCTAATTTATCTGTTCAATTTGGCAAACGTATATTATTTGATGAGGTAAACACTCAGTTTGTTCAAGGAAATTGCTATGGCATTATAGGTGCAAATGGCTCTGGTAAATCTACACTATTAAAAATAATTTCTGGTAAACAAGATCCAACTTCTGGCCATGTTCATTTAGCGCCAGGAAAAAGAATGTCGGTTTTAGAGCAAAATCATAATGCTTTTGATGAATTTATGGTTTTGGAAGCCGTTGTAATGGGTAATAAAGATTTATTTAAAGTGAAGTCTGAAATAGATAAGCTTTATGAGAATTATACGGATGAAAATGCTGAAAAAATAGGGGAACTTCAAATAACTTTTGAAGAAATGAACGGTTGGAATGCTGAAAGTAATGCAGCTACTATGTTATCTAATTTAGGTGTTGGCGAAAGTTTACATTACACTTCGATGGAAGATTTGGATGGTAAGCAAAAAGTGAGAGTACTTTTAGCTCAGGCTTTATTCGGAAATCCTGATGTTTTAATTATGGATGAGCCAACCAATGATTTGGATTACGAAACAATTTCTTGGCTAGAGAACTTTTTAGCTAATTATGATAATTGTGTGATTGTTGTTTCCCACGATAGACATTTTTTAGATTCGGTTTGTACGCATATTAGTGATATTGATTTTGGTAAGATTTCTCATTTTAGTGGTAATTATACCTTCTGGTACGAAAGCAGTCAATTAGCTGCTAGACAAAGAGCCCAGCAAAACAAAAAATCGGAAGAAAAGAAAAAGGAATTACAAGAATTTATTGCTCGTTTTAGTGCCAATGTTGCAAAATCGAAACAAGCAACATCTCGAAAAAAAATGATCGAAAAGTTAGATATAGAACAAATTAAACCATCTAGTAGACGATACCCAGCTATTATTTTTACTTCCGAACGGGAAGCAGGAGATCAAATATTAAATATCGAAAAATTATCAGCTACTATCGATGGCGAAGTATTATTTAACAATATTGATTTAAATTTAGATAAAGGAGATAAGGTCATCTTATTTTCAAAAGACTCAAGGGCTACCACTGCTTTTTATGAAATCGTTTCTGGTAATTTAAAACAAGATGGCGGTAAGTTTCAATGGGGAGTAACCACTTCACAAAGTTATTTGCCCTTAGATAATGAGAAGTTTTTCGAAAAGAAAATGAGCTTAGTAGATTGGTTGCGCCAATGGGCAAAAACGGAAGAAGAACGGGAAGAAGTTTTTATTCGTGGATTTTTAGGTAAAATGCTATTTAGTGGTGAAGAGGCATTAAAAATGTGTGATGTTTTATCTGGAGGTGAAAAGGTTCGTTGTATGTTAAGCAGAATGATGATGATTCGTGCTAATGTTCTAAAACTAGATGAGCCTACCAATCATTTAGATTTAGAATCTATTACAGCTTTTAATAATACCTTGAAAAACTTTAAAGGAACAGTCATGTTAACAACTCATGATCATGAGTTTGCACAAACTATTGGAAACAGAGTTGTAGAATTAACCCCTAAAGGGGTTATTGACCGTTATATGACCTTTGAAGAGTATATGAGTGATGTTAAAATTAAAGAACTCCGTGCCAAAATGTATTCTTAGGTTAATCTTTAGGGTTCTGCTCAAAAGCTTCTAATATATATTTAGCAATAACTATTTCTTCATTTCGGAGATACATTCTTATTTGCCCAGGTACTCCAGCTGCAAAACCACTTAAGATACCACTTTGATAATCGTCTCTAATTATAGGGTTGATATCTAATTCATTTAAACTATTAATTAAAGGTTGCGCTTCGATTGCGGATCCAGTAAAAATACGAGTTGTTTTTTTATCTTTTTTCATGGGTTTCTTTTTTAATTATAAAAATACAGATTTTAAAAAAAAACAAGAAATTATAATTATA
>ERZ887851.2372-NODE-2372-length-14788-cov-7.374601_pt1 | contig 14788 bp, 10 predicted proteins | sample MGYA00521100_ERZ887851 | MGnify/ENA primary metagenome ERZ887851 (study PRJEB32303, sample SAMEA104408602) | aquatic metagenome | biome: Brackish water; feature: Pelagic; material: water | place: Baltic Sea | collected 2014-06-06T16:11:00 | depth 11,444 m ...
CGCGAGTTTGCGCTATGATGTAGGTCTCATGAAGTTGCGCGCGTGCAACACCAAGCGGATAATCTAGGCTCGCCTCTGGATCACCGCTAGGCCCTAAGTTTGCACCGCCCATGCTGGCGACATTGGGGTCGCCTTCGCTAAACTCGGATCCAACATCCGCAGGCGGCGGCGCACTTTGCCAATCCGTAGCCTGGCCACCACCAGACGCGAATAAATTTGAATTAAAATTACTAGGAACATACGGGCGCCCTTCCCCAAATGATTGTCGCCCTGAGCCAAAACGACCTGAGCCAAAATCACCAGGAGCTGCATCGGAAGAATTGTTTGAACGAAACGCCGCTAAGGCAGCCTCAGCGACCGTGCTTGCAGCGCGGTGACCTGCTGATGATATAGCCGCGCGCAGGCCGCCAACAATCATGGAACGAATAAGCGCTGGGTCTTGGAATCGCACTTCTGTTTTTGCAGGATGTACATTCACATCTAGATTTTGCGGCGACAATTCAACAAACAAAGCAATAGCTGGATGTCGATTGCCAGCCAGGAAATCTTGATAAGCACCGCGAACGGCACCATTTAGCAATTTGTCGCGAACGGGTCTTCCGTTAACAACCAAATATTGTTTCTGTGCTGTGGCGTGATTATACGTCGGCACACCGGCAAAACCCCAAACGCGAACATCATCACGTTCGACTTCGACAGCCAACGCATTCTCTTCGAACTCGCGCCCCATAATTGCGGATAACCGCTTAAGTGTGGAATCATTGCCAGTTTCCGCTGGATAGAAAAAGTTTTTGCGTCCATCAACAATCAAGCTAAAGCCAACACGCGGATTAGCCATGGCTAGTCGACGCATTATATCGGCAACAGCTTGGGTTTCAGAACGATCTGTCTTTAAAAATTTTAACCGCGCTGGTGTTGCGTAAAATAAGTCACGAACCTCAACGCGTGTACCTGGCCCGCCGGCTGCAGGTTTAACGGGTTCGACATGCCCCGCATCAACGCAAACTTGCAGAGCCTCCGAACTTCCGGGAGGGCGGCTGGTTAAACTCAACCGTGAGACAGCGCCAATCGATGGTAAAGCCTCCCCGCGAAACCCCAACGTCTCAATCTGAAACATCCGCTCGCCGCCATCGCCTTCAGGTAATTTGGACGTCGCATGGCGCTCGACCGCTAATGCCAATTCCTCAGCATCCATGCCCCGGCCATCATCTTCAACTAGAATAAGGGATTTGCCGCCATTGCCGAGCGTGACATCAATCCGCGTCGCGCCTGCGTCAACAGAGTTTTCAACGAGTTCTTTAACAGCGCTAGCCGGGCGCTCAACAACCTCACCCGCAGCAATTCTATTGATCGTTTCGTTCGGTAACCGTCTTATTATTCCCATGAAACCACTTCTTATTCGTTGCTACTTGTTAGGTATTTCCGTGCCAAAATTTTGCTCTGCTCGACGCCAGGCTGATCAAACGCATTAATACCCAATAGGTCAGCCGCCAATATAGTTTCCAACATAAAGTGCATCAACAATGCACCAATTTCATGCTCATCAATAGCCGATAAAGTGATACGACGAACCGGCTTATCAATAGCAATTAGCGTGTCACCGGTCGCCTTGAATTGCGCCGTTACGAGGTCGCCCATAGTAACACTACCGAGCCATTTCAGGCCTTTATCCTGGTCAAAAACAGTGCCTGTTTTCGGGCCAAGCCCAGTCTGGTCGAGGCCAATGAGAGTGTAAAACTTATCATCTGGACCGTCTGAATAAAGCTGTAACTGACTATGCTGATCAACAGGGCCAAGTGCTTGAACGGGCGTTGAACCAATGCCATCTTTCCCGAGGCTTTCCGCCCATAGTTGGCGATACCAAAACCCCAATCTATCCAATCGGTCGGTATACGACCATAACACGGACATAGGCCGCCCAACTTTCATGTGCGCCACTGACAAAGCAGCCCCGCTCATAGCTGGCACATCCTCACCACTTAAAAATGGCGCCATATAATCGCGCGCACCTGTTAAAATTTGGTCAACATCCAGTCCAGCCAAAGCCGCAGGTAGCAAGCCAACATTTGTTAACACTGAAAACCGTCCGCCGATCTCTTCTACATGCTCAATAACTGGAAATCCGTGTTCAGCGGCTAACGCCCGCAAAGAGTTTTCGCCCGGGCCAGCTATTGCGCCAATGTTTTTTGCACAGGATAATCCAGCCGCCGTCAGGGCATTCAAACAAACCGCTAGTTGGAATAATGTTTCAGGCGTACCGCCAGATTTAGAGATTGCCAAAATGCCAGTGTGATTAAAGTCAAGGTTACGCATTAACTGGGCGAAACTTGCAGGGTCCAAATTATCAGCAAAAATCAGCTTGGCCCCACTCGGCTCACTATCCGCTATAGGCGTTCCCCAGCCCTTAATTTGCGCCAACACCTGTGAACCAAGGCCAGAGCCACCCGTACCTAGCACCAATATATTCGAATATGGCGACAAATGATCGAGCATCTCGGAAAAACTATTATCCATCGATGGCAATTGAAAATGAGGTAACGGCGCGCCCGCATAGGTTTGCGCCAGCGTCGCCAACCGATCCATATAACTCGTGTAAAAACTTCGGCTTTCTTTGCACTGTGCATTTTCATGTTCGAATTTCATTAAATTAGTTTCTCCAAAATTATTGAGCTTATATCTGATGCAAATACAGCTAACCATTTGTCAGCTACGACACTATGGCGAAGACGCCGCGCAAGTCATAGTCGACATGAAAAACATACCACGAGTAATTAGTACATGCGGTATTTTTATGTTGATATTTATGCTTGGTCGCTGGAGGAAGCAGATGGCGAACGCAAATAGGTTGCAATCAACCAAATTAGCGGCACGATCATCAAACTTGCAATGAATAGTTGACCTAGCCAGCCCTCGGTGAGGACTTCAGTTCGATAATGCCATAATTGATTATCGATAAAGGGTATCGCCATCGCCTCCGTGAATTCGTGCAAACCATAGATCAGCATTTGAAAGGCGAGTAAGGACATTACAACAGAGCTCATTTTAAAAAATGCTGCCACGTTCAGGCGTCGGCCGAACTTAATCCAGGCCATACTCGCGAGCCCGGCCAGAATAAGCCCCAACAAACCGCCGAAAATTAAAAGATTGGCTTCCCCATCAATCGATAGAGATGCAATCATCGTTGCGGCTTCGACGCCCTCACGCGCAATCATAAAAAATGTGAAAATCGCAACAAGGCTCCATGCACGAAGCGGACTATTTTGCACAGTATCAGATAGTTTTTGGGCAATCATGCCGGCCATCTCCGGCCCAACATGGTGCATATGGATGACGCACCCCAAAATTGTAATTGCCGCGGCAATCGCCAACCACCCCTCAGTAACGGAGGATAATGCACCGACCTCGGCTAGCACAATGCCCAAGCCAGTGGAGGCCAATATAGCCATACCAATGCCGGCATAAATGGCCGACATGAGCCAATTTATTTTTAACTTTCTGATCGTGATTATCGCAATCGCGATGATGAGAAAAGCTTCGACACCTTCGCGAAAGCATATGAAAAAAGTTTCGGCCATTAATTAAGCTCTATTGTTTATGAGTAATTTAATTTCTTATGATAATGATAATCATTTGCATCAAGCGCGTCAAGGCCGCCATATCCACAAACTCTAGCAAGTTAAATGATACCTATACTTTCATGGCGTTCGCTTAACAGGTATCGCTTATCCAGAAACAGCGAACCTAATAAAATTTGTGACAATAATAACAAAGATGAGTTATAAGCAAATTATGTCTTCTGAAGAAAAATTTGCGTTTGGGTTACTTGGGTTCGGAGCCCTAACCGGTATCGTCTTAGCGTTGCTGACGCTCATCGTTGTTGGTGACGAGGCGCCTCATGATGCAAATGTTGTCGCGACTGTAGATGGCGTGCCGATCACAAGGACAAACCTCGATCAGCGCATGAATTTATTTATGCGAAACCCAAATTTTACGCTTCCATCGAATTTTGAATCGCGCATTCTGGAAGCACTAATCGATGAAGAATTATTAATACAAGAAGCGGTATCTCGCGGTCTCATCCAAGCCGATGCCTTCACGCGGCAGAGCCTCGATATGTCTGTCGCCAGAAATATTTTCATTCAAACCCAGCAAGGCTCCGTCAGCGATACGGATCTAAACGCATATTACCAAGCAAATAAAGAGCGTTTAACGCCCCCCTTCGCCGTGCAAGTTGATCGTATTTTCATCAGTAAATACGCTAATTCATATGAAAGTAGTGACGAAACGCAGGCTCCGGAAGAAGCGACATCATCCAGTGTACAGGCTCTACAGCTCGATCAGGTACGACGCGCCATTCAATCCGGTGAAAGTTTTTCTGATGTAAAACAAAGATTTAGCGACCCTATCGGATCCGAGCTGCCACAAAACCTGTTACGGGTCGATCAGCTCAGTCAATATTTGGCACCAGCGCTTATCGCTGCAGTCCAACGGATGCGCGAAGGGGCTATCTCCGACGCCTTACAAACGCCAGATGGCTGGAGCTTTCTTCATGTCATTCGCAAGCAAGCAGGTACTCCGCCAGAGTTTGCTGATGTTAAGGAGAGAATTAGAAAAATTCTCGAAAAAGAAGCCGTCGCAAAGTCCCGAGAAAATTATTTAACGTTTTTGCGTGCAACGGCAATCATTAAAACCAGCTTGGGGACGCAAACGGTAAGCGACGAGGCGGATACTGCTGAAGATGCTGCTGACGCTACTCCTGAAGATGCTAATGAGAACTTAGGGGTGAGTAAAAATACCAATCTAGACACTGAGACGAACTTAGATGAGAATGCTATTGTTGCAGAGTAGCCGAGTATTTTATCGTCAAACCGTTTATGGCCCGGCAACTTTGGGACAGTTTGCTAAAGCATATTTCGTTGCGACCTTCGCAGTTCTGGCTTTAGCTTTATTGGCTCTAGCATTGGCGACGCAATCATCCTTTGCTCAAGCCGATGCCACACCCTCTCAGATGCATGTGGCGCTGTCCAAACTCACGCCCGTGAAAATTAATTCATATTGGGTGCAAGATGACGAAGACATAAGGTTTTCTATTCTAGCGCCGCTGGAGTTCTTCTCACAAACACTTAATAGAGATGATCAGTCTAGCGATATATTAAACGACTTCCTCCTTGATTGGCTTCGTGTTTCGCAAATGAACCAGTTCTGTAGTTTGCGTAATGTTGAAAGGCCGCGCGCGATAGATCGTTTTCAAACACAAATTCGCGGCACGTTTCATTGCCTAAACAACGAAACCCCAATCTCGATCCGTGACACGAAGGTCGGTGACGTAAATGCCATACACACTCTGTTGATACGTCACGCTCGTGCGAATCCAGACACAATTAAAACCGTACGCCTCCTAAAAGGCCAAACAAAATTTGAGTTTGATATTGGTTCCGAGGGAAAAATTAATGCGCGCGGCCCCACAATGTCGAGCTTACAATTAGGCTTCAGCACTGCGTCCACTAACTTTACCAACCTCGTATTATCAGTGCTGCTATTAGTCAGCCTGCTAATACGATTGCGAAGCCCAATAAAACAGTATCTAATTGTTGCCAGCTTTTTGTTGGGGCAAGTTATCATCACAAGCAACACATTCCTTGTTCAAGATATTGCCGCACAAACTGGTCAGATATTCCTCGGCGGTTTGATTTTATTTTATTGCGTCCTGAATATATCTCATCAATTACGCATCGGGCATTGGATCAGCTTTACCTTGGCTGCGCTTATATTTTTATTCGGGCTATTACCATTGCCTTTCATCGTAATGATACCGGACGGAACATGGGCTGGGGCGATGCTATTCTTCGTCTGTTACGGCCTTTGGAGCAAGGATCACCCCTATACAGCGCCCGAAGTAGCGGCCTTTCGCCCTAGCTTTGCTTTAACGTTTGGTGTTTTGTCAGCGCTTATTTTGCTTGGGAATACGAAGCCGGAATGGGCTTTGCAGAACCAGCACTCATCGATAGAATGGGGTTTGACCTTCGGCGTTATGGTTGTCGTGCTCGGCACTTTGTTCGTCTTCAAAGCTATTGCATACATAGTGAGCCTTGCCTCACTCAATAACCTGAAGCCTCAAATGAAAGCCGATATCAGCAACAACAAAATGGCGCCGCCCGCACAGCTCGGAATATCAGATGCCTTAGCGCACAATATCGTCGCCACCCTACTCGCTACACTTGGAAGCTATATGACGCTATCTGGAATACTCTCGTAAACCAAAAGCGAAGCCATTAAAGCTCGAGTGGTTTATCCGAAACAATTACACCGTCGCCATCCGCATAAAGCCAATCATTCGGCCGAATGACGATACCGCCGATGTGAACAGGAAGATCGAACGTTCCGAGATCTCGTTTCTCAGATTTTTTCGGGTGTAGACCCAATGCTTTAATTCCGATTTGAGCTTGGCACAACTCAGCGCTATCGCGCACATAGCCATTAATTACTACGCCCGCCCAATTGTTTTTTTCTGCTAAAACCGCAAGGTTTCCGCCAAATAAGGCACAGCTCATAGATGCGCCAGCATCAACGACCAAGACGGCGCCATTGCCGGGTCCTTCAACAGCTTGGCGAATTTTGGTATTATCTTCAAATGTCGTGAGGGTTACTACCGGGCCTGAAAAATGCGTCTTGCCGCCAAAGTCTCTAAAATTAGGTTCTAAATAACGAAGCGACCCCTCATATTTATCAGATAAATCTGTTGTATTCATAATGTCTCCCCCACCTTTCTTGCTATAAAACTAATATAAAAAAGCCCGCAGCTCAGGAACGAACCACGGGCTTAATTCTACTTAGGTCTAGAAATTAGAACTGGTTCATCGTGTTGTCTTCACCAGATGCTAACAAGGCCATATCTCCAGAGAAATACTCTTTGTGATCATCACCAATATTGGAGCCAGCCAAGTCTTGGTGTTTCACAGATGCTTGATCTCTGCGAATTTCTTGACGCTGAATATCGCGCACATAAGCCAGCATTCCCAAGTCACCGAAATAGCCTTCAGACAGAATATCTGTTCCAAGCGCTGTCTCATGATATGTAGGAAGCGTGATCAAATGGTGGAAGATACCTGCTTCGCGCGCCGCATCTTTTTGGAAGCTTTGAACGAGAGCATCTGCATCAATTGCCAATTCAGTCGTGTCAAACTGCACATCCATTAGGCCGCGAGGTGTGCTGGCTGGATCTGGATAGGCCGATACGTCTTTGCCTGCTGTTTTCCATTCTGCATAAACTTGTTCACGGAACGATAAAGTCCAGTTAAAGCTAGGCGAATTGTTATAAACAAGCTTGGCATTTGGAATGGCCTCACGAACGCGATTAACCATGCCCGCAATTTGCTGAACGTTTGGTTTTTCAGTCTCGATCCACAAAAGATCGGCACCGTTTTGCAAGCTCGTAATACAATCAAGAACAACACGGTCTTCGCCACTGCCATCTTTGAATGCATAAAGGCCATTTGGTAGGCGAACGGGTTTAACCATTTTACCATCCTGAACGAGGATCATTTCGCCGTCAGAAACTTGGCCCGGGTCTGTCACGTCTTCCGTTTTCAAGAAAGCGTTATACTGGCTTGGAAGATCACCGGCTTCTTTTGAAACAGGAATTTTTTGCGTTAGACCTGCACCTAGCGAGTCGGTACGAGCAACAATTACGCCATTATCTACACCAAGCTCAAGAAACGCATAACGAACCGCGTTGATCTTGGATAGGAAGTCTTCATGCGGAACCGTAACTTTACCATCTTGGTGACCACATTGTTTCGCATCCGAAACTTGGTTTTCAATTTGAATACAGCAAGCGCCGGCTTCAATCATTTTCTTAGCCAGCAAATAGGTTGCTTCTTCGTTACCAAAACCGGCATCGATATCGGCAATAATTGGGACAACATGTGTTTCGAAGTTATCAATTTTGCTCAATACAGCAGCGACGTCGCCACCGTTTTTGCGAGCTTCATCAAGCTCAACGAATACATGGCGAAGTTCGCGTGCATCCGCTTGCTTTAAGAATGTATAGATTTCTTCGATAAGATTTGGAACCGTTGTCTTCTCATGCATGCTCTGATCTGGCAAAGGACCAAAGTCAGACCGCAGAGCCGCAACCATCCAGCCGCTCAAATAAACATAGCTTTTATCGACCGTTTTCTGGTGACGCTTCACAGCCATCATCATTTGCTGAGCGGTGAAACCATGCCAGCAACCCAAAGACTGAGTATAGTCAGCTGAATTCGCATCATAATCAGCCATATCTTTACGCATAATATCTGCGGTATGACGAGCTATGTCCAAACCCGTCTTAAAACGGTTTTGTAAGCGCATACGTACGACATACTCTGCATTGATCGCGGCCCATGGGCCACCATTACTCTGAATTTCGGCAGCTACGGCTTCTACTTGTTTTAAATAATCCGACATATCATCACCTCTTGGCTGTAATTTTGTTTAGGTAGTCTCTTGTGTCGAGGTCATACACATCGCACAAGAGGTTGTCGAGTCAATGTAGTTAATTCTTTAAGTTATTGAAAAAATTAAAGTAAAAAAGTTTACTAAATTTCAGTATTTTTATGTATATTATGTAAACCTTGTAAACATTTAGATTAATTTATCAGCTAACCCATTGAATGGTTTTAACATATGCAAGAAACACCAAAAAAACTAATTGAAAGAAAATTATTTGCCGGCTCGCGAATTCGCCGACTAAGGCGGGAGTTAGGCCTCACTCAAGCCGCTATGGCCAATGCTCTGGGCATCTCAACCAGCTATTTAAACCTGATTGAGCGCGATCAAAGGCCCATCTCAGCACAGATACTGCTGCAGCTCGTAGAGGTTTTTGATATCGACCCGCGTGGCTTGGCTGGCGATGAAGAAGCGCGGGCACAAGCACAATTATCCGAAGTGTTTTCAGACCCCATGTTTCAAGATACGCCGATCAGCAAGCCAGAGCTTAAGGATATTGCCGCCGCAAGCCCCATCGCGGCCGATGCTGTGGCTAGGCTCTACCAAGCGTTTCGCGAAGCCACGTCAACCAAAACTATGCTAGCCGAGCGCCTCGCAGATACACCAAATAGTGGCGGCACGGATGCCATGATGGCGATGGAAGAGGTCCGCGATTTCATCAACCAACAGGGGAATCACTTTTCAAGCCTCGATGAGAGCGCTGAAACTCTATATCAAGATGCTGTCGCCGGCCATGACGAGCCTTATATTGCCCTGCGAGGGAGATTGGAAACCCTGCACCGGGTCAGAACCCGTATCGCGCCAATTGATCTAATGGGCAACACCCTGCGCCGCTACGACCGTCACCGGCAGACGATATTTCTATCCGAATTGCTCGATCAACCAGGGCGCTCGTTTCAACTGGCCTATCAAATTGGCTATTTGGAGCAAAGCCGTACGATTGATGACCTAATCCAACAAGCTGGCTTGGGAAGTGAAGCGACGCGCATAATCGCCCGCGTATCGCTAACAAACTATTTTGCCGCCGCTCTGCTAATGCCCTATGGGCCACTGCTAAAAACAGCCGAAGATACGCGTTATGACATCACCTTGCTGGGGCGACGCTTTGGCACGAGCTTTGAGCAAGTTTGCCATCGGCTGACAACCCTGCAACGCCCCGGCGCCCGCGGCATTCCATTTTTTCTTTTGCGCGTCGACAATGCGGGAAATATATCCAAACGCTTTTCAGGTGCAGGGTTTCATTTTGCCCGATTTGGCGGAACCTGTCCGCGCTGGCACGTACATGATGCTTTTCGTATTCCTGGAAAAATTTCCACGCAAACAGTGCAAATGGAGGACGGGACACGGTATTTCTCGGTCGCGCGCACAGTCAGCCGTGATAACTCAGGTTTTGGCGTGCCCGATAATCAATTTGCCATCGGCCTCGGCTGCGATATCAGCCACGCCGAGCGTATGGTTTATTCCGGTGGCCTAAACTTAGAAAGCCGCGATAGGGATACCCCGATCGGCATTAACTGCCGGCTATGCGAGCGCCAAGACTGCAACCAACGCGCCACACCCTCGATCAATCGTGCGCTCCAGCTGGATGAACATGTCCGCGGCCTCTCACCCTTCGGTTTGTAGGCATGAGCCGATAGCCGAATTTATTAGCCGAAGGCAAGAGCCGATAGCCGAAGGCATTAGCTAAAGTCATTAGCTAAAACCTAAGCGCGAGATGCGCTTGCCTCAAAGCTCGGTTTCCGATAAATCTTTGGCATGTCAGAAAATCCTCCATACCCCAAATCCGAGAAAAAACAGAAGAAGCAAAAAGTCTTCAAACCAAAAGCTCGCCTGCCGCGCGGCTTTCGCGATATGGCTGGAGCTGAACTCCATTTACAGCAAAATATGCTGCGAATTATTGCCACCGTCTATGAACGATATGGCTTTGAACAACTCGACACGCCCGCTTTCGAATACGCCGATGCACTGGGTAAATTCCTGCCCGATTCAGATCGACCCAATGCCGGCGTGTTTGCTTTAGAAGATGATGATAGCCAATGGCTAAGCCTGCGCTATGATTTAACGGCACCACTTGCGCGTTATGTTTCAGAAAATTACGACCATTTGCCGAAACCCTTACGACGCTATCAATCCGGCTTTGTTTTTCGCAATGAAAAACCAGGGCCGGGCCGCTACCGCCAATTCATGCAAATGGATGCGGATACAGTAGGCGCTGGCAATCAAGCCGCAGATGCGGAGATCTGCATGATGGCGGCAGATTGTATGCAAGCGCTGGGGCTTCAGTGTGGTGATTATGTTGTGCGGATCAACAACCGTAAGATACTCGATGGAATTTTGGAAATAACTGGGCTTAAACCTGATGAGCCTGACTATGAAAACCGACGCCTTATTATATTGCGCGCCATGGACAAGCTGGACCGCCTTGGCATAGCTGGGGTGCGCGATCTACTTGGTGCAGGACGCAAAGACGATAGCGGTGACTTCACAAAGGGAGCTGGTCTCGATACGGAGGCGATTGAACCAATTTTGGCTTTTCTTGAGGCACGCCAAGCGTCACGCGAGGAAACATTAACGCAGCTCTCTGAATTAGTTGCCAATAGTGAAATTGGCCGAGCCGGCGTCGTTGAACTGCGCGCCATGGACACATTCTTCACGGCTTTGGGTTATTCGGCCGACCGGATTACCATTGACCCATCCGTTGTACGTGGCCTTGATTATTACACGGGCCCTGTATTTGAAATCGAACTCACCTTTGAAGCCGAGGACGAAGATGGCGATTTAGCCAAATTTGGTTCTGTCGGAGGTGGCGGGCGTTATGACGATCTGGTTAAGCGTTTCAAAGGCATTGAGGTACCGGCAACCGGTATCTCTATCGGCGTTAGCCGCTTAGCCGCTGCACTGAGCCTGAAAGGCACACTAGCGGCAGCACCAACAGCGCCTTTAATTGTGGCTCTGATTATGGATCGCGAGACCATTGCCGAGACAGCTCAGCTCGTTCAATCATTAAGAAATGCTGGACTTCGCGCGGAAATGTATATGGGTGACAGCGGAATGAAGCCGCAATTGCGTTATGCAGATGCGCGTGGCGCACGCCTGGCGTTGATTGAAGGCAGTGACGAGCGCGAACGCGGAGTTATCACGATCAAGGATTTGCAGCTTGGAAGTGAAAAATCAGCCGAAATTTCTGACAATACAGAATGGCGTGAATCGCAGCATTCGCAGTTTGAAGTGAATAAATCTGAATTAATATCCAAAATAAATGAAATAATCGCATAGTTCATATTATTTGAACTTAAATTCTGTGTATTTCATAAAAATTCAATTTACATGAATTCAAATTAGTTGTATTACATTGCCTTAGTTAGCGCGGTCGAGCTTGACTGCGCGCGCCCCGTATAAATAAAAATTTCGGAGATCTATACTATGTTGCAATCAAGCTCCGCCGTTATTCAGGCTCTGGGTGGTACGATCAAAGTCGCTGAGTTGCTTGAAGTCGGCTCGTCCGCCATTTCAAATTACAGAAAAAATGGCTTTCCACCGCGCGTTTGCTTCGCCCTCGCGAAAATTTGTTCAGCCCAAAACATTCAAGTTGCGTCACATGTTTTTGGCCTACCCAATGCAGAAAATACGTCATGGCGACGCCAAGCCGCCGTTGGTGGTGGGCAAGCCCATCTTGAATTATTCAAAACGGCTGGGTTTGAGTTGATCGAGAACCCTGTATTACAGCCCGCCGACCCGTTTATTGAATTAATGGGCGAAGAAATGCGCCGTCGCTTGTTTACCTTTACGGATCCTGTCGGGGAGACCCTTTGCTTGCGCCCCGACCTTACGATCCCGACCGCACGCCAATATATCCAGCAAGGTAAATTTGAGCAGAGCCAATATTACTACTCAGGAACCGCCTTTCGGTATCAGCCGCGCGGTGCTGGAAAACCCGAAGAATTCACCCAAGTTGGTATCGAGATATTAAACGCAGATACGGCTATGCAAAATATCGTTGTCGACGAAGTAAAAGTTCTCAACATTTTGGTCGACTTCATTCGTGACCAAGACGTTACAAAATTTGATTTATTCATCAATGATTTAGAACTATTTTCAGCGATACTTCAGGATCTAAAGTTAACGGATCGCCAGCAAATACGCTTACGCCGAAGTTACTCACACGGAAGCTCGCTTGAGTTGACCCTGAGCCAGTTAATCTCCCCGCCCCCCGTCACGAGATCATCCGTTATGCTGGAGCCAAACCAAGCAAACAGGGTCATTGCAGGGCGTAGCCAAGAAGAAATAATGGCCCGTCTTCAGGATAAATTGGATGAAGCCAACGCCGAGCCACTAGCTGAAGAAACCGCCGCCAAGATACGCGCACTGGCAGCACTAAACTGCCCTGTTGATGAACTGCGTGCCGCTTTACGCAGCATCGGAGTGACAATTCACAAAGCTACCGATGAAGCTATTCGGCGGTTTGAAACCAGAATATCCGAAATCACGAAACGTTGCGTGATCGAGCCTTCAGCCATTCGTTTCTGCGCTAAACGGGGCCGAAAGCTGGCCTATTACACGGGCTTCGTATTTGAGATTTGCGTTCCGGCATTGGGGCCGAGACAGGTTGTGGCCAGTGGCGGGCGCTATGACGAGCTTTTATCGGCCTTGGGCGCACCCGAACCGCTGACGGCTGTTGGCGGCGCTGTGTCTATGGAACGAATATATGAAGCGGCAGGCGGTCAATCTAATGCCGCTAAAACGACATTGCCCGACCCATCAAGCGAAACATCGGAGATATAGTCATGCAAGATAAACTTATCATCGCGATCCCTTCGAAAGGTCGATTAGAGGAAAATGCTGCGGCGCTGTTTGATAAGGCCGGCATGCGGCTCAAGCGCGATGCGGCACGCGGCTATACGGGCCATATTCCTGGAATGGATAATGTCGAGATTGCCTATTTATCCGCCAGCGAAATAGCTACGCGACTTCGCGATGGCGCCGTACATATCGGCATTACCGGTGAAGACCTGTTACGCGAAGAAGTTAGCGATCTTGATACAACCATATTGCTCCTAAAGCCGTTAGGCTTCGGACATGCAAATGTCGTCGTGGCCATTCCTGATGGTTGGAGCGACGTTACCCATATGTCAGACCTTGCCGAAGTAGCGGGTGATTTTCGCTCACGCCACGGTCAACGCTTACGGGTTGCAACAAAGTATTTTCAACTGACCCAAGATTTTTTCGCATTGCAAGGCATAACCGATTATACGATCGTGCGCAGCTTTGGAGCCACTGAAGGCGCACCGGCATCTGGAGCGGCGGAGGTTATTGTCGACATCACCTCGACCGGAACAACCTTAACCGCCAATCAATTGAGAGTTCCAGATGATGGGGTCATTCTTAAAAGCGAAGCTAATTTAGCCGCGTCCCTATCCGCAGATTGGTCAGCTCCAGCTCGGGCGGCCATTCGGCAAATCTTGCACCGTTTGGATGCGCGTGCCGACGCTGAAAATATGGTTGAACTGAGCTTTGAGATGAGTGCCTCTGACGAAAGCTGGTTGCCTGATCTATGCAAACAGTTCGACGCTAAGGCCGTCGGAGACATAAAAACGATAACCAGTGGATCGCTATCCGTCATTCTCAAAAAAACGATGATAGCAAGTTTCTCAGAAGCACTGCATCAGAAAGGTAAGGCGATGGTGACTGGACGCGACGCCTCACATATTTTTACCGCACGAAATGAAATATTCGATCGCTTGGTGAGCCGTCTCCCTGCATAAACGTCTCATCGTTTAAACGTCTCATCGTATATGCGTCTTTCTACTTAACAGTTTAAAGACATAGCCATAGCGTTGCGTGTTGATAATGGTTTAGGCTAGGTAATGAGCTCGATTACCATCCTTATTATTCTTGTCGCAACGCTGGGTACAGCCGCGCTATCAAGTATTTTTGGAATGGTCGGCGGCTTAATCCTCATGGGCGTCCTCGCGGTACTACTTCCTGTTGCCCAAGCCATGGTGCTACACGGGATAATCCAACTAACCTCAAATGGCTACCGGGCCTACCTAAACCGTAAAGATATCCAATGGGCTGTCACGATTCCGTTTTTGCTAGGTGGTGCCGTCGCGATGATCGCAGTGGTTCTTATCGACTATACACCCTCTCCAGTTGTCGTATTTTTCGGACTGGGTATCTTGCCATTTACGGCATTTGCTTTACCGAAAAAATGGGCGTTGGATATCACCAAGCCGTTTGTTGCGCCGCTTGCTGGATGCGTCGTCATCATCACCAATCTTCTTGCCGGCGTTGGTGGGCC
>ERZ887851.2376-NODE-2376-length-14774-cov-8.159318_pt1 | contig 14774 bp, 17 predicted proteins | sample MGYA00521100_ERZ887851 | MGnify/ENA primary metagenome ERZ887851 (study PRJEB32303, sample SAMEA104408602) | aquatic metagenome | biome: Brackish water; feature: Pelagic; material: water | place: Baltic Sea | collected 2014-06-06T16:11:00 | depth 11,444 m ...
CCGCCCGCTGATCGGGTATCATGGCACATCACTGAGCAACGCTTTAGCCTGTCAGTGAGATGACAGACCGAGAGCCATGGAGTCTAACCCAGTCCAGACAGACAGGGGGGCAGTCGCGAGAGCGTTCACGCGCTGCGACAAGTTGGTGGCAACGATCATCGCTGTAAAGAGTTATTACTGGAAAGGGCCGGAGGTTATCGTGTATCGCAAGCTAGTATGTCTGCCATGGGTCACTGCAATAGGGCTCTGTTTCGCCTTGTCGGCTGCCAGTGCGCCTGATGAGCCCGCTACAGATAATGCAGGTCCGGCCGAGGTTGTCTCAGGTGTGACGGCAGAGGTGATGAGCGTGGTTGCTCAGGCCAACACCTATTTTGAGTCGGATCCTGAGCGCTATTACCGAGAGATCGATAATGCACTGGCCAGTCTGGTCGATTGGCGTGGCTTTGCGACGGCGGTAATGGGGCAGTACTACAGCCGCGGAAAATCGTTAGACCCACTGGGCCGGCAGGCATTGAAGGCGCAACGTGATCGCTTTGCGGTGGTGCTAAGAGAGGGATTGATACAGAGCTATGCCAAGGGGTTATTAGCCTTTGGTGGTGCGCAAATGGAAGTGATGGGTGTCGAAGCCTCGCCAGAGAGCACTCGCATTGCGTCGGTGACGCAAGCTGTTTACGGGGAGTCTGATCGTGTTTACACGATCCGATACCAAATGGGCCAGTACCGAGATGGCTCTTGGAAACTGCGTAATCTCATCATTGAAACGATTAACCTGGGAGAGATTTATCGCAATCAATTCAACGCCCTCGCGCAGAGTGCGAATGGCGACCTTGATCTGGTGATTGACCAGTGGAATGCCACGATTGCCCAACAAGCAGAGGATTTGGTTCGTGACTGAGCAAAAATTGATTGACCTGATACTCGCGGCGTTTCCTGGTGCTGAGGTGTCGGTGGCATTAAATGGTGGGCATGTTGATATCACGGTGATCAGCGCTGACTTTGCTGGCATGCGTCCCGTGGCGAGGCAGCAGCGCGTCTATGCGCCATTGGCCGCTCTAATTGCCGATGGCACCTTGCATGCGGTGAATATCAGTGCATTAACACCAGACGCTGACGGCTGAGTCGAGCGTCGCTATGGACAGTTTGATTGTTCGGGGTGGTCACCGACTCGATGGAACACTGAGGGCCTCGGGGTCAAAGAATGCGGCGTTGCCGATTATGGCGGCGACCCTGTTGACGCAGGGTGTATGTCAATTAGAGCGCATCCCCGTGTTGCGCGATATTGAGACTATGTTCACCCTGCTGTCGAGTTTAGGTGCCACTGTTTCGAGAGCAGCTGACGGTGGGGTCCGGGTCGACAGTAATCAAGCCTGCGAAGTGAGGGCGCCCTATGATCTCGTTAAAACCATGCGCGCCTCTATTTTAGTCCTCGGTCCACTGCTTGCCCGGCATGGAAAAGCAGCAGTGTCCTTTCCGGGAGGCTGTGCCATTGGGAGTCGACCTGTCGACCTCCACATTCAAGCACTGGAAGCGATGGGTGCAACGATTTCGATAGAGGGCGGTTACCTCGTTGCTGAGGCGCCTCAAGGGCTCGTCGGAACGGACTTCACGTTTGATGTCGTCACAGTGGGGGGCACCGAAAATGCCGTCATGGCGGCATCACTTGCAACAGGCACAACCGTGTTACGTAACGTCGCCCGTGAGCCAGAAATTGTTGATTTAGTGCGGTTTCTTAGCTCTATGGGAGCTGATATCACAGGGGAAGGCACCGAGATGCTCACCATCCGGGGGGTGCCAGTGCTCACCGGGGGAACTTACTCGGTAATGCCCGACAGAATCGAGGTCGGCACTTATCTGGTGGCTGCCGCAGCCACTGGGGGCAGGGTGCGAATGACGGATATCGACCCCAGCGTCTTAGGCGTCATCACGGACAAGTTGCGCAGTGCAGGGGCATCGGTCTGGGAGGGCGATAATTGGGTCGAGGTAGACATGGAGGGTCGACGCCCCGAAGCAGTCGATATTATGACAGAGCCGTTCCCAGGGTTTCCGACTGACATGCAGGCGCAGTTTACTGCCCTTAACGCAGTGGCAAACGGTGAGGCCCGTGTGACAGAGACGATTTTTGAAAACCGATTGATGCAGGCTCACGAGATGAGGCGGATGGGTGCGCAAATTGTCATTGAGGGCAATACGGCGGTCATCTCTGGGCAGCCGTCTCTGCAAGGTGCCCCCGTGATGGCGTCTGACCTCAGGGCTTCTGCGAGTTTGGTAATCGCGGGTCTAGTGGCGTCAGGTGAGACGCGCATTGATAGGATTTATCATATTGATCGTGGCTACGAAAACATAGAAGGTAACTTGCAATCACTGGGCGCAGATATTCAGCGCGTATCAGGCTGACAGGTGGTGGAAAGATCATGAAGATAGCGGACCCGATAACCATAGCGTTGACCAAGGGGCGGATTCTTAAAGAGACGCTGCCGCTGTTGGCAAGGGTGGGTATTGAGCCAAGCGAGGATCTCGACGCGAGTCGCAAACTCATTGTGCCTACTACGTTAGCAAACGTTCATCTCGTTATTTTGCGCGGCTCAGATGTACCGACTTACGTCAAGCATGGTGCGGCAGATGTTGGCATTGCCGGCAAAGATATGCTTTTGGAGTTTGGTGGAGAGGGTATTTATGAACCGCTCGATCTGGGTATTGCGCGATGTCGACTGATGACGGCAGGCCCCCGATTATCGGAGACCGCACAGGCACCGCGTCGTCGCATCAGAGTCGCGACCAAATTCCTCAATATTGCGAGAGCGCACTACGCGGGAAAAGGTATCCACGCAGACTTGATTAAGCTTTATGGCTCGATGGAATTGGCACCGTTAATGGGGTTGGCCGATGAGATTGTTGATATTGTCGATACCGGCAAAACACTCGAAGAGAACGGTATGGTCCCTCTTGAGTTAATCGCAGAGGTGTCTTCGCGGTTGATTGTGAACAAAGCTTCAATGCGGACCCGTCACACTTCTGTGCGGATGTTGGTCGACGCGCTTGCCGAGGTTGTTGGGGTGCAGGGGTAATGCGATGACTGACGCCACGATTGCTCGCCTAGATACGACGCACAGTGACTTTGAGTCGCACTTTAGTGCGTTATTGATCAGTCCTTTTGAGTCTGATGTTGGGCTGTCGCAGAAGGTTGCGGACATAGTGCGCGCGGTTGCCTCAGAAGGTGATGAGGCTGTGACGAGATTCACTAACGAATTTGATCACCGCGATGCGAACAGTCTGGTCGACTTGACGATCCGGCAAGAGACATTGGATGCGGCACTGGCGACAATCGCGCCTGACCTTCGCGATGCGTTGACGCTTGCGGCAGAGCGCATTCGTGACTTTCACCAACGTCAGCTCGCTGAGAGCTGGCAGTATGAAGACGGTGAGGGCAATGTACTGGGGCAGCGAGTGTCGCCCTTAGATCGTGTCGGCGTTTATGTTCCGGGCGGACGGGCCAGTTATCCCTCTTCCGTCTTAATGAATACGATCCCTGCCAAGGTGGCGGGCGTGGCAGACATTGTGATGGTGGCCCCTGCGCCGCAGGGTGAGCTCAATCCGGTTGTGTTAGCGGCGGCAAGTCTTGCTGGGGTCGATAAGGTTTATAGTGTTGGGGGTGCGCAGGCGATTGCGGCTTTGGCCTATGGCACCCAGACCATCGCCAAAGTAGATAAAATTGTCGGTCCGGGAAATCGCTTTGTTGCGGAGGCCAAGCGGCAAGTATTTGGTCGTGTTGGGATTGATATGGTGGCGGGACCGTCTGAGATTCTCATCATTGCAGACGGTACGGTGGATCCGGAGTGGGTCACGATGGATCTGTTTGCACAGGCCGAACATGATGAATATGCCCAAGCCATCTTGATTTCGCCCGACCAGGCTTATCTAGATGAAATCCGCGCTTGTATCGACCGAAAGCTCCCGGAGATGTCTCGGCGCGATATTATTAGCGTTTCTCTGCGTCGACGTGGTGCGCTGGTGAAGGTGCCGGATCTGATGAGTGCCGTGGCGCTGAGTAATCGGTTGGCACCAGAACACCTCGAGCTGGCGGTGGCGGAACCGCGTGCGTTGTTAGATCAGATCGGCGCAGCGGGAGCGATTTTTATGGGTGCGATGTCCTCGGAGTCACTGGGCGACTACTGTGCTGGCCCCAACCACGTGTTGCCCACTTCCGGCTCAGCGCGCTTTGCGTCGCCACTGGGAGTTTATGACTTTCAGCGTCGCAGCAGTGTTATCGGCGTGTCTGCGGCAGGGGCTCGCTTATTAGGTGATGTCGCCGCCAAGATAGCGGATGCGGAGTCACTAGAGGCCCATAGTCTGAGTGCTCAGATGAGAATACCCAACTCGCATTGAGTTGCCAGCCGGTCAGCCGTTATTGCCCCGTGTGCCGACCACCGCTTCGATCTCCACCAGCAGACCATCTCTATCGACTTGTACCCGCAAAAGATGGCCTGGGCGTAGGCGTGCAATCTGCATCATGGCGGCACGGCCATCCACCACCACTGCGTCGTCCATCGCGACGATAATATCGTTTAGCGCGATACCTGCGCGCTCCGCCGGACCGTCAGATGCGAGGTCGGTCACAATCAGTTGCTGCACTGCCCGCCCAGAAGCGTCCTCGCTGAGGAGCACTTCCACGCTGACCCCAAGCCAACCGCGGATAACATGACCGTAATTGACGATGTCATTGAGTGCAGTGGCGGCCAGTTCGCTCGGTGTGGCTAAGTTGATGCCAATCCCCGTTGCCTCCCCGCCGTCATCACCGCCTGCGGTGTAAATGAGGGTGTTGATGCCCACTAGCCGTCCTTTAGCATCAATCAATGCTCCACCTGAGCTACCCAGGTGAATGGTTGCGTCGGTCTGGATGTAACCCTCATAGGTGGAGAGCTGCAAGCCAAATCGGCCAACGCCAGAAATAATGCCCTGAGATACCGAGTGGCCAAAGCCATAAGGGTTGCCGATAGCCAGTACCACGTCACCCACGGCAATTCCCTGTGAGTCAGCCAATTCAATCGGTGTCAACGCCGGTAGATCGATGCGAAGGATCGCTAGATCGGTGTCTGGGTCGTTACCGACAACAAAGGCATTGGCAGAGCGGCCATCGGCCAGCAAGACTTGAATCGCATCGGCGCCTGCTATGACGTGATTATTGGTCACAATGTGGCCCTCAGCGGTGAGGATGACGCCAGAACCCAGTGACCGCTCAATGCGTTGGCCGCTCCCCCGGTTCGATCGGAAGCGGCGTTGCCAAGGGGAATTGAGTCGCGGGTCTATCCGGGATTCGACCAGCTTGGCGGTATAGATGTTGACCACCGAAGGCGTGGCACGTGCCACGGCCTCTCGATAACTGCTCGTGGCAGCACTTTCTGTGGAGTGGCGCGTATCCAGTACCCACTTGTCTAAAATAAGTGTCGCAGCGAGCACGCCGACCAGAGCGGGCCAGATGATGGCAATCAAATTCTGTTTCACAGGAGCCTCCTGTGCCCATTGTAAATCATGGCGCGGTGGTTATTCTCTTCATTTTGACATGTAACTTGAGTGAGCTATGGCCTGTACCCGAGACCAAATGACTGATTTTTTTGACGCGCTGCTCCACCCGGATGATTTTTCCGACTACTGCCCCAATGGTCTGCAAGTCGAGGGCAAGTCGCAAATTAAGCATTTTGTGAGTGGCGTCACGGCAAGCCAGGCGTTAGTGGATGCCGCGATTGCCGAGGGGGCCGACGCTATCCTGGTTCATCACGGCTATTTTTGGCGCGCCGAGGATCCCCGCATTGTGGGGATAAAGGCGCAACGGTTGCGAGCACTCCTGGCGGCTGAGATTAACTTGTTCGCTTACCATCTTCCGCTCGACTGTCACCCGGAGGTGGGTAATAACGTGACGCTGGGACACTTGATGGGCGTAGCAAATCCACGGCCCCTCGATGCCAGTGACAGTCAGCTTCCTCTTTACGCTGGTAGCTTACCCGCTCCGATAGCTGTCGAACAGCTAGCGGAAAATATGACCACTGTCTTAGACCGCCCGCCACTGCTGATCGGTGAGGGGGCAGTGCAGCAGCTTGTCTGGTGCACGGGGGGAGGACAGGGCTATATCGACCGTGCCGCCGATGCGGGCGCTGACGTTTTTATTACCGGTGAGATATCTGAGCAGACAGTCCATGTGGCGCGCGAGCGCGGCGTCGCCTTTATTGCGGCCGGGCATCACGCGACGGAGCGCTACGGTGTGCAAGCAGTAGGTGAGCGCGCAGCTTCAGCCTTGGGTTGCACGCATCGGTTTATCGATTGTCCGAACCCTGCTTGAACGGCTCAGGCGGCGGAACTGTCCGACTTCTCGAGTCCGAATGTTTCAGATAATTGGCCCTGCTCATCTGGCTTTTTGGGCGCATAGTCTAAGGGTTGAGCGACCTCGACGAGGTGAGGCTTTTCTGCAGAATCGTGGGGAGGCGCGGACAGAGCGGGTTCGGACATAGTGATCTGATCACCACACAGTTGATCTGCGCCATTGGCGAGGTGCGTGTAAACCGAACGGTAGTCGTCGGTCAGTTTGTTGAGTAAGTCAGCGGTGCGAGAGAAATGCTCCGTCACCTCGGCCTCATAGTCGGCCTTATTTTGCTGTGCTTGATCCAGCTGACTCTCTAGCTCGAGAATGATTTTACGCTTGTTATCGCCCCGTGACGCTAATGCCGCGTACCAGCCGATCAAACTACCGATGGCGCCACCGATAATGAGGGCGATAATGAGGTTAAACAGTGAATACATGGGAGTGGGTGCCTCCTGATGCTTGCGCGGTGCCGGCTCATGCCTTTTGCGTTGAGCCCGACAGGTTAAGGTTCTGATCGGCGGCTGACGGTGTCACGTTTCGCCCTCTGCTGAGTGTACTGCACCTGCGAGTTGCCGTCAGGCTTAACGGGCAAATTTTGAGGCTCATTCTGCCCAGCGCCCTTGGCTCGTGCTATTCTGCGCCGCGAAAAACCCAGCCCGTAAAGGGCTCACATTGGGCTACTTTAGGAAATGCCACAAGATTACTCTCCTTTACAGCACTACCGACTCGCCGTGGAAGCGGGTGAGTTGCTCGAAGATTCAGCGCAGGTTGAGGTGATCGTTCGCTTGAACGACCTACATCAACGCCTGTTGAAACGCCACGAGACTGAGCAGGGGGTCTGGGCGCAGGCTGTGCGCCGGTTAGGCCGCATTCGGGCGCCAGAGCGCGGGCTGTATGTCTGGGGGGGCGTGGGCAGAGGAAAAACGCTCTTGGTCGATAGCTTTTTCGACTGCTTGCCTTGGCCACGCAAGCTGAGGGTTCATTTTCATCGGTTCATGCAGCGTGTTCATGGCAGGTTGGCCGCACATAGCGGCGCAAAGAACCCCTTGGAGCGGGTTGCTGAAGAAATTGCTGATGAGGCGCTCGTGCTCTGTTTTGACGAGTTTTTTGTGAGTGATATTGGCGATGCCATGATTCTTGCGGGGTTAGTCGACGCGCTATTCAAGCGCGGAGTCACTTTGGTGGCAACATCCAATATTCCACCGACTGACTTGTATCGTGACGGACTTCAGCGAGCCCGGTTTTTGCCTGCTATCGCACTGATTGAGCAGCATGTCGAGGTGGTTCACCTCGATGCGCCAACGGATTACCGCTTTCGGACGTTGCAGCGAGCCGCGTTGTGGCATGTGCCGCATGATCGGGCTGCGCACGAGGCGCTGGCGGGTTATTTTGCTTCTTTGGGAGGGCAGCCTGTCGCCGAACCCGTAACGGGGGAGGAGTCAGCGTCACCGGAAAGGGAGCAAAAGTGGTTGGAGATCAATCAACGCCCCATGCAACTGATTGACTTGGCGCCAGGGATTGCTTGGTTTACCTTCTCGACTCTGTGCGATGAGCCGCGCAGTGCAGCTGATTTCGTGGAGTTGGCGAGGGAGTATCACACTATCTTGGTTGAGCAAATTCCGGTCTTAACGGGCGACAACGAGGATGCAGCGAGGCGTTTCATTAATTTGGTTGACGAGTTTTACGATCGCAATGTCAAATTAATCGCCACCGCAGCCTGTTCGCCTGAGGCGCTGTATGGCGGCACGAGATTGCGTTTTGAATTCGAAAGGACCGTATCGAGACTGCAAGAGATGCGCACCCATGAATACCTCCGTGCTGAGCACCGTCCTTAGGTGTGGGGCGACAAAATAACTATTGAAAGGGCTCGAGCAGTCCAGTAACATCCGCGCTCCTTGAATACCGCCCCTGAGACACCGGCATGAAAACATATAGCGCCAAGGCAGACGACATTCATCACGACTGGTTCGTTGTGGATGCTGAGAATTTAACACTCGGGCGTCTTGCCACTGAGATAGCGCATCGCTTGCGTGGCAAGCACAAGCCAGAGTACACCCCGCACATGGATATGGGTGACTACGTGGTGGTGGTTAACTGCGAAAAAATTCAGGTGACCGGCGCGAAGCGGACAGACAAGATTTATTATCACCACACTGGTTTCCCAGGTGGTATTAAGGCGGCGAGCTTTGATCAGGTGATCGAGCGCGCTCCTGAGCGTGTCATTCAGCGCGCGGTGAAAGGAATGATGCCCAGAAACCCGCTGGGTCGCGCAATGCTGAAAAAACTTAAGGTGTATGCAGGTCCTGCGCATCCGCACTCGGCGCAACAGCCGCAGCCACTGACGATCTAAGGAGACCATAATGGCAACCGCACAGTATTACGGAACAGGTCGACGAAAGACCTCCACTGCGCGTGTGTTCCTGCGCACAGGCAGCGGCAACATCACAGTGAATGGTCGTCCTGTTGACGAATATTTCGGGCGTCAGGTTGCGCGTATGATTGTGCGACAGCCGCTTGAATTGACTGAGAACGCCGCGAGTTTTGATGCCAATGTGACGGTGTGTGGCGGCGGAAGCTTTGGTCAGGCGGGCGCTATCCGGCACGGTTTGACGCGGGCACTGTTAGATTATGATGAGAGCCTGCGAGGCACGCTCCGCGCGGCGGGCTTCGTCACACGAGATGCAAGAGAAGTAGAACGCAAGAAAGTGGGCCTGCGCAAAGCGCGACGTCGTCCGCAGTTCTCCAAGCGGTAAGCTTGTCGCCATTAGTTTCGAAAGCCGGCACCTGTGCCGGTTTTTTTTTGCTAGTGTCGTTATTTCGAGAACAGTGCGTCCGGAAACCTGGACAGTCTGTGCGGTTCGTGAATCCGAGAAATACGTTGGGTCGCGGGTGACACACGGTGTCATGCCGCGAATACCCCGTTAAATGGCTGGATCAGTGCAGTCCAGACGCCCAAAAAGATCATTTGAGAGGAAAAGAGACTGATCTTGTCGGACCGCGGAGTCGTATTTCAACTTGCTGGTAGCGGGCGCGAGCATTACACTTCGCGCGCAATCAGCACTAACCATTTTGCTTCAAAGCTCACTCACGCGTGTTCTAACCCGCGGAGTGGCTCGGCGGTAACACGGGAGACGTCCAAGCATGACCGATACAACTGAAGTCCACGAGACAACAGGTGATCACAGCCAGACCCGCAGGCGGTTTCTCACCGCAGCCACTTCGGCGGTGGGCGTAGGCGGTGTAGCAGGTGTTGCGGTGCCTTTTTTAGGTTCGTGGAACCCCTCTGAAAAAGCGAAAGCGGCTGGCGCGCCGGTCCGTGCGAATATCGGCGGCATAGAGCCGGGTCAAATGGTGGTCATCGAGTGGCGTGGTAAGCCGGTATATGTGCTCCGCCGCACGGCTGAACAAGTGGCGGATCTGTCGATGCTGAATGACGACCTCAAAGATCCCCTGTCGGAAGCATCGGCACAACCTGCTTACATTTCAGGAGAAGCTCGAGCGCTTAACGAGGAATTGCTGGTCATCGTAGGGCTTTGCACTCACTTGGGCTGTGCGCCAAAGTTTCGACCCGAGGTCGGCGCGGCCGACATGGGTGGTGAGGAATGGCTTGGTGGCTTTTTCTGCCCTTGTCACGGCTCCAAGTTCGACTTAGCAGGCCGTGTGTACAAGGGTGTGCCGGCGTCGGCGAATTTAGAAGTTCCCCCTTATTCTTTTGAAGGCGACAACGTACTAGTGATTGGCGTTGACACGGAGGCAGTCTAATGGAAAAGGCACTGACAGGTCTGGTTTCTTGGATTGATGCTCGTCTCCCACTGACGAGAACGTGGAATACTCATATGGCTGAGTATTACGCGCCCAAGAATTTTAATTTGTGGTACTTCTTTGGTGTGTTTTCGTTGTTGGTGCTGGTGAATCAGCTGCTCACCGGTATTTGGTTGACGATGAGCTATACGCCCTCCTCAGAGGAGGCATTTGCCTCGGTTGAGTACATCATGCGGGATGTGGATTACGGGTGGCTCCTGCGCTACATGCACTCCACCGGAGCGTCGGCATTTTTTATCGTGGTGTATCTGCACATGATGCGCGCGTTGATGTATGGATCCTATAAAAAGCCGAGAGAGTTAATTTGGGTTTTCGGCATGATGATCTTCATTGTTTTGATGGCCGAAGCGTTTGTAGGGTATGTCCTGCCTTGGGGTCAAATGTCCTACTGGGGTGCGCAGGTGATCATTTCGCTCTTTGGCGCTATACCCGTTGTGGGTGACGATATCGTGACGTGGATCAGGGGCGATTATTTACTCTCCGGTATAACACTGAATCGGTTTTTTGCCTTGCATGTCGTGGCCTTGCCCATCGTTTTATTAGCCTTGGTTGTGCTGCATATTTTAGCGTTGCACGAGGTGGGCTCGAATAATCCAGATGGTGTTGAAATCAAAAAGACCAAGGACGAAAACGGCGTGCCGCTAGACGGCATCAAGTTCCATCCTTATTACTCAGTCCACGACGTTCAAGGGATCGCGGTTTTTCTGTTCTTCTTTTGCGCGGTGATCTTTTTCGCGCCTGAGATGTCTGGGTACTTTTTAGAGTTTGCCAACTTTGAAGAGGCTAATGGGTTAAAGACTCCCGCGCATATTGCACCGGTGTGGTACTTCACGCCATTTTATTCAGTATTGCGTGCTGTTCCCGATAAATTTTGGGGCTTCGTCTTCTTCGCTGCTTCGGTTGTGATTCCCTTTGCACTGCCGTGGCTCGATCGGAACCCGGTCCGTTCTTGGCGTTATCGCGGTATGTTGAACCGGGTGATGTTGCTGCTATTTGTGGTCTCCTTCATCATTTTGGGTGTGTTGGGCGTGAAGTCTCCAACCCCGGAACGGACGGTGCTGGCACAAATCTGCACTATTTTTTACTTCCTGTTTTTCCTCGCGATGCCGTGGTGGTCAAAACTCGATCGCACGAAGCCTGAACCTGAGCGCGTGACGATGAACGGCGGTATGAATGTGTGGCAGAGTATTGCCACCTTAGGGTTGATCGGTGTGTTGGCGTTTTTGCCCCTCAAAGTAGTGGGAGCGGAGTCCGCTTATAACTGCGGTACGATACCTTGCGATGCGTTTGAGGCCGATCAGAGCGACCAGCCTTCGTTACAACGTGGCGCTGCCCTGTATGCCAGCTACTGCATGGGATGTCATTCGTTACAGTACGCTCGGCACAATCGGGTAGCGCGTGATCTGGGTATTCCCGAGGACCTTTATAAGGCAAATCTCGTATTTGATCCCGAAATTAAGCTGGGTTCATTAATGACTAACAGTATGGACAAAGGAGACGCTAAGGTTTGGTTCGGTGCCACGCCGCCAGACTTGTCCCTGATCTCTCGTGCACGACAGCCGGAGTGGTTGTACACCTACCTCCGCGCTTTTTATCAGGACGATCAAAGGCCGTATGGCGTTAATAACCGGGTTTACCCCAATGTTGGTATGCCTCATGTGCTGATGGAACTACAGGGTTTATCGAGTTGTCTGGATGCACAAGGGCAGCCTGCTGATAAAGCGGCGCATTGTGAAACGGTAGAAGTGGCGGCCGCGGGTGTGATGGCACCTGAGCAATTTGATGGTGCGATGTATGACCTGGTTAATTTTTTGGCTTATACCGCCGAGCCCTATAAGGCCGATCGACTGAGGATAGGAACCTATGTGTTGCTATTTTTGGTTCTCTTTTTCATCTTCGCTTGGCTATTGAACCGAGAATATTGGAAAGACGTGCACTAAAACCCTCCAAAGTACCGAGGGACGTTTTTTGCCGCCGTTTGAGTGGTAGACTACGCCCTCCTTTACTCAGTTGAATACACATGCCAGATGATGCTTCGGGGATCGTTTCTAAGCGTTCCTCCATGACCTTGTTCTCAGATAATACTTGCCACTATAGCCACCGCGTGCGCTTGGTATTGGCAGAGAAAGGGGTGACCGTTGAGTTGGTCGAGTCCGAGAATGGTGCGATTTCGCCAGAATTGAGTGAGCTCAACCCTTATAGCAGTATGCCCACGCTGGTCGATCGAGAATTGGTGTTGTATGAATCGAAAGTCATGATGGAGTATCTCGACGAGCGCTTCCCTCATCCGCCCTTGCTGCCTGTGTATCCCGTGGCGCGCGCCGAGAGTCGTTTGTTTGTCTACCGTATCGAGAGAGATTGGTCCACATTGGTGGATGCTATCCAGTCTTCGCGCAGTGACAACGTCGTGACCAAATCGAGCAAAGAACTGAAAGAGAGCTTAATGGCTGTGGCACCGATATTTGCCGAAAAGCCATTTTTCATGAGCGAAGAGTTTTCATTAGTGGATTGCTGTGTCGCCCCTATTCTTTGGCGGCTTCCCGCTCTGGGCGTAGACATCCGGGTGAGTAAGCAGTCAAAGCCGCTGTTTGATTATATGGAGCGCTTATTCCACCGCGAAGCGTTTCAGGAAAGCCTCACCATTCAAGAACGAGAGATGCGTCCATAGGGCCGCATGCTCTTTTGACCTCTAGCCGCCCTTATATTATCCGCGCTATCTATGAGTGGATTATCGATAATGCCTGTACGCCGCACCTGTTAGTCGATGTTCATTATGACGGGGTAAATGTGCCCCAAGCTTATGTGACGGATGGGCAGATTGTGCTCAATATATCGCCCAATGCAGTGGTCGGCCTAGAGTTGGGTAACGAGCTGGTGGCATTCAACGGTCGATTCGGTGGGGTTGCGACCGATATTATGGTGCCGACTTTAGCGATCCTTGGCATTTACGCGCGGGAAAATGGTCAAGGCATGGTGTTTGACGAGGTGGAAGCGCCCGACGAGCCTCCGGAGCCGCCCGCCGGTCGTGGTCGCCCCAGCCTCAAAGTCGTTAAGTAGTCGGCGCAATAATAATTTCGAACAGCTGCACGACTCGCGTCACGCCCCCCACCTCAGCAGCCTCCAATGCGCTGCGATCTGCCTCTGCTGCGGTCACCAAACCCATGAGATAGACAACCGCGTTCTCGGTCACCACCTTAACGCGCCTGCCCGGTGTATCCGAGCTGGTGAGCAACTTTGATTTTACTTGTGCCGTAATCCAAGTGTCGTTGGTGCGGGTGCCGGCACTGGTTGCCGGGCCTACCTCGAGTTCATTGTAGATACGACGGACCGCTTCCAAGTCGCGTGTGACTTCGGTGGCCAGTGCCTTGAGCGCCTCTGAGGGCACTTGGCCTGCCAACAAGATAAATCCATTGTAAGAGACGATGCTGAGATGCGCCTGATCATAGGCCTCGTCGGCCGCGTTGATGTTAACCATTGCTTTGGTTTCGATACTTTCATCCGCCATCTGCTGGGCGAAGGTTCGTTCTCCTGGATCTTCCTCGATCGGGCCCGCTCCCGCGCTTGACATGACCGTACCGCAACCACTGAGTAGGCCAAAGGTGAGTCCAAGCGGTAGGATAAGTCGGAGGATAGTTCGCAGTGCGAGTCGCGCTATCATCATAATTCAGGTCTCCATGGGGCCGAAGGTATGAGTGTCAATTAAGCGGGCAAGGCACACCGCTAGGGTGTGATTGACCGCGAGCGTTGTTTCGATCGATTCCTGCGCTAAATTGACGCTAATACCGGGACCTCGATTGCCTATCCAGATCAGAGAGACTTGTCTTTGCTCCGCTATTATTGCCAGTCGCTGTATGTCTGGCGCGTATAAGGTCGCTGCGAAGACCACCCCAACATCACCCGCTTGGCCAAGCGCTTGGAGCTGCTGGCTAACCCAACCCACGCCTTGGTCGGTAGATTCGATCTGGTGCGTCGCGAGTTCCACTACGGGTAGGCTCGGGCGTTCCCGCCATATCCCCTGCTGGAGCAGGCTGGTCAGTGCGGTTGCACTGGCACGATCGGCGCCTAAACCAACACTGAATAGTTTTCGATCGGCGAGGATAGCCTTAGCCAGCAGTTCCATGGCGTCACCTAGTGTGTCGGCAATCGCATCCACCGCCAAGCTGGAGGCTTCCAAGTGCCTTTGGAAAAAGCTGGCAATGATAGGATAAACGTCCACAGGTCTTCCGCTTGTCTCGACAAAAATGAATCAGTTAAACGCAGCTTGAATCCAACGTGGATCGGTTGTTGCCGCATTCCCATCATAAGCGATTACATCAAAGCGACAAGGGTGATGCGACCACTGCGGATTTTGTTGCAAAAATAGACTCGCGCAGCGCACCACGCAGGTCTTCTTGTGTCGATTAATGCTGTGGAGGGCGCCACCAAAGCGCGAAGCTTTTCGGAAACGAACTTCGACAAAGACGATAAGGTTTTGATCGCGCATGATGAGGTCGATCTCGCCACTGCGTGTCAAAAAGTTCCGAGTCAGTAATACGAGGCCCTGCCGCAGCAAAAATCGTTCCGCGTCACGCTCCCAGATTTGCCCGGTTGTTGCCACTGA
>ERZ887851.2381-NODE-2381-length-14753-cov-14.684039_pt1 | contig 14753 bp, 13 predicted proteins | sample MGYA00521100_ERZ887851 | MGnify/ENA primary metagenome ERZ887851 (study PRJEB32303, sample SAMEA104408602) | aquatic metagenome | biome: Brackish water; feature: Pelagic; material: water | place: Baltic Sea | collected 2014-06-06T16:11:00 | depth 11,444 m ...
GATTCTAAATCATCATTTAAAATACCAAGAGTTGCTAGAACTTCCTTACTAATATTTAAGGCAAGCATAGCAATAAACACGAGATACATCATGTTTATCATTTTCTGTCTAGTATCCGTTTTTCCAGCCATAAATTATTTGTTCATTCCTTCAAGCATTGATGAATACTTAGCATTAAGTTCGTTTATAGTAGTCTTCATTTTTGTAAGCTCTTCACCTAAACCTTCAGGAATATTCATAGAAGAAGTAGAAGAATTAACTTCGCTCAAAGATTTATTTAATGAATCGTATAATTCGTTAATATCAGTAAGCTTTGAAGCTGCAGAAGATAAATTATCATTATAACTATTTAAATTATCGTTTATATCTTTTGGAATTGAAAAAGATTCAGTTGCAGCTGTTGCAGCACTCAAATTTTTATTTAAAGAGCTTAATCCACTAACTGTTTGATCAACCGCTTGTTGCAAGGATTGAGTTTCAGCCTCTATGGTTTGAAGACCTTCATCTTCCACGGATGAATCTCCTGCCATAAACCCTTGTATACCAGAAATAGAAAAAATTACAGCTTCTGTTATAAGTCCAAAAGTCAACCAGGTATTTCCTGAAAAAATAAAATCACTATGGGTGATTTTTAATAATGCGCCTATAATTACAATCGAAGCTCCAACTCCAAACATTAACTCAATCCAATTATCGGGAATAAACTTTTTTCTTTTATTTGCCATTTTATTTAATTTTATAATTTTAACTTAAAGAGTTAGACCATCGATTTAAAAGATGGTTTAAAATATTTTATTTGGGTTTTTATCGATGCCGATGTCTTCCCCTAAATAATCCTGAACGGTTCTAAAACCTACATAGGACCTTTTTTGATCTTTATACTCATAATCTCTAGTACTAACTCTCAAGAAATATGCAACATCTTTCCAAGAACCTCCCCTAGTGACTTTTCTTAAATTAGTAGAATCCGATATATTTGGGTTTAAGCCTGAATCAAAAGTATAAGATCCTTTATCATAAGAAGATTCTGTCCATTCAGAGACATTTCCTGCCATATTATACAGACCATAATCGTTTGGCCAATAAGATTTTGCCTCAACAGTATACAAAGCGTTATCAGCAGCATAATCTCCCCTATTGGGTTTGAAATTAGCTAAAAAACAACCTTCTGCATCAGTAGTATATGGACCTCCCCAAGGATATGTTCCAGATTCTATTCCTCCTCTTGCAGCATACTCCCATTCAGCTTCACTTGGTAGTCTAAATGACGCTACTCTTTGATCATTTTTTGATTTAGATTTTTGATATTTATTTTTATACATCGTCCTCCAATGAGTAAAAGCTTTTGCTTGCTCCCAAGAAACTCCAACAACTGGATATTCTGAATAAGCATCATGCCAGAAATAATCGTTGTGCATTGGCTCATTATAACTGTATGAGAAATCTTTAATCCATGACGTTGTATCTGGGTAAATTTTAATTGACTTTTCTTTGAAAAATTCTTTCCTAGATTCACTATCAGACTTAATAGCAGCTTCAGCGTCAAAAGTTGTGTAATTATAAACTATTTGTTTAGTGTCAAATATTCTATCTGAGTTGTACGACTCTTCTTTTGGTAAATAAAATCCAGTACCTTCAATGACACCTTCCATAACTTCGGCATAAGCCAAGTCAGGATATTCGTCTCTTTGCCAAGCAATATCGATGTCGAAGTTTAAATTAAACGTTTTTTTATCGTAAGGATTAATTCCAAATGAGTTTTGTTCTTTATATAACTCATATCCACTTTTATCTTCATCACTAATTTCTGATGTAGGTTGATAAATTGGAAAATAAGAGTTGATGCTATTGTCTTTGTCTAATTCTTCTTGAGTAGGAGTTTCTCCAATTTCCTCAATAGCACGAACAGCTAAAGCCTGGCGAACAATAGAATCTTTTACCCAATTAACAAATTGTCTATATTCTCCGTTAGTAATTTCAGTCTCATCCATATAAAATGCTTTTACAGAAACTGTGCTTACGGGTGCGTTTTGAAGACCAACAACATCATCATCAGACATACCCATTAAAAACGAACCACTTGGAATTAAAACCATTCCAGATGGCTTGTCTGGATAGAATTTTTTTCCTTTAACACCAATTAGTTCTCCCCTATCTGAGCTAGAACAACTAATGAAAATTAGTACTGATATTAATAAATAAAATATTTTTTTCACTGAGTGTAAATTGATAAAGTTTATAAATTTAATAATATTATTGGTATTTGTTTCAAATTTCATACCAATTATATAAATTCTCTTTTAATTAACATAAGCAAACGATCAGATAAAATTTTATCGCACGACATTAAATAATCTCTTTTATTACAGGGTAATGGAAAATAAATATCTTGTGTTTTGTTACTATTTACAAACTCCACCCACCATTTTTGAGTTAATTCACTATTGTAAAACTTTAAATTCATTCCTTCACATATAACATTATATATATAACCATTGAAATTAATTGAATTTGGATCTTCATCTAATCTTAAAGAGAATCCTTCGATAAAATACCAAATTGATTGGGACAATAAAGCGCTGGATATACTACTGTCAAATAATTCAAAAAGTCCAACAGAATCAATTTTATTACTTATTCCAGCATATCTCAAAATAGAACACAGTTGATTACCCTCAAAACCATTTGGATAATTATGAGCAAAATTTATTTCAGAAGCTTTAGTTGATTTAAAATCTACAGATAATAAATTTGACTCCCTTAAAACAGGCTCAACAATTTTAATATTATCAGTTATCTCACCTAGTCTGTGGGATTCGAAATTAAACTTGTTTAACAAATCTATTTCTTCTTGAGAATTTAAAAAGGTTTGATATCCTAAATTACAAAAATGATTTAATGAGTTGTTTTTGTCCATTATAATTTTGGACATATAAGAACTTGAATTAAATTTCTTTTTAATTTTTCCGAAATCAAACTTATTGTCAACTGAACAGATATTTACTTTTTTATGTTTTTTAGATAACGATTTATATAGTGAGAAAGTAAAATCTTGACCTCCACCAATAAAAATAACAACTATATTTTGATTAATTAAATCTTTATGAATCGACTCAATAGCAAAATACGTGTCGCTGTAACTCTCGCCAGAAATAACATTTCCAAGATCTAAAATATTTATACTCCAGTTTCCATAAAACAATGAGTAAAACTCTTTCCTGAATTTATCTAAATTTATAAATTTACTGTTAACTTTCTCAGAATTTCTGTATTCATTTATTCCAATAACTGCAATGTCAATTAATGAATAATCCGATTTTTCAGAATCATATAAAGTGATATTAGAACCTAGGGAACTTGTTGGGAGATTGTTTTTAAACTCAATAAGTTCCTTGCTTATTGGAGACAAATAGCTATTGATCATAACTATTTTTTTGCTTTAGATTTTTTTGTTTTTTTCTTTTTAAAAAAATCACTCACATTTTCATCATTAAACTTATCTAAATCTGTCCCTTTTGGAAATTCTATTTTAACCTTTCCTTTTATCAAGTTAAACCTACCCCATCTTGCTTTTTCTAAACGAATACCTTGGTCATCCCATACTTTCAAAAGCTTTTCAGCTTCTTTTTTCTTTTTGAACTCAATTAATTCAAAACAGTCTTTTTCAGAAAGATTATCAAAATCATAAGATTTATTTACATTAATAAACAAACCGTTCCACTTTATAAATGGACCGAACCTTCCTTTTCCTTTGCTAATATCAAAATCTTCATAATTGGCAATTGGAGCATCTATTTTTCTTTTTTCTAGAATAAGTTTAAGTGCTTGTTCTAAAGAAACTTCAAGCGGGCTCAATCCTTTTGGAAGTGACACAAAAACATTATTGTGTTTTACATATGGTCCGAACCTTCCAGCATTTGACTCAACGCTTAAATCTTCGAAATCGCCTAAATAATAAGGCAGCTTAAAAAGCTGAAGTGTTTCTTCAAATGTGATTGTACTAATTTTTTGATCCGGAAGTAGACCTGCAAATATTGGCTTCTCTTCTTCATCAACAGTTCCAATCTGAGCCATAGGACCAAACTTTCCAAGTCTAACACTTACCATTCTTCCACTAACAGGATCTTTACCAAGAATTCTTTCTCCTGATTCTCTCTCTGCATTTTCCCGTACATCCTCAACGGTTTTATGAAATGGGCCGTAAAAATTTTTAAGAATAGTAGTCCATTCAATATCGCCATTTGCAATTTTATCAAAATCCTGCTCAACACTTGCCGTAAAGTTATAGTTCAATATGTCTTTAAAATTATTAACTAAAAAACCAGTAACTATAATTCCAACTTCTGTAGGAACTAGTTTACCTTTGTCAGAACCTGTATTTTCAGTTAAAACAGCAGTTTTAATTTCGTTATCTTTAGAAAAAAGCTGTCTGTATTTTCTTTCATGCCCTTCATAACTTCCTTTAACAACGTATTTTCTGTTTTGAATAGTAGTAATAGTTGGAGCGTATGTTGATGGACGTCCAATTCCTAGCTCCTCTAGCTTTTTAACTAAAGATGCTTCAGAATATCTGTAAGGTGGACGACTAAATTTTTCAGTCGCTATAATTGAATTACTTGATAATATATCTCCATTTTGAAGATTTGGTAGTAAACCCTGAGAATCTTCATTATCATTATTATCAATCCCTTCAATATATACTTTTAAAAATCCGTCAAATTGAATAATTTCTCCTTTACATGTGAATTGATTTTCAAACTTGTTAGAGGATATTTTTAATATAGTTCTTTCTAAAACTGCATCGCTCATTTGTGAAGCAATTGTACGAAGCCAAATTAAATTATATAATTTAACTTGATCAGATTCCATGTTAACCTGTCTATTCTCGAAATTAGTAGGTCTAATAGCTTCGTGAGCTTCTTGAGCGCCTTTATTTTTATTAGAAAACTTTTTTCTCTTGTGATAGTTATCGCCATAAGTCTTAGAAATAACTTTTTCTGCAGCATTTAAAGCATCATCAGAAAGATTAACGCTATCAGTTCTCATGTATGTAATATTTCCAGACTCGTATAACCTTTGGGCAGCGGACATTGTCCTACTAACAGAAAATCCTAATTTCCTAGAAGCTTCCTGTTGTAAAGTTGAAGTTGTAAATGGTGCTGATGAAGATTTTTTAAATGGTTTTTTTTCTACTGATGAAATTGAAAAATTAGAGTCAATACTTTTTTCAAGAATGGTTTTTGCTTCATTTTCAGAATCAAAAGTTCCTGTTAATTGAGCATCTAAAATATTATTGTTTGAATCAGAAAATTTTCCAGCAATTTTAAATGAAGATTCTGGAACAAAATTATTGATCTCATTTTCTCTATCAACTAATAATCTAACTGCTACTGACTGAACTCTACCAGCTGAAAGACCTCCTTTAACTTTTCTCCATAAAATTGGAGAAATTTCAAAACCAACTAATCTGTCAATTATACGTCTAGCTTGTTGAGCATTGACTAAATCATAATTTATTTCTCTAGGATTTTCAATAGCTTTTAAAATAGCTTTTTTGGTAATTTCTCTAAAAACAATTCTTTTAGTCTTTGCTTTATCCAGTTTAAGACTTTCGAATAAATGCCATGCTATAGCTTCCCCTTCTCTATCTTCATCACTAGCCAACCAAACAATATCAGCAGATGATGCCTGTTTTTTTAATTGCTTAACAACATCTTTTTTATCGCTTGAAATAATATATTTTGGTTTAAAATCATTATCTACATCTATACCAATTTCTTTTGAAGGTAAATCTGAAATATGACCATAACTTGAAGAAACTTTAAAGTCTGCTCCAAGATATTTTTCAATAGTTTTTGCCTTTGCAGGAGATTCAACAATTACTAAATTTTTAGACATTTAAATTGGATTTTGAGAACACAAAAGTATATTTTTTTTTTTATTATAAATTCAAACAAATTATTTAATAGTATTTTTTTCATTAAAATTAATACTGACATATTGTCACATATTGTTATATTTGCATAAAATTTACACAGATTAATCAACTATGAGTTTAGTAAAAGAAAAAAATATATTATTTGATAAAAAAACAGCTCCTAAAAAGTTTTTCATAGAAAGCTATGGTTGTCAAATGAATTTTGCTGATAGTGAAGTTGTTGCTTCAATTGTATCAAAACAAGGCTACAGCTCAACTAATGATTTAAATGATGCTGATTTAATTTTACTTAACACATGCTCTATTAGAGAGAAAGCTGAGTTGACAGTTAGAAAAAGATTAGAAAGTTTTAATAAATTAAAAAGAAAAAATAAAAATTTAAAAGTTGGAGTTCTTGGATGTATGGCCGAAAGACTTAAAGATAAATTTTTAGACGAAGAAAAAATTGTTGATCTAGTTGTTGGCCCTGACGCTTACAAAGATATTCCTAATCTTTTAGAAGAAATTAATGAAGGAAGGAACGCAGTAAATGTCATCCTTTCAAAAGAAGAAACATATGGAGATATAAGTCCTGTAAGACTTTCTTCCAATGGAGTTACAGCTTTTGTATCAATCACCAGAGGGTGTGATAATATGTGTACTTTTTGTGTAGTTCCATTTACAAGGGGAAGAGAACGAAGTAGAGATCCAAAAAGTATTTTAAATGAAATTAATGATTTAAATAATTCAAATTATAAAGAAATTACTCTTTTAGGTCAAAACGTAGACAGTTATCTTTGGTATGGAGGTGGATTAAAAAAAGATTTTAAAAATGCTAATGAATTTGTCAAAAAAACCTCTGTTGATTTTTCTAAATTACTAAAGCTTGTTGCAGAGTCATTTCCCAAGCTCAGAATTAGATTTTCAACTTCAAATCCTCAAGACATGAGTTTAGACGTGATAAAAACCATGTCAACTTTTGATAATATTTGCAATTACATTCATCTTCCTGTACAATCTGGGAGTGACTCTATATTAAAGTCTATGAATAGACAACATACAAGAGATGAGTATTTATCATTAATAAAAAATATTAAAAATATCATTCCTGATTGTGGAATTTCACATGATATGATTACTGGGTTTCCTAACGAGAGTAATGAAGATCATAAACAGACTTTAAGCTTGATGAAAGAGGTTAAATATGACTTTGGTTACATGTTTAAATATTCTGAAAGACCTGGAACATATGCTGCAAAAAAATTTGAAGATAATATCGAAGAGTCAATAAAAAAAACAAGATTACAAGAAATTATTGATTTACAAAGAGCTCACAGTCACTTTAGAACAAAACAATATTTAGGAAAAGTTGTAGAAGTTTTAATAGAAAAAGAATCTAAAAAATCAAAACAACATTGGGCAGGAAGAAATGAGCAAAATACTATGGTTGTTTTTCCAAAAGAATCTCATAAAGTAGGTGATTTTGTAAAAGTTAAAATTTTAGAATGTACATCTGCTACCTTAATAGGTGTAAGTCAAGGTTAATAAAAAATTTATTATGGAATCAAGTACACAAAACATTAAACAAAGATTTGGAATCATAGGAAATGATCCCATTTTGAATAGATCAATTGAAAAGGCAATGAGAGTCTCACCTACAGATATTTCAGTTTTAGTTACTGGTGAAAGTGGTGTTGGAAAAGAAAGTTTTCCAAAAATCATCCATCAATTATCTCATAGAAAACATAAAAAATATATTGCGGTGAACTGTGGAGCTATTCCTGAGGGAACAATTGATTCAGAACTCTTTGGACATGAAAAAGGTGCGTTTACAGGGGCAAATAACGCAAGAAAAGGTTATTTTGAAGTCGCTGATGGAGGAACCATTTTTTTAGATGAAGTTGGAGAACTTCCTTTAACCACCCAAGTAAGACTTTTAAGAGTTTTAGAAAACGGAGAATATATAAAGGTAGGTGCATCAGAAGTTCAAAAAACAAATGTTAGAATAGTAGCGGCTACTAACTTAGATATGGAAAAGGCAATTCAAAAGGGAAAGTTTAGAGAAGATCTTTATTATAGATTAAGTACTGTAGAAATTAAAATACCCCCTCTTAGAAACAGAAGAGAAGATATTCATTTATTATTTAGAAAATTTGCAAGTGATTTTGCAAAAAAATATAATATGCCGACTATAAGACTTGATGAAAAGGCTCAACATTTATTAAACATGTATCGTTGGAATGGAAATATTAGACAATTAAGAAATGTAGCTGAACAACTTTCTGTTTTGGAAGAAAAAAGAGAAGTATCAAGTCAATTATTACATTCTTATCTTCCAGAATTTAACTCTACTTTGCCTGCTTTGATAAGTAAGAGCACTTCATTAGATGATTTTTCAAATGAAAGGGAAATTTTATATAAAATTTTGTTTGATATGAAAAAAGATCTAAATGACTTAAAAAAAATTACAAATCATTTAAATAACGAAAAATATAAAACAGAACAAAAAGAAAAAGATTATAGTTCTTTAGAAAGTTTACAAGAAAAATTAAATAAGGAAAAAAAGACAGAAATAATTGAGATTAAAGAAAAAGAAAGTATTTTTAGTTCTAAAGAAGACAAATATCACTTTGCTGAAGAAATTAAAGAAGAAGAAACCTTGTCAATTCATGATAAAGAATTAGAGTTAATAAAAAAAGCTTTGGAGAGGAATAGTGGAAAAAGAAAAGCTGCAGCTATTGAACTAGGTATTTCTGAGAGAACTTTATATAGAAAAATTAAACAACATGACATTGAACTATAAAGTAATTATATTGATCATATTTTCTGTTTTCATAGAAAGTTGTGGAAATTATTCTTTTACGGGAGCATCAATTCCAGAAGGTACAGAAAGTTTTCAGGTTAATTTTTTTGAGAATGAAGCTGGGAACTCTATGGGCTCAATATTTGAACCTGGTTTAGATAGAGATTTTACAATAGCCCTTCAAAATATATTACAAAATCAAACTAATTTACAATTATTGAGCTCCGATGCAGATTTAATTTATGAAGGTGAAATAAAGGAATATAGAGTTAGTCCTATGACTTCAACTTCAAACTTACAAGCTTCTCAAAACAGACTTAGTGTAGGAATAAATGTAAGATTTATTAATCTTAAAAAAGAAGAAGACAATTTTGAAAGAAAATTTTCATTTTATTTCGATTATCCTGCAGAAACACAATTGTTGAATGTAAAATCTGAAGCTCATGATCTTATTTTTGAAAGAATCACACAAGATATTTTTAACGCTTCTCTAGCAAAATGGTAAATCTTAACAAAGAGAATTTTAATAATTTAGTAAAAAATCCAAATGATATAAACTTGGATCAAAGTATTGCAATAAAAAAAATAATAAAAAAGTATCCCTATTTTCAAACAGCTAGAATTATTGAACTAATTGGGCTAAAAAAATTTAATAATATAAGATTCAATAATGCACTTAAGACTAGTTCAATTTATTCAACCGACAGAAGCGTTCTTTATGAAATAATTGAGCTAGAAAAAATAAGTTCAAATGAGACTTTACCAATACTTTCTTTGGAAAAAACTAAAAACTCATTTATAAAATGGCTAAAAGTCAGTAAACAGGTTTCAAATCCTAAATCTTCACAAAATTCATTAATAGAAAGTTTTTTGAATGTAAATCCTAAAATTGATCCTCATAAAAAAATGTCAAATACAGATTTGTCAGCTGGATTTAAGCTCAGTAAGAAAGAATATATGACCGAAACTTTAGCTAAAATTTATTTTGACCAAAATAAATTTGAAGAGGCAATTAAAGCTTATGAAATTCTTTGCTTGAAATATCCAGAAAAAATCAGTTTATTTGCAGATCAAATCAAAACAATAAAAAGTAGTTTAAAAAAATAAAAGTCATGAGCAGTTTTTCAATTTTTCTAATTTTAATATTAATAGTTTCTTTTTTACTTGTTTTAGTAATAATGGTTCAAAACCCAAAAGGTGGAGGATTATCATCCTCTTTTGGTGGTGGAGACTCTCAACAAATAGGAGGTGTAAGAAAAACTACAGATTTTTTAGATAAAAGCACATGGGCCTTAGCCTCTCTTTTATTAATTCTAATATTACTATCCAATATCACACTAAGTAATAATAATGAAAATACTGATTCAAAGTTATTAGATTCTAACAATATAGAATCGGTAATTCCTGAAACTTTATCAGAAGAAATTCCATTTGAAATTCCAGTACAAGAATAATTTCTTTTACAATCAAAATGTCAGCTTGTCACTGTAAATAATAATCTTTGACCATTTTGTCATAATAATAACCATGGCATGATTGCTGTATTATAATAATAAAAATAAATCTATGAGTAAATTAAACATTAAACCATTAGCCGATAGAGTTCTAGTTGAACCTTTAAAAGCAGAAACTAAAACAGCGTCAGGAATAATTATTCCCGATACAGCTAAAGAAAAACCTCAAAAGGGAAATGTTGTTGCTGTTGGACCAGGAACCAAAGAGAATCCTATAACTGTAAAAGTTGGCGATTCTGTTTTGTATGGAAAATATAGCGGAACTGAATTAAAACTTGAAGGAAAAGATTACTTAATTATGCGAGAATCAGATATTCTTGCAATTGTTTAATATTTAAAAAATAAAAAATGGCAAAAAAAATACAATTTGACGTCGAGGCAAGAGAAGGCCTAAAAAAAGGTGTTGACGCTTTAGCAAATGCTGTGAAAGTTACTTTAGGACCTAAAGGTCGTAATGTTATTATCGGAAAATCTTTTGGTGGTCCTCAAATAACTAAAGATGGAGTAACAGTAGCAAAAGAAATCGAACTAGAAGATCCTTTAGAAAACATGGGAGCTCAAATGGTAAAAGAAGTTGCTTCTAAAACTAACGATCTTGCTGGTGATGGCACAACTACTGCTACAATTTTAGCACAAGCTATAGTTAAGGAAGGTTTAAAAAACGTTACTGCAGGTGCAAATCCAATGGACTTAAAAAGAGGCATAGACAACGCTGTTGAAGCAATTGTTGGAGAGTTAAATAAAAATGCAGAAACTGTTGGAAGCTCATCTGAAAAAATCAAGCAAATTGCTTCTATTTCAGCCAATAATGATGAAGCGATTGGATCTTTAATTACTGAAGCATTTGAAAAAGTAGGTAAAGAAGGTGTAATTACTGTTGAAGAGGCTAAAGGAACTGAAACTTATGTTGACGTTGTTGAGGGAATGCAATTTGATAGAGGATATTTATCACCCTATTTTGTGACTAATTCTGAAAAAATGGAGGCAGATTTAGAATCTCCATATATTTTACTGTATGATAAGAAGATATCTGCAATGAAAGACTTATTACCTATTTTAGAGCCAGTAGCACAAAGTGGAAAACCATTATTAGTAATTGCTGAAGATGTAGATGGAGAAGCTCTGGCAACTTTAGTTGTAAATAAATTAAGAGGTTCTTTAAAAATAGCTGCTGTAAAAGCTCCCGGGTTTGGTGATAGAAGAAAGGCAATGCTTGAAGATATCGCTATTTTAACTGGAGGTACAGTAATTTCTGAAGAAAGAGGGTTTACATTAGAAAACACTACAATTGAAATGTTAGGTTCAGCAGAAAGAGTAACTATAGACAAAGACAATACCACTCTAGTAAACGGATCAGGTGTAAAAGAGAATATTGAAGCAAGAGTAAATCAAATTAAAGCTCAAATAGAAACTACAACATCAGACTATGATAAAGAAAAACTTCAAGAAAGACTAGCAAAATTAGCAGGTGGTGTTGCAGTACTTTATGTTGGTGCAGCTTCTGAGGTTGAAATGAAAGAAAAGAAGGACAGAGTTGATGATGCACTTCATGCTACAAGGGCTGCTGTTGAAGAAGGTATTGTTGCAGGTGGAGGTGTTGCCTTACTGAGAGCAAGAAAAGCTTTAGAAAAGATTACTAGTGAAAATTTAGACCAAGCTACAGGGATTCAAATTATCTCTAAAGCTATTGAATCTCCATTAAGAACAATTGTTGAAAACGCAGGAGGTGAGGGCTCAGTTGTTGTTGCAAAAGTACTAGAAGGAAAAGGTAATTTTGGATATGATGCAAAATCTGAAACTTATGTAGATCTTTTAAAACAAGGTATAATTGATCCAAAAAAAGTAACTAGAATTGCATTAGAAAATGCTGCATCAGTAGCAGGTATGATTTTAACTACCGAATGTGCTCTAGTTGACATCAAAGAAGACGCTCCAGCAATGCCACCAATGGGTGGTGGTGGAATGCCAGGAATGATGTAATAAATTATAGACAACTGCCCTTTAAAGGGCAGTTTTTTTTATGTACGAAAAGGAATATAAATTTATTGAAAAATCATTAAAATATCTTTCGCTCCAAGATTCTCTTCAACTAATTTGCGAATACCTTCAAAGAAATGTCAATGGTTATGACTGGGTAGGATTCTACTTCCATGACAATAATCATCTAATTCTCAAATCATACTACGGACTAAAAACAGAACATATTAAAATTCCGTTCGGAAAAGGAATTTGTGGACAAACTGCTGAATCAAATAAACATACTATAGTAGATGATGTTAAAAAAGAGGATAATTACATCTCCTGTAATATTAACGTTAAATCAGAAATAGTGGTTCCATTATTTGTTAACAATAAAAATATTGGACAAATCGATATTGATTCAAATACACCAAGTAGATTTACTTTACAAGATTTAGAATTTCTAAAAAATATAAATATTTTAATAGCAAAAAAAATATAAATTTTTATTAAAAAATCTTCTGTTATTTTTTAAAAAAAACTACTTTTATAGTATACATTTTTTCCAATAAAGTATGCTAAAATTAAAGTCAGCCCTTATTTCTGTTTTTGACAAAGACGGATTAGAACCAATCGTAAATAAATTAAATGAACTTGGAGTAAAAATATATTCTACAGGTGGAACTGAATCGTATTTAAGGAAAATTGGAATTCCTGTTTTTAAAGTTGAAGATGTTACAGGATATCCATCAATTCTAGGCGGCAGGGTTAAGACACTTCATCCTAAAATTTTTGGAGGTATTTTAAATAGAAACGAAAACAATGATGACATTAGAGATCTTAAAAATTTTGAGATTCCAAATATAGATTTAGTAATTGTTGATCTTTATCCTTTTGAAAAAACCGTGAAATTAAATGAAAGCGAAGATAATATTATAGAAAAGATTGACATTGGTGGAATTTCTTTGATTAGAGCCGCTGCAAAAAATTTCAAAGATGTTATGTGTGTGTCATCTAAAGATGATTATTCAGATTTTTTACATTTACTAGACAACAATGGTGAAATTAATTTAGAATCTAGAAAGAATTTTGCCATTAGAGCTTTCAACGTCTCTTCTCATTACGATACAGCTATTTTTAATTATTTCAATCAAGATAATAATTCTCTTAAAGCCAGCTATAAAAATGGAAAAGAGCTGCGCTATGGAGAAAATCCACATCAAAAAGGAACTTTTTATGGAGACTTTAATTCAATGTTTGAACAATTACACGGAAAAGAGCTTTCTTATAATAATTTGCTTGATGTTGATGCTGCTGTAAATTTGATTTTAGAATTTTATAATGACATCCCAACATTTGCAATATTAAAACATAATAATGCCTGTGGATTGGCCTCAAGAGATTCGCTTTTGAGTGCCTATAAAAATGCATTAGCAGGTGACCCCGTTTCTGCTTTTGGAGGTGTTTTAATTTCTAATAAAACAATAGATTTTGAAACTTCAGAAGAAATTAATAAACTTTTTTGTGAAGTTGTAATTGCTCCAAGTTTTGAAAAATCAGCAATTAAACTATTGAAATCTAAAAAAAATAGAATTTTACTAGTTTTAAAAAATACCGATTTAAACAATCAACAATTAAGGACCTGCTTAAACGGAGTACTTACCCAAGACAAAGACACCTTAACAGATTCGGTTGTAAATTTCAAAACATGTACAGAAAAATCGCCTAATAAATCAGAAATTAAAGATTTAGAATTTGCCTCAAAAATTTGTAAGCATACTAAATCAAATACTATCGTTTTAGCTAAGAATCTACAATTAATAAGTTCAGGAACAGGACAAACATCTAGAGTTGATGCATTAAAACAAGCTATTGAAAAATCAAATAATTTTAAATTTGATTTAAACAATTCAGTTATGGCAAGTGATGCTTTCTTTCCTTTCCCAGATTGTGTAGAAATAGCACACAAAAGCGGAATTAGTTCTGTTATACAACCTGGAGGCTCAATTAAAGATGATCTTTCAATAGAATATTGTAATAAAAATAATATTTCTATGGTTTTAACTGGAACTCGACACTTTAAACATTAATTTTTATTAACTTGTAATCTAATTTTTAATCATGGCTTTTTTTGACTTTTGGACTGAATCCATAGCGATAGATCTAGGTACAGCGAACACTCTTATTATTCATAATGATAAAGTGGTTGTAGACAGTCCATCAATTGTAGCAATTGATAAGAGAACTGATAAAATAATTGCAGTTGGAAAAGAAGCAAGTCTTATGCAAGGTAAGACACATGAAAATATTAAAACGGTAAGACCTCTTAAAGACGGTGTTATAGCAGATTTTAATGCATCAGAACAAATGATTAGTTTATTAATCAACAGTATTCCTGCTCTTAAAAAAAGGTGGTTTACGCCGGCTCTGAGAATGGTTATTTGTATTCCATCAGGTATAACAGAAGTTGAAATGAGAGCAGTAAGAGAATCAGCTGAAAGAGTTAATGGAAAAGAAGTTTATTTAATTCACGAACCAATGGCAGCAGCAATCGGAATTG
>ERZ887851.2386-NODE-2386-length-14736-cov-7.233431_pt1 | contig 14736 bp, 13 predicted proteins | sample MGYA00521100_ERZ887851 | MGnify/ENA primary metagenome ERZ887851 (study PRJEB32303, sample SAMEA104408602) | aquatic metagenome | biome: Brackish water; feature: Pelagic; material: water | place: Baltic Sea | collected 2014-06-06T16:11:00 | depth 11,444 m ...
ATACACTCGATGTCTTCACCATGGTGGAACGTGAATTCGCTGATAATTTTGGTTCGCTCGATGCGTTTTTCTGGCCCGTCACAGATGTCCAAGCGCAACAAAATTTGAAGTTCTTTTTGGATAATTGCCTAGCCAATTTTGGCGACTATCAGGACGCCATGAAGCAAGATCAAAGCCTATTATACCACAGCCTGATTGCGACCTCGTTAAACATTGGTCTGCTAGACCCCGTTGATGTTTGTCGCCAAGCAGAGCAACGCTATCGCGATGGAGCCGCGCCTTTGAATGCCGTTGAAGGGTTCATTCGTCAAATCATCGGTTGGCGTGAATACATTCGTGGAATTTACTGGCACTTTATGCCCGACTATAAATCCCTCAACTTCTTTAACTATGATCGCCCCCTACCCGCGTTTTACTATGATGGAAACAGTCAAATGAACTGTATGGATCAGGCTGTTCAAACCACGCATGATTTTGCTTATGCCCATCATATTCAGCGCCTAATGGTGACGGGAAACTTTGCCCTGCTGGCCGGGCTTGACCCGGCACAAGTTAACCAATGGTACCTGGAAGTTTATGCGGATGCCTATGAATGGGTAGAGCTACCTAACACGCATGGCATGGCGCTATTCGCGGATGGTGGTGTAGTTGCTTCAAAACCTTATGCGGCCTCCGGCGCGTATATTAATCGTATGTCTGACTATTGCGCTAACTGTAAGTATGATGTCAAACAAGCCTATGGCGAACAAGCTTGCCCGTTCAATTTTCTCTACTGGAATTTCATGATCGAACAGGAGCCGCGCTTGTCCAATAACCCGCGTATGGGAATGGTTTATCGCAATCTAGAGAAGATGGATGACCAAAAACGGGCGGGTGTTCAGGTCGCCGCAAAAGATTTTTTGTCAAAGTTAGATACCCTTAAATAGTCGACTAGGAGTTATGAGAAATGGACGCATCAGCCCCCTTGCCTATCGAAGAATTAAGCAACCGAATTGAGCATTATTTGGTCTGCGAATTATGCGCTCAGGATGTGGCCAAAGCCAATAGCGAGGCAAATGTAACCGATGAAATTAGCCTACAAGACTATACGCAGATCGACACGGGCCTGACCAATCGTGGCATTCAAGTTTGGTGCCGTCGACACAACTTCAATATCGTGCATATAGATTTTCAGGGGCATCAATTGCCTGCTGATTTTCGTCGCTTGACGAGAATTTAATATTCCACTTTCAACGTAATTTCGGTCTCAATATATTTTAAAGGATTTACCAATGGCCAAACCTCTTCCCTTCACAGCCACCACCGATACAGGCGATAGCTTTGATATTACTTTTGCGCTGCATCCATCAACAGAGTCGGCAATCCGGGTTCACCAATTACTCGGCGATTTATTAGAAACGGTAACGCAAGAAGTTCGCAGAGACCCAATGTCCAATGGTGACGTGCTGCAAGCTCTAGCTATGGCCATGGCAATCCGAGCCAGAATGATCGCGGCGGACCCCCAGATTACGGCGAATTTAGCGACCGATTTGTTGACATCAGCCCTAGAGCGAGTTGCCAGTTCAAACACATCATCTATTCCGTCAGGACAAGCCTAGACCAGTGGTGCTGGTTAAAACTCTACGCGCGAACCATCCCAAGCAAACACGTAGCCGCTATCTTCGGGTTGTAAGGCGTCCATCACGCGCAATAAATATTCCGCTGATTGTTCTGCGGTAAATAATTTATCGGCGGCTACTGAACCACGAAACGGTGCGGATAAATCAGTCGAGACGGTGCCGGGATGAAGCCCAACCAATATCGCGTTCTTGTGCCGCCTCTGCCATTCAATGGCGGCGGATTTCGTAATCATATTTTGCGCCGCCTTGGCCGCGCGGTAACTATACCAACCACCAATTTTATTATCTGAAATGGATCCAACTCGCGCGGATAAATTTGCAAAGACGGCTTTATATTGCTTAGCCAAGAATGGCAGTAAATATTTATAGCCAAGAGCCACGCCAAAACTATTCACTGCGAATACCGACTGCATCTTTTCCATTGAAAGTTCAGTTAGCCTGCGTTCCGGCGATATATCTTGGCCATGTAAGAGCCCCGTCGCATTGACTATGATATCAAAGCTTTGGCCCGAAAGTTCATCGACCAAATGCTCCCAACTATCTTCCTGCGTTACATCTAAAATAAGCGCTCCGTCCGCACCGCTGCGTGATGTGATCACGCAGTCTGCAACCGCACCAGAGAGCTGCTCTCGCAGCGCTCCACCTATTCCACCAGAACCACCAATGATAAGGGCACGCGCGTTAGATGAGAAACTTGTGAGCTTAAATATGAGTTCTGTCATGACGATATACACCTTTGGGTCAGCACTTTATTCCTATGAATTAGGGCGAATGGCTGCCGATACAAGCAACCTTTTAACTGACTAGGAGAGCGAGAGCGCCGTGCGACAAGCCGCTATAATCTTCTTAGCTTGATCTTCGCCATATGCGACAGCTGAACCCGACCCCCAAACAGGGTTCGGCCATGCCGCATCACCAATGTTCCGACCAATAACATGAATATGTAATTGCTGCACCTGATTACCAAGCGCGCCAATATTAATCTTATCGGAATGGTGAAACGCTTTAACCCAACGCGAGGCCATGCGCACTTCGTCAAAAATATATGCACCAACCCCATCCGGCAAATCATGCCACTCAATTATATCGGCATATTTAGGCACCAATAAGAGCCACAGAAATCTACTATCCGACATTAGCCGGACATCACAATGTTGGCTCGCGCCTATGGTTTGGCTATCGGCGGCCAGGCGTTGGTCAAGAATAAATGAATTCATGCCTTAACCGAGGGCAGTATCGGAAACAAACGGATTGGTCAGGCGCTCAAATCCGAATGTAGACGTCGGCCCATGCCCGGGTATGAATGTAACGTCTTCACCTAATGGCCAGAGGTTTTGCGTGATAGAATCAATAAGCTGCTGGAAGTCGCCTTTCGGAAAATCCGTGCGGCCAATCGAACCCTTGAACAAAACATCACCAACCATCGCAACATTATCATCAGGCTGATGAAATACGACATGACCGGGCGTATGCCCTGGGCAATGCAGAACATCAAAATGGATACCCGCCACTTCAACCGACTGGCCATGCTCTAGCCACTGATCGGCTTCGAAGGCTTCAGCTTCTGGAAAACCATATTGTTTGGCTTGAGCTGGCATCCCGTCAATCCAGAATTTATCTTCGATATGCGGGCCGATAATCGGGATATCGCGATCACGCGCCATTTTGGCTACCGCTCCAGCATGATCCAAATGACCATGGGTGACGAGAATTTTTTCAAGTTCGATATTATTATCTTTGAGGAACTGATCCAGCACCTCAATATCACCGCCCGGGTCAACGATCCCGCCTTTACCTGTTTCTTCGTTCCAGAAAACTGTACAGTTCTGCTCAAATGCCGTTACCGGAATAATTTGATACTTAGCCATCGATACACCCCTTATTTGTAATTTCAATATGCCCGAAAACCGGAAATGTCACAATTAATTCGGCATTTTCGTAAATAATGAAAAATAATCGGGCCGTTTCGATATCTCAGAAACGAATTTAATAGAATAATATTACAAATAAAATTAAAATTTGATTCGTCCATTAACAACCGAAAGGAGGTGATCCATTGTCTATTAGTAAATCTGGTTTAGCGCCTAAATCCGTCACTAGTCAGGTACGTGGAGCAGCCTTTACGCACCGATAGTGTAAAAAATAATTGGGATTAGGTTTAAGCTAATCTTTAAAGGGCGCTCTTCATGGGCGCCCTTTTTTTGACTGTTACTCAAACTGTATGGCAATAATATATTGATTAATGATTTATCGGCATCCGCTTTTCCTATAGTTTACCCAAATGTTATTTCTAGGAATTGACCTTGGCGCTAGTAGCCTAAAACTCTGCCTCATAAACGAGATGGGCGAGACACAGGCGCATGTGCATCGCCCAATCGCCAGCGCGTCACCTCAGCCGTTATGGGTTGAGCAAAACCCTGAGGATTGGCGGCAGGCCTTAATGAGTGCTCTCACCGAAATTACCCGTGAAGCAGACCATAAAAATATTGCCGCCATCAGCGTAACCGCAGGCGCGCATATAGCCGTGTTATGTGATGCAAATGGCCAAGCCGTTCGCCCGGCTATCCTGTGGAGCGATCAACGCGCGCATCTTGAAGCAGAAGAACTGCGCCAGACCGGATTAGACATAGAAATTGCTGGTAATCAAGCGAGCCCAACTTGGACACTGCCGCAACTCATCTGGCTCAACACCCATGAACCCGACACCATCGCCCGCAGTAAGTCATTGTTTTTCGCCAAAGACTGGCTACGGCACCAGCTTACGGGGGATAATTTTACCGATAGTGGAGACGCAGCAGGCTCCATGCTGGCAAATCATAAGACGAATGATTGGGATGAGCATTTGATCGCTCTTGCCGGGGTAGCGCATCTCCACTTTCCTCAGCTTGGTAACTCGAATGATATTGCCGGTGTTCTAAAACCCAACCTAGCGGCGGAACTTGGCTTGCCCATAGATATTCCGGTTGCGATAGGCAGTATCGATACAACCACGGAATGGCTCTGTTGTGGTGCTATAGAGGCTGGACAAATGAGCCTCAAGCTAGCCTCGGCAGGCGTCGTGTCTCTAACTAACCATGATTTGGCGCCTGCGCCGCCGCTATCGCTCTACCCACATTTGACTGCTGGGATGGCCTATCACGCCGCGGGAATGAACCAGTGCAGCTCAGCCATCGACTGGCTACGCGGCTGTTTCTCGCCCACGCAATCTGCGCAGGCCTTTGAGCAACTAGCCAGCCAATCGCCAGCCGGCGCCAATGGAGCTTTATTTTTGCCATATTTAAACGGTGAGCGGGCACCGCTTTGGCGCGCTGATTTAACGGCAAGCTTAAGCGGTATGACGCGCGCTCATGACATTGGCGATATAGCCCGGGCGGGTTTTGAGGGTATTGGTTTCGCTTTCATGGATATTATTGAGAGCTTTGAAGCCCGCAAGCTCAGCCAAACAAGGCCAATATTCTTGCTTGGGGGGGGCTCGAGAAGCGATTTTTGGTGTCAGCTATTAGCCGATATGCTGGGCCGAGAGCTCGCACGTCCTCGCGCAGTTGATGCGGCATTTGGTGCTGGCATTCTAGCTATGCAGGCCTATCAAAAAGCTACGCGGATGGAGGCCAAACTTTTGCCAAAGAGCCAGATCCAAAAAGTCTATTCCGCCAATCCGGAAGCTGCCGATTTTTATCGCCAGCGACACCAGTCATTTCGCCAACAGCGTGAGACATATCATCCCATCGCATAAATAACTGCTAGTAAGCCGGACATCTTCTGCATAAGGTTTTCACATTGAGAATATTTAGTTATCGCAGAGGAGGTCGATTATGTCGGAGCGGGTAAGTTATACAGTTGAGAACCATATTGCGCATATTAAGCTTACACGTGCGGATAAGATGAACGCCTTGGATGATGCCATGGTGGATGCTCTTATTGCCGCTGGTGAGCGCCTTAAAAACGACGAAGATGTCAGATGCGCCATTATTTCTGGCGACGGCAGAGCTTTCTGTGCGGGCCTCGATCTTTCCAACTTTGCTAAAATGAGCGACGACAGCCACGGCACCAAAGAGCGCAAGCCATTGACTGAGCGCTCACATGGTATAACCAACCGCATGCAGCAAGTTGCATGGGTATGGCGACAAGTACCCGTTCCCGTCATTGCGGTTGCACATGGTGTCGCGATCGGTGGTGGGTTTCAGATATATTTAGGTTCTGATATTCGCTATGCAGCACCAAAAACAAAATTCTCTATTATGGAAATCAAATGGGGGCTCGTCCCCGATATGGGCACGACGCATGTAATGTCGCGCGTCATCCGCGAAGATATCTTAAAAGAGTTAGCTATGACCGGCCGCGTGTTTGAAGCCGAAGAAGCCCTCAGTATTGGCTGCGTTACCAAAGTATGCGAAGACCCAATGGCTAGCGCTTTAGAAACGGCGACCTATATCGCCACCCGCAATCCTATTGCTATCCGCTCAACAAAGCGCCTATTCGACGAACCAGCCGACAGATTTGTCGAGGATACACTATTACTCGAAGCGACTTTGCAAGATGAGATCATCGGCAAGCCAAACCAAATCGAAGCCGTGAAAGCTGAAATGGAAAAACGCGCTGCAAATTTCAGCTAGATAATAATCACGACCCGGCTGATCAGCCAGTATACGGCAACAGCGCCAATCGCTATGGCTGGTGCTTGCTGGACCCAGCCGGGAATTGTGATCGTCGTACGCCGCACGAATAACTGTAATAAAAACTGCAGCGCCAATACGACAATAACAACCAAAATCTGGCCAAGCTCTAGGCCAATATTAAACAGGGCTAAGGCCATCGCTGTCTCACCGCGCGGCAAACCTATCTCCAGCAATACCCCCGCAAAGCCGAAACCATGAATGAGACCAAAGCCAAATGCTATGACTTGAGGAAACCGCTCAGCAATGCCTGAGCGCTGGTCTCGTGGCTTGGTTAATTCAATAGCGACAAATAATATAGAAAGCGCGATCACGGCCTCAACCGGCGCGCTCGGCAAAGTCACCCAGCCCATAACCGACAATGCCAGTGTAAAACTATGAGCCAGCGTAAAGCCGGTCACAACCCACAATAAACGGCGCCAATTCGCGACCAGAAGTGTTAAGCCAATCACGAATAAAATATGGTCATAGCCTGATAGTAAATGCTCTGTTCCCAAACTCAAATAAGCGATGAGTTCGGTGCCGCCGCCAGCCAATTGTGCGAAGGGTTGGTCTGGCGTCAAGCGCATCGTCACGGTGCCGCGTTGTAACAATTCAGCGCGCACAAATACATCTGTTATGGTTTTTCGCAATCCTTGAATGCCGATGGACTGCCCTTCAATTCCACCTTCGCAAGCCAGCTTAAAACTCTCGATGAGCGCACCCGTTCGACGAACGATTTTACTCTCATCTAACTTAGTACAATTTTCAGGAAACACGGGTTGCAAACCGAGCCCCGATACTGACTGCCCGTTTTCCCGAACTGGCTGTTTCCAACGAACAGAATAAACGTCCGTTTGCGCTTCAATGATTTCGATATAACCGGGACGTACCTCATGAGCGGTCGCCGCCGCCGAGACGCTGACCAACCAAACCAAGCTAATAATGAAGGCATAAAAATAAGGATGCAGGCGTTCCACGCTAAAACACCCTATTCCACGATCGGCGCTAGCTGAACATCATATTTCTTCCGCAACACCGCCCAGGCTTCCGCTTTAGCCTCACGCTCACGCAACTGCAACCAATATTGAGCTACACGATCTACCGACTCGTCGAAACCCAAAGTCCTTGCATCTTGCTTATCGACCAATTGCAAAACATGAAAACCATAAGCAGAGCGTATAGGCCCAAGCCAATCCGAGCCTGCATCTAAGCCCGCCAGCGCGTCGACAAATTGCACACCAAACAGCTGCCCTAGATCTTCGCGCGTTCGGTTTGCGTATTCGTTTTGTAACATGAATGGCTTGCCATATTTTCGCCACGTCACATTATCATCATCTGGCATTGTTTTGAGGTCACTTAGAATTTTGGCTGCATCCGCGGCCCGGTCACCCAGAAATACATGACGAAAACTTAGGCGCATTGGCGATGAAAAAACACTCGAATTCTCGGTATGGAATTCACGCAACTCAGCTTCGGTTGGAACCTCAAGCGCGTCTGTTTCACTCAACACAAATTCCATTTTCTGCGCAAGCCGGCGGCGAATAATCGTATCACCCCGATCCAAACCGAGACGAATGGACTCGCGCATTAATATTTCTTCACGAATATGATTCTCGATAAGCACATCCAGCTCTTGCGGCGTTGGCTCGCGCTTCGCCTGAGCCAACCATTGCGCCGCCAGCTTTTCAACCAAGGGCAGATCGATTGTGATTTTCAAATCGTTCTCGCGGTTGAGGTATGCATCCATGACAAAAATCAAAAGGCCGGCCAATAAAATTATTATCAGCCGGTCTTTGAATAGGAAAGATAAAACTTGTTTCATTTATCTCGCCGCCCTTAGTTAGCTGCCTCCAGCCAAATTGGGGATGACCAAACACGCTCTTGCAGGGTTGCTTTTAGCGAAGGGTTGCGTGGCTGTTTTTCTCTAAGTGCATCCCAACTGGACCAACGGCATGTAGGGTTTTCTAACGCACGAACATAATAAAAGGCTTGCTGACCCGCAGTGTATTCACGATCACGCCAAACCGCTTTCAGCTCATCCGCACCCGTATCCGCACTATAGCTGCAATCGGCTAGCTCTACTTGCGCATTATTATCCGGACAGCGATTGGTTTCAGGATCGGCAGCTACATCGCCTGCACAGGCTACATCAAAAATAGCTTCTTTCTGTTCGCCATTCTCGAGCCAACCCTTAACAATTTGAATGCGTTGCAGCGGCGCACTGGCTGGATCACGCATTACCCATACAAGGAACTCAGGATTGGTGTCGGCGACCCTCAAGTCTGACCCCATCGGAACACCTTGCTCATAGGCAAGCTTAACCATGTCGGCGCGCTCAAGAATATTATCAGGATAATCATATCCAGCGAAAAACCTTACTCGCAAGCGCGGCCCAGAAGTGGCGAATGTTTCTTTCCGGCGCATGGCCGAAAAGATCGATTCGCGCGTATTTTCTTCGGCCCAAACACCCGCTAAACCAGATGCGCCCCAGCTATTCCAATAACTTTGCAGATAACCAGGCGCAGGGTCCTTTGGCGCAGAGCCGATACTCATTCTTTCCTCGGCGCCAATATTATCAATCCAAGTACGAAACTGGAGATACATAACCCCCAAACGTTCTGTCCATGTGAGCGGTACTGAACCGCGAAGTTTCGGCGTGCCGTCGACGAGACCAATTTTTGACCAATAATTATCTTCAGAAAAAGCGCCCGCACCAACATGGGTATCGGAAGCCCCGATCATACCAAACTTATAGGGGTTGCCTTTACCTTCAGACTGCAGTTTGAGGCCATTCAGGTAGGCGTTGCGAACATATGAACCTTCAGGGCGGCTCTTATGCCATGTCGCTATTTGATATGGCATGATTTCAAAATCAGCGAACTCATCATTCGGTGACAAAAGCGGATGAACCTCCGACGTGCCTTTAACCTGAGACATCTCAACCAGTGGTTCATTACGCATGCGCAACTCAGCATAAGCCTTATCTAGCGGCGAACCATCAAAGGTCGACATGCGAAACATGAAGCCATCCGAGCCATTTGAGTTATGCGGGATTGCCATACTATCTTTGCCATCCGCGCGCATCTCGTCCATCCATTGCCATAGATCTTCTGGGTTCTTGGAAACCAGACGACTGAAGGGAACGTTGGGAACGTTACTACCTCTGAAAATCACGTTACGGTGCAGGTTCTCAAACTGATCTTGCGACGACGTATATTCATAACCAATAAAGCTCGTAAATTTGCCCGGTTCATTATGCGCTTCTGCAGCTTCAATTACCGTTTGCCAGGCCGACTTGACCACAGTCATATCAAGCAAGTCGTCTTCAACTAGCCCGCCGATATAGGGAAACATTTCTTGAAAAGCTTGGCGACGCTCGCGTCCCGAAGTCGCGTTGCGTAATTTTGTCGCCACCGGGTGTTTTGATACATTCGTGCTCTCATCATACATGGCTGGCACCATACCCAAATACATGGCGTGGTCAGTAACAGCTTGAAAGTCGAGCGGTATATCTAGCTTCATATCGAACCCGCTTGGGTGCGGAATAGATTGCCCCTTCGCATAGCGATAAGCCGCATCGGGATCGTTTCGGTTACCAAAAATATAGGCGTCAAAAGATAAAGCCGTATGAACATGGGTCTCACCAAATAGGGCTTGGCGATCTTCTGGAGCGGCCTGAGCTGATAGGCCAGAAGCCAGTATCAAAGCTAGCCCAGTCAACCCTTTACCAACAAAACCCGACATAAAATTTAATGGCTTGATTCTCTTATTATTCATGGTTCCCCCCATTGAATGTTTATTCAAACACCGAATTTCTTAAAACATTAGATTAGCTGCCGGTCGCCGTCAATTTTTAACTGCGCCAAATTTTAGCTCAGGATCTTCAACCTTGCCGTAGCCGAGCATGAGCAGATCCAAAATATAGTTCTGATAAAGTTTCCACGGCCGCACATCACCTTGGCGCGGAAAATCTTTCATAGCTCGCTGAACATAACCCGACGTGAAATCCAGCATCGGTTCTTCGCCAACGCGCTGCAAATCGATTTCGGGTACGACGGAGGTCAAATTCTGTCCATCCATATACTTTAAAAGCCGACAAACATAAGCACTTGTCAGGTCGCATTTTAACGTCCACGACGCGTTGGTATAACCAAATGATTGGGCCAAGTTTGGTATCCCGCTAAACATCATACCCTTGAAGTTATACGTCTCACTTGGCTTCACTTTCTTACGATCCACGGTAATGTCTACACCGCCCATGAACTGCATGTTTAAGCCTGTGGCGGTAACGACAATATCCGCATCGATACGCTCACCCGACTTCAAAACAATTCCAGCCTTATCAAACCGCTCAATATGGTCGGTAACGACCTGCGCTTTACCACGGCGCAAGGACGCGAAAAAGTCTCCATCCGGAGCCAAACAAATGCGCTGGTCCCATGGGTTATAGTGAGGTGTAAAGTGCTTTTGAATATCAAATTTACCCCCCAGATACTCGCGCGCTCCATCGATAATCTTTTTCTTGGCAGCCTCCGGATATTTACGACAATACCAGAACGAGAGCCTCTGCATTAAAACTTTTACCAATCGCGTTATCCGATAAGCCATCATATCAGGGAGGTATTTATGCAAGTTCTGCGCGAATTTACTCTCAGCGGGCATCGCCACAATATAGGTCGGAGAGCGCTGCAACATGGTGACATTAGAGGCCTGCTTGGCCATTTCCGGCACGAGCGTTATCGCTGTAGCACCCGAGCCGATCACGACGACTTTTTTATCTTTATAGTCCAGATTCTCTGGCCATTGTTGTGGATGGACAATCTTGCCTTTGAACTTCTTTTCATCAACAAAGTCAGGGCGATAACCACCCTCATAGCTGTAATAACCCGTGCAACTAAAGACAAAATTAGCCGTGTATTTGGTCTCTTTTCCAGTGGCCTTATCCAACACCGTCAGTGTCCACAAGCTGCGGGCGCTCGACCAATTGACCTTTGTTACCTTTTTTGAATACTGAATTTTATCGCGTATACCATAGGCGTCTACAGTCTCATTTAGGTAATTCAAAATCGCTGGGCCATCGGCAATTGATTTGGGGTTTGTCCAAGGCCGAAATGAATAGCCCAAAGTGTACATATCACTATCCGAGCGAATACCAGGATAACGAAACAGGTCCCACGTTCCGCCTAACGTTTCGCGGCCTTCGAGTATACAAATACGCCGATCTGGTGTGACCGTTTGCAAATGATAAGCCGCACTGATACCTGAAATACCGGCACCAATAATCACAACATCAAAATCATTCTCGGAAACAGCCATTTCACACTCCCTTTTTAGGAACTTCTGTTCCCTATTCCATTGTCGGTATTATGAAAGATTGGTCCGACACATCACCCGATGGCCACCTCTGTGTGACCGTCTTCACTTTGGTATAGAAGCGAATTCCCTCTGTACCGTGCTGGTTAACATCGCCAAATGCTGACCGTTTCCAACCGCCAAAACTGTGATAAGCAACTGGAACAGGTATCGGCACATTAATCCCAACCATACCCACATTTACCTTCTGCGCGAACTCGCGAGCGGCGAGGCCATTGCGTGTAAACAGGGCAACACCATTGCCATATTGATGTTGGCTTGGCAAGCGCGCCGCCTCCTCCAAACTCTCTGCCCTAACCACTTGCAACACAGGGCCAAAAATTTCTTCTTGGTAAGATTGCATCTCAGGCTTCACATTATCAAACAAAGATGGGCCTATGAAAAATCCATTTTCATGCCCCTGAAGCGATAGCCCTCGGCCATCAACAAGCAGGTCAGCACCCTCTTTAATTCCCATTTCTATATAATATTCAATACGTTCGCGATGCGCTGCTGTTACGACGGGGCCAAAATGTGCTTCCGGATCCGTGGAAACACCGACTTTCAATGTGCCAATTTCGGCAGCTAACCGCTTAACAAATTCATCCGCTGTCGCTTTTCCGACTGGTACCGCAACCGGCAAAGCCATGCACCGTTCACCCGCGGAGCCAAATGCCGCACCCGAGAAATCTGCAACAACTTGGTCCATATCCGCATCCGGCATAATGATGCCGTGGTTCTTTGCTCCGCCCATCGCTTGTACCCGTTTACCGTGAGCCGTACCCGTTTGATAGACATAGTGAGCGATATCAGAAGAGCCAACAAAGCTAACCGCCTTAATGTCTGGATGGGTCAAAATTGCGTCGACACTTTCTTTGTCGCCATTTACCACATTAAGCACACCTTCTGGCGCACCAGCCTCTAAAAACAATTCCCCCAAACGCATAGGCAGGCTTGGATCTTTTTCAGATGGCTTCAAAATAAACGTATTTCCGCAGGCAATCGCGACGCCAAACATCCACATCGGGATCATAGCGGGAAAGTTAAACGGCGTTATGCCAGCGACAACACCCAATGGCTGGCGCATCGAATAAATATCAATCCCAGGGCCCGCGCCCTCTGTATATTCACCCTTCAAAAGGTGAGGGATTCCACAAACAAATTCAATTACTTCAAGCCCACGCTGGATATCACCCTTAGAATCCGCGACCACTTTACCATGCTCAGATGACAACATCTCAGCCAACTCATTCATATTGGCCTCAAGCAAAGATTTGAAGTTGAACATAACGCGCGCTCGGCGCTGAGGGTTAAGTGCTGCCCAGTCTGGCTGTGCTTTCACTGCTGACTGCACAGCAATATCCATTTCAGATGCGGTTGCAAGGGCTACCCGAGCCTGAACCGTTCCGTCACTGGGATTAAATATATCTGAAAAACGACCCGAGGTACCCGTAACCTCTTTACCTGAAATATAGTGGTGAATTTCACGCATACTTATCTTCTCCCAAATTTTACCGCTTTTTCTGGCGCAAGCTTATGCCGTGGAAATAAGTCGGTCAACTAACGCAAAGTGTAACCATAATGTTATCAATAGTCGTAATGACAAGCACGGTAGGTTGGCTATATGATTGGCCATGATAAACGACCTATTCTCTTGGCGCGACACTTCCAGTAACGCAACTGATGACGCTAATAGTGACTTTAGTGCGGGTAAACGTTTCGCTGTAACCGTAACCGCGAACGCAAAGCACAACCGCATAAAGCAGGTTTACCGCGATAACAGCACCAAAGAATTAAGGGTTTACGTTACAGCTCCCGCCGAAAACGGACAAGCTAACGCAGCTGTGATCGCGTTATTATCTCGAGAATTAAACATACCCAAGCACAAACTATTTATTCGCTCTGGCCTAACTGGGCGATATAAAATCATTCAAATCGCCAGTTAGCCAAAGCACAACATCAAGTTCTACTCGGCCGCTTCCATAGCTTTCAAATAAACTGAGTTTTTCGGGCTAGAGAACACTTTCTCAACCATTGGCACGAAGAATTCTAATGGTTCGCTTTTATAGTCAGGATCAAATGCGGCCTGATCATATTTACGACAGAACTCTTCGCAATGATCATAATATTCATGACCCTTGAAATTATCGCGCAAGTCACGATCCAACCCTATGTAATGGAAAAAGTAATAACCTTGGAAAATTCCGTGATTGGCGACCATCCAATGATCTGCCTCTGAAACAAATGGCTTCAATATGGCGGCGCCAACATCTGGGTGGTTCATACTTCCCAATGTATCGCCAATATCATGCAATAGTGCACAGACCGTATACTCTTCGTTGCGACCATCTTTCCATGCACGCGTCGCTGTCTGAACTGAGTGCGAGAGGCGATCGATAGCAAAGCCACCAAAGTCACCGTCCAATAATTTCAAATGCTCGATGACACGACCAGCCAGGCCCTTATTAAAACCTTTCGCGGCATCTGCGATTATCGTCCAATCTTCTTGTGTGCCAACGTCCATCGACGTGAACTGAGCTTGCCGCTCCCCTTTTCCGTGTGACATAAAACCCTCCCGAAGTTTTAGTTTGGGTCTGGTGTTCACTGAACACGCCTAAAATTCTAAACTCAATAATAACATTATCAAACCACTTTGTCCAATCATTCGCATTCTATATCGCGCTCTACATCGCGCTCTAAATCGCACTCTTCATAAGCACCGAATAGGGCAACTAGTCTTGCAACACTGCCGCAAAAACTAGCCGGTAAATTGGCCGCGAAACGAGAACCCGAAAAACCTACTGAACGACCAAATTAAAGAGATCCTGAAGGAGCAATTGAATTTAAGAATAGTCGCGCCTATTCCCGGTTAATAAATTATTGCCCATAAAAAAACCCCAGAGTGACCTTAATCCACACTGGGGTTTTGAAGCTTCTTGCGAGGCGCGGTTACTTCTTAGTAGCGCGTTTCTTTGCTGCTGGCTTTTTAGCGGCTACTTTTTTAGCAGCTGGCTTTTTAGCAGCTGGCTTTTTAGCGGCTGGCTTTTTAGCGGCCGGCTTTTTAGCAGCTACTTTTTTGGCGGCTGGCTTTTTGGCGGCTGGCTTTTTAG
>ERZ887851.2390-NODE-2390-length-14720-cov-28.938766_pt1 | contig 14720 bp, 9 predicted proteins | sample MGYA00521100_ERZ887851 | MGnify/ENA primary metagenome ERZ887851 (study PRJEB32303, sample SAMEA104408602) | aquatic metagenome | biome: Brackish water; feature: Pelagic; material: water | place: Baltic Sea | collected 2014-06-06T16:11:00 | depth 11,444 m ...
TGCCTCAGACCATTTGAGCTGACGCTCAGAAACGCTCCGTTGTCGCTCAGAAAACTTGACTCAACGTGAACAAGTTTGCTGCTTTAAGACTCTAACCCGTGGCTGAGAGACCTGGATTTTACTTTCCGGGCTCTCAGCTGCGGGTTAAGTCATTCTCATTTCGGCAATCATGGCGTTTCGGCGCTGTGAAGTCGGCTATTTCTGATTCCTGTCGTTGGCTTACAGAAACAACGCGTGCTGCAAGGGCGTTTGCCTTGCATTGATTGGTTTAGCCCGCCACCATCCGCATTCACCAGTTTTTACGCAAGTTTTTGTTCAAGTTGCTTTCCAATGAGTATCCTGCAGACACTTAAGAATCGATTCGCCACAGCTCTTCAGCCGCTTTCTGACGATGTCGCTCCGTTGCTGGACATGATTCGATCTTCGCAGGACCCCAAATTCGGCGACTTCCAGGCCAACTGCGCCATGCCGCTGGCGAAGCAAGTGGGCAGGCCGCCTCGCGACGTGGCGGCAGACATTATTGCGGCATTGGATGTCAGCGATATTTGCGAAGCTCCGGAAATTGCCGGCCCCGGTTTTATCAATCTGAAACTCAAGGATGCATGGATCGTTGAGCGGGTGAATTCCATTGCTGGCGACGATCGTCTGGGCGTGATGCCGGTTGAGAATCCTCGACACGTGATTGTGGACTTTTCATCACCCAACGTGGCTAAGCCGATGCATGTCGGCCACTTAAGAAGTTCAGTTATCGGCGACGCAATTTGCCGAACTTTGCGATTTGCCGGACACAAGGTCACCAGCGACAATCATATTGGCGACTGGGGAACTCAGTTTGGCATGATCATCTACGGCTATCGCAACTTCGTTGACTCAGCAGCGTATGCGGCTGATCCCGTAGCTGAGTTGGCTCGACTGTACAAGCTGGTGAATCAACTTTCTGATTATCATGCGGCCAAACAAAAACTGCCTCAACTGAAGATCAGTCTGCAACTACAGAAAGACGAACTAGCTGCAGAACAATCAGAGACGGATCCGGCTGACAAGAAGGCCAAAAAGAAACTGAAAAGCTTTCAGAAGGCCGTGGACACAACGTTGGATAGCATTAAGTCTGCGGAAGAAAAACTGGCTGCAGTCGCCGCCGACTCCAACCTGCAGCAACTTGCGGATGCTCATCCCAATATTGCCAGGCTGGCTCGAGCAGAAACGTCAAAACTGCATGCGGGCGACGTTGACAACCAAAAGCTATGGGACGAATTTCTGCCCGCCTGTCTGCAGGCGTTGCAGCGAGTTTACGATCGACTGGACATTCAGTTCGATATGACATTGGGAGAAAGCTATTACAACCCCATGCTGGCCGATGTTGTTTCCAGCCTGAAAGATAAGGGCCTGGCGACCGACAGCGACGGGGCCACGTGCGTGTTTGTAGAAGGCAACGAAGCTCCGTTTATCGTGCAGAAAACCGATGGAGCGTTCACGTATGCGACAACGGACCTGGCCACAATTCAGTATCGAGTTGAACAACTTAAAGCCGACGAAATTTTATACGTTGTGGATAAGCGGCAGGCCGAACATTTCAACCTGCTGTTTAAAACGTGCGAACTTTGGGGCTTCAAAGATCTGAAGTGCCAGCACGTCAGTTTCGGCACGGTGATGGGCAAAGACGGCAAGCCGTATAAGACTCGATCCGGCGACAACATCGGTCTGGAAAGTCTGATCGACGAAGCCATCGCGCGAGCTCGCACAGTTGTTGACGAAAACGACGATCGTCGAGAAACGCCCGTGCTATCGGCTGAGGACCGCCACAGCGTTGCGGAAATCGTCGGCATCGGCGGAATCAAGTACGCCGACCTGCATCACAATCGTGAAAGCGATTACGAATTCGACTGGGACAAGATGCTGGCCACAACCGGCGACACGGCGACCTACATGCAGTACGCCTATGCCAGAATCTGCGGCATCTTTCGAGAACTGAACATCGATCGAAACGCCATCGGACAAGCGACGGCCAACGTGCTGTTAACCGGTCCGGAAGAACGAGCCTTGGCATTGCAGCTGATTCAATTTGATGAAGCCATTTCATCAGTGATTAGCGATTATCGCCCGAATCAAATGACCGGCTGGTTATTCGACGCCGCCGGAAAGTTCAGTGCGTTCTATGCTCAATGTTCCGTCAAGAATGCCGAAACGCCCGAACTGAAAGCCAGCCGCCTGGTGCTGTGTGACCTGATGGCACGAGCCATCAAGACCGGCCTGTCATTGCTGGCAATCGACACAGCAGAAGTGCTGTAGTTGGTTGGTGCCATTGGATTTCAGGGACGTTGTGCGGCGGATGTGAACGTGGATGGACCGCTGGTTGTGGCTGCGATTGTGGAGCCCCCAAAGTCGCCATCACGCTGCGCCGTGATGGGCATCGATTATCGCACGTTGCCGTTATTCGCCACTACTGTGCTATGCAATAACCGCGAGACGATTTCCCTCAATAGAATTTCGCCATGTGACGAATCACGTAGCCCAGAATGGTGCTCCATGATTGTTCGACATCGTCGTTCCATTCCGGGTCGAATTGGCGAGCCGTTTCGATCACGCTGTCAAACCAGTATTCATACAGTTCCGGCTTGATGTCCAGATGGTGGCGATCGTGAGTTTCTGCTCGTTCGCGAATCTCGTGCAATGCTTCCGGCTCACCTGAAGTCGCCCCAGCCGCCAGCTTTAGCGAATGCAGCAACATTTCGTTCTGTTTGGTGAAATCTGTGAAGCGAAACTTGTGCCGGATCTCTTCAGACCGCCCAAAGAAACGGTCGTAAAACGACGGAATAAAACTCGAATCCGCACTGCAGCGATTCAGGCTTTTCAGGAACAATTCTTTATGAGACGCTTCACTCATCAGAATTCATTTTAAGAAACAGTTTTCGAATCATACGAGCGAACAGTACTTAAACCCTGGATCTCGCATTAGATTTCAGGGGCGTATCTCTGATGATGCTGTCCATGTTCACAACTTCGTCCAGATCCGTCAACCTCTCGTTTCGTCGGCCAGTATCGCGGCTGCAGACGTTAACAACGGCAAAGAATGGCCTTCTTTCGTGTATCTTATGCTGGTTCGCGTTAGACTTCCGATTGTGCGGCAACTGGCATTTGTCTGTACGGCTATTGGGCCGATCGAACGTTGATAACGCCGGTGCGTATTGGGTTTTCTGGTTTTCTGTGCAGGTTTGAGTTTACGGCTGAATTATGCTTCTAAGGGTGACGAATCTTCGAGCTCCGGTGGAAACGCCGGAAAGTGAACTGACGCCGCTGGTTTGCAGAAAACTGCGGTTGGCCGGTGAAGAACTGCGTTCGTGTCGAATCATTCGCAAAAGCCTGGACGCTCGGCAAAAGTCAAAGCTGGAATTTGTCTACTCGCTGGTGCTGGACACAAAATCCGACAAGCCGCTCCCCGCAAAATTCGGCGACCTGGTTGTAGATGCCTACAAGAACTCCGGCTTCGTCGATCCGGTTCCCGGCACCGCCCCAATGTCTGAACGGCCGGTGGTCGTCGGCTCCGGACCAGCCGGCTTGCTGGCCGCCTACTTTCTGGCCGTTAAAGGCTATCGTCCGATTGTGATCGAACGCGGCAAAGCCGTTAAGGAACGTGTTCCGGCGATTCGAGCATTTGATTCCGGTGGCGAGCACGACAACGAAAACAACTATCTGTTTGGCGAAGGAGGAGCTGGCTGTTTCAGCGACGGAAAGCTCACCTGCCGCATCACCGGGCCGGATGTGGATTGGGTGCTGGAAAGCTTTGTCGAATGCGGCGGACGTCCTTCGCTGGTTTACGAACATCGTCCTCATTTGGGCAGCAACAAACTGCCCATGATCTGCCGCAACTATCGCCGCAAAATCGAAGCACTCGGCGGCGAATACCGATTCGAATGCCGTCTTGAAGGGCTGAAGATTGTTGACGATCAAGTTGTCGGCATCGAAACTTCATCAGGCCATATTCCCACCTCACACTGCATTCTGGCCATCGGCCATAGTGCCAGAGATTCGTACGAAATGCTGTTGCAGGCCGGGCTGCCTCTAAGGCCGAAAGCCTTCCAGCTTGGATTGCGAATTGAACAGCCACAGGAACTCATCAATCAACACAAATACGGCAAGCCGGAATACCTTCAACAGCTGGGCGCCGCAGATTATTCTTTGGTGGCCAAAGGCGAACGAGACCTGTTTACGTTTTGCATGTGTGCCGGCGGAATCATGATTCCCAGCGTTTCAGAACCCAACATGTTCTGTTCCAACGGCATGAGCAATTCTCGGCACGACACGCCTTATGCCAACAGCGGTCTGGTGGTGACTCTGGAACCGGAACTGTTCGGCAGCAATCATCCACTGGCGGGAGTTGAACTGCAGCGCAAATACGAAGCCGCCGCATTTCGCCTGACGGGAGGCCATTATCACGCTCCCGTGCAGCGAGCCATGGATTTTGTGAATGGCAAAACGCCGTCGCCGGACGAACACATTCCAACGTCGTACGAACGAGGCACCAAGGCCCGAAATCTGGCCGAAGTATTGCCTCCTCCGATTTTGAAAGCGATGCTGGACGGCCTTCCGGTGATGAATGAAAAGTGGAAGGGACGCTACTTGCCGGATGCTGTATTGGTTGGCCCCGAAATGCGAGGCAGCTCTCCCATTCGTATCGATCGTGATCGTGAAACCTGGCAGATACCGGGAATGAGCGGCCTGTATCCTGTGGGAGAAGGCGCCGGCTATGCTGGCGGAATTGTGACCGCTGCCGTTGACGGTTTACGAGCTGCAAAGAAACTGGTGGAACAGTTCGCTCCGTGTGAGTAGCCGGCTTGCAATCACGTTCGGCAGAATTATTAGTTGCCCTCGTGCCTGCAATTCTGGTTGGCGAACTGCAATTCACTTTGCTTTATTCAGAACCAGCAGTCAGCACTTCCACGCAAAATCTCATCACCTCGTGGACGGCAGAAAACTGTCTGTCGCGGCGGACGGTAACCGCGTTCAGGCTACCGGCGTCAACGTCCTGTGGCGATGGCTGCAACTTTAGCTGTCGCGAATACACGGTCACGTCGCTGTCGGAACCAATCACCACTGTGGACCATGCCATGCCGTCCAGTTCTGGTGGAGCATCCGGCCCCAGATGTCCGGTAACGCTGGCGGCGATGGTTGCCTGAGGAGTCCTGAGGATGGCCCCCATGGCCATTTCCTGGCTCACCTGTTCGCTGACGGCCCCGAATTCTTCCAACGATTGTTCTTCTACATTCAGCCAGGCACACTTCGTTGGCAATTGGTAAACCACGGCTGATCCGGCCAGTACGTTGGACGCTCCTGGAATGCGAGCCAGCGAAGCCGAAATCAAACCGGCTGTGCAGCTTTCTGCAAACACGATCTGATGTTTGGATTTTTGCAGAAGGTCGGCAAGTGCTTCCGACAATTGATCATCAAACATGTCATCGACCTTGAAGTTATCCAATCGACGAATCGATCCTGCAATTCAGCCCGATGCTGCCAGAAGAAGAGTCGCCACTGCAGTTGTGAGACCTCATGGTACAGTTATATCAGCTCCACAATTATGCGATCTGGCCATTTTTCCGGGATCGTCGGATCCTTTCCCTGTTGGACGTGGGTAACGATCCGTGCCTGCAAGTGGAAAGCCGTCGCTGGCGCACTGGCCCTGCGAGCCCCTGAGGCAAGCTCAGGGGGGATGCGAGATCCGTTGCTAAATCTTGTTACTCGAAAGGCGGCGCTGCAGACTATGGCAGGTCTGAGCTGCCCATCAGGTAACGATCAACTTCTCGTGCACAGCCTCGGCCTTCGTTTATGGCCCAGACGATCAAACTTTGACCTCGACGACAGTCGCCCGCGACAAAGACATTTTCCACGTTGGTTGTGTACTTTTCGTGATCGGCCTTCAGCCAGGTCATGCCGCCACGTCCTTCGGTGATGTCGATTCCAAGTTGCTGTGCAGGGCCGCCTTCCGGGCCAAGGAATCCCAATGCCAGAAATACCAGGTCAGCTGGATACTCTTTTTCCGACCCCGGAATCGGAGTAAACGGTGCTCCGCCTTCCGTGATCTTCTGCCAGTCAACCTGACAGGCTTTAACGGCCTTCAGGTTGCCATTTTCGTCGCCAATAAATTCGACGGTGGACACGCAGAATTCGCGAGGGTCTTTGCCGAACTTTGCGGCTGCTTCTTCGTGACCGTAATCAACTCGGAAAACACGAGGCCATTGAGGCCAGGGGTTGTTGGAAGATCGTTCCATTGGTGGTTGTTCGACAATTTCGAAGTTCACCAGGCTTTTGCAGCCATGACGCAGCGAAGTTCCCAGACAGTCGTTGCCCGTGTCTCCTCCACCGATAACCACAACATTTTTGCCCTTGGCATTGATGAAGTTGCCATCGGACAATTCCGAATCCAGCAGGCTTTTTGTGTTTGGACGAAGGAAGTCCATCGCAAAGTGCACGCCGTTCAATTCGCGTCCATTAACCGGAAGGTCTCGTGGGCGAGTTGACCCGGTGGCCAGCACAACCACATCAAAGTCAGCCTTGAGTTTGTCCGCAGAAATGTCTTTGCCGATTTCTGTGTTCGTGACAAATGTGATGCCTTCTTCCTGAAGCAGTTTGACTCGCCGATCAACGATCTCAGTCTTCTGCAGCTTCATATTTGGAATGCCGTACATCAGCAGTCCGCCGATGCGGTCGTCGCGTTCGTAAACGGTGACGGTGTGACCAGCTTTGTTAAGCTGAGCGGCACACGCCAGGCCGGCAGGGCCGGAACCGACCACGGCAACGGTCTTTCCAGTGCGTACGGCTGGAGGTTCAGGGACCACCCAACCTTCTGCGAAACCGTGATCGATGATGGAACATTCAATGTTCTTAATCGTCACCGGTGGTTCGTTCACACCCAGACAGCACGAACCTTCGCAGGGAGCCGGACAGACTCGCCCTGTAAATTCCGGAAAGTTGTTGGTATTGTGGAGACGATCCAACGCATCCTTCCAGCGACCGTTGTAGACAAGGTCGTTCCATTCCGGAATAAGATTGTTGACGGGACAGCCCGACGCCATGTTGGCCATCAGGTCGCCGGTATGGCAAAACGGAACTCCGCAATCCATGCACCGAGCTCCCTGCGTTTGCAGTTCGTCAACGGGCATGTGGTCGTGGAACTCGTTCCAGTCCAGAATGCGCAAAAGTGGTTCCCGATCCTGTGGAACCTGACGCTTAAATTCTTTGAAGCCAGTTGGCTTTCCCATCGTTCAGTCTTTCGTCTACGTCTAATCTATGAATGCAATGATGATCTTGGCTGATGGACAGTGGTGATTAAACACCGGCCGCCGCTTCTTCGGCTGCAATTTCCGCCAATGCTCGCTTAAAGTCCACAGGCATCACTTTCGCGAACTTTGTCAGCGATGTATCCCAGTCACTTAGAATCTGGCGAGCCGTTTCTGAGCCCGTAAACTGCTGATGCTTTTCAATCAGGGCTTTCAATTCGGATTCGTCTTCTGCAGTTTCCACCTTTTCCAGGGCGACCGTTTCCAGGTTGCAGTTCACCAGCAGCTTTTCGTCCGGATCGAAAACATACGCAACGCCACCAGACATACCTGCCGCAAAGTTGCGACCAGTTTTGCCAAGAATGACGACTCGCCCGCCGGTCATGTATTCACAACCATGGTCGCCGACGCCTTCGACAACCGCCGTTGCTCCTGAATTACGAACACAGAAGCGTTCTGCCGCGATACCTCGAAAATACGCTTCACCGCTGGTCGCTCCATAAAGGGCCACGTTGCCGATGATGATGTTTTCCGCAGGCACAAACGTGCTGTTCTTTGGTGGGTAGACAATAATGCGACCGCCGGAAAGCCCCTTGCCGACATAGTCGTTGGCATCGCCTTCAACTTCAATCGTCACACCATGAACGCTCCACGCACCTACACTTTGACCGGCAGATCCGTTGGCTTTGATGTGAATCGTGTCTTCCGGCAAGCCATCGGGGCCATGCACTTTGCTGACTTCATTGCTTAGGATTGTGCCGAACGCGCGATCGATGTTTTCGATGTGCGTATCAACATGAATCTTCTGCTTCTTTTCGATCGCAACTCGGAACTTTTCGACCAGTTCCATGTCTCGAACCGTTTCCAGCCCATGCTTCTGATCAATCGTGCAATAGGTCTGCACGTCGTCGTGAGGCTTTTGAGCGGGAGTCAGAATTGGCGTCAGATCGATGCTTTTGGCTTTCCAGTGAGCAACTTCTTTGTCCAGTTCCATCATGTCGCAGCGACCGACCATTTCGTTGATGGTGCGGAAGCCGAGTTCTGCCATGATTTCTCGAGTTTCCTCAGCCACCATAAACAGATAGTTGACCACGTGTTCCGGCTTGCCGTTGAACTTCTTGCGAAGTTCCGGATCCTGCGTGGCAATACCCACCGGGCAGGTGTTCAAGTGACACTTTCGCATCATGATGCAGCCCATCGCAATTAATGGAGCTGTCGCGAAACCGTATTCTTCGGCGCCCAGCAGCGTGGCAATCACGACGTCTCGACCAGTCTTCAGCTGACCGTCTGTCTGCAGGCGAACTCTGCTGCGCAGGTCGTTCATCACCAGCGTTTGATGAGTTTCCGCAATTCCCAGTTCCCATGGAAGACCGGCGTGCTTGATGCTGGTTAGAGGAGAAGCACCGGTGCCGCCTTCGCTGCCGGATATCAGAATGTTGTCTGCATGGCCCTTGGCAACGCCCGAAGCGACCGTGCCGACTCCCACTTCCGAAACCAGCTTTACACTGATTCTGGCCGCGCGATTGGCGTTCTTCAGGTCATAGATCAACTGCGACAGATCTTCGATGGAATAAATGTCGTGGTGAGGTGGCGGGCTGATCAGACCGACACCGCGAGTTGACAGGCGAGTTTCTGCAATCACCTTATCGACTTTGTGACCAGGCAATTCTCCACCTTCACCGGGCTTGGCTCCCTGCGAAATTTTGATCTGAATTTCGTCGGCGTTGGTGAGGTACCACGATGTGACCCCAAAGCGACCACTGGCAACCTGCTTAATCGCAGATCGACGCAGGTCGCCGTTGTCGTCCGGCGTGAATCGCGAATAACGTTCTCCACCTTCGCCGGTGTTGCTTTTGCCACCGATGCGGTTCAAAGCAATCGCCATTGTTTCGTGAGATTCAGCACTGATCGATCCGAAGCTCATGGCACCCGTGCAGAATCGCTTCACGATTTCTGACGCAGGTTCAACTTCAGACAGCGGAACTGGCGTACCCTGTTTGAACTTCAGCAAACCACGCAAATGGCAGGCTCGCGTTGTTTCGCTGTTAACCAGATTGCTGAAGTCTTTGTACGCGTTCTTGTCTCCCGAACGAGCGGCCTGTTGAATGCGGCCGATGGTGTGAGGATTCCAGGCGTGCTTTTCGCCGTTGCGTCGCCAGTGGAACAATCCCGTGTTGGGAAGTTCGTGACTGATGCTGTCTGGGTTTTCCGGATAGCCCAGGTGGTGTCGCATTAAGGCTTCTTCTGCCAACAGATCAAAGCCAACACCCTTGATTCGACTGGCCGTTCCGGCAAAGCACAGATCGACAACTTCTTCTGCCAGACCGACAGCTTCGAAAATCTGAGCGCCCTTATAGCTTTGCAAAGTGCTGATGCCCATTTTGGCCATCACCTTTAACATGCCCTTGGCAACGCCCGTGCGGTAAACCTGCACGATTTTCAGGTTGGTGTATTCTTCGTCGATTTTTCCGTCTTCTCGTGCCTGACGCAACGCGTACAAGGCGATGTACGGATTGACCGCGTCAGCTCCATAACCGATCAGCAGGCAGAAGTGGTGAACTTCGCGAGCTTCACCGGATTCGACGACGATGCCGATCTGAGTTCGTTCTTCGTGACGAACCAGATGATGATGCACGGCACCGGTCGCCAGCAGTGAACTGACAGGAACACGGTCAGGGCCGATTGCTCTGTCCGAAAGAACGATCAGGCTGTATCCATCTTTGATGGCCTGCCGCGATTCAGCACAGATTCTTTCCAACGCCGGCTTCAAACCGCTGACACCTTCCGACTTCGGATACGTGATGTCAATGACCTTAGACTTCCAGTTGCGGTGATCCATGTCCTTCAGATTGGCCATTTGCTGGTTGCTGAGGATTGGATGCGGCAAAGCAAGTCGATGGCACTGTTTGTCTGTTGTGTCCAGCAGGTTGCCTTCCGGACCAATAAAGCATTCCAGAGACATGATGACTTCTTCGCGAATCGAATCGATTGGCGGATTGGTCACCTGAGCAAACAGTTGGCGGAAGTAGTCGTACGGCATGCGAGCCTGGTCGCTAAGGCACGCCAAAGCAGCATCGTTGCCCATCGATCCAATGGGATCTTTCTTGGCCATCAGCAACGGAATCAACATGAAGTTCATGGTTTCGGTTGTGTAACCGAAGGCCTGCATGCGATTCAGCAGTTCCTGATCTTTGTAGTATTCCGGCTTGTTGCCTTCCGGGATTTCTGCCAGACGAATGCGTTCCTGGTCGAGCCATTTTCGATACGGACGGCGAGACGCAACTTCGGACTTCAGTTCGCCGTCATCGATGATGCGACCTTGTTCAAAATCAACCAGAAACATGCGACCTGGCTGCAGGCGCCCCTTGTATGCGACGTTTTCAGGTTCGATATCCAGAACGCCAACTTCGCTGGCCATTACGACTCGATCGTCTTTGGTCACATAATAGCGACTCGGACGAAGTCCGTTGCGGTCAAGGGTGGCCCCAATGAAGTGGCCGTCCGTGAAGGAAACCGACGCAGGTCCGTCCCATGGTTCCTGTAATGCACTGTGATATTCGTAGAATGCCTGCTTGTCGTCAGGCATTGTGGTGTGTTCCTGCCACGCTTCCGGAATCATCATCATGACAACTTCCTGCAACGTACGACCGCTGTGATACAGCAGTTCCAGTGCGTTGTCGAAGCGGCCGGAATCCGATGTGTGAGGTTCCACCACCGGAAACAGCTTTTGAAGATCGTCGCCCCAAAGTGGGCTTTCCATCATGCCCTGACGAGCAAACATCCAGTTGCCGTTGCCTTTAACGGTATTGATTTCACCGTTGTGTGACATGAACCGCAGCGGTTGAGCTCGGTCCCAGCTGGGAAAGGTGTTGGTGGCAAAGCGGCTGTGAACCATTGCCAGGTGACTGGTGTAGTCTTCCGCCTGAAGGTCTTTAAAGAATGGCAGCACCTGAAACGACGTCAGCATGCCTTTGTAGATGATGACCTTTGTCGACAAAGAACAGACGTAAAAGGCCAACGCCTGACTTAGTTCTTTACTGTTTCTCAGTTTGTGGCTGGCCAGCTTGCGAATCACAAACAGCTGGCGTTCCAAAGCTTCCTGGTCCAGCCCGTCGGCCGCACCCACAAACAGCATTTCCATGTGAGGAGCGAAATCGCGAGCTGTCTTGCCAATGTCCGCTCCATCGAAATCAACGGGAAGAGTTCGCCAGCCCAACAGCTTCTGGCCCTGCTGTGCGATCAGTTCTTCGACCGTCTTCTTGCAGGTGGCTCGTTCAGCTTCATCCGGTGGCAGAAAGACAACGCCGGCTCCATATTGGCCGGGTTCAGGCAGATCGACGCCGATATCTTCTTTGGCAACTCGCTTCAGAAATTCAGATGGAAGGCCGGTCAGCATGCCCGCACCGTCGCCCGTGTTTTCTTCGCAACCACATGCTCCACGATGATCCAGGTGACGCAAAATGCGATCGGCATCGACGATAATTGAGTGTGATCGTTCGCCTTTAATATGTGCAACGAAACCCAGGCCACAGTTTTCTGACTCATTGGCAGGGTCATATAGGCCCGTCGCTTCGGGGGCGCCAAAGGCAGGTTTCATTGCAAGTGGGTACTGATTACCTCGAATGTCTTCCATTTTGCTTCTCTCAATTTCTATCCGCCGTTTAAACGACGGGGGCCTTTCGGCATTTCCGGGAAACTCCCGGGGCTCGGCAGACGCATCTCGCCCGGCACAAAGCGACCGCTGACAGGTCGCCGGAAGCCGATCGTCACACGTCTCACATATTCAATGGACGGTGACTCAGACGGCTAATTTCACTGCCGCGGGTTTCGCTGCAGCCTCACAGGGTTTGAATGTTAACACTGTTCTACGACCGCGCGACGCCACCAACAATGCGGGACCGCCTATTCGGTTCTGCATGGCGACGTTTTTCATAGACAATATGCGATCGTTCTGGTTCATTCTTGATTCCAGTCTCGACATTCTCGAGACACAAATCCCCGCCGTGAAAGTGCGGAAGTTGGCGGCAGCCTAATCGTCGGCATCCAAGCCGTCCGGCCAATGCATTTCCTTTGCGGCGCGTAGTTTCCTACTTTTCCCCGCCCAAAACAAGGCTGAGGAAAAAAGCTCCGCAGGTGAGAAACGAGGGTTTCTGCCGCCAATCGCTACACTCTACCCAAGTTTCAGGCGGCTTGCACCAAATGTTAACACGAATTTCTCGGGTACTGAACATACGTTCACGTTATGCGGTTCCGCGGCGCGATGTGGCCAATCTGAACGACGCCGGCTGATTTCCAATACTGTGAGCCGAGTTTCTCCGTGCCGGTGACGTTAAATCACGGCTCAAACGCTGACATCCAAGGACTTGCGCTGCCCTGTGCCAGCCAATCGTTTGCCAAAGAGACTTTCAGGGCACTGGTTGACGGCACGGGCGGCAAAGTTAACGTTCAGCACGCCGATCGACGATCTGAAATTTTCACTAAACTATAGAGCAACCGAACTTTTGTTGAGCACGAAGTTGGTCGGCTTTCGCTGTGCGAAAGTGCGTTCCTTCGCGGAACGAAAAACGACCGTGTCTAAAGTCAATCCGTTGAAGCCCCACCATTTAACAAGGAATTTAGTCCGTGACGCTTGAAGAACTGCAAAACATGATCGACAAGATGTATTCCCGTAAAGACGAAGCTCGTGGCGTGGAAGGCACGTTTATGTGGTTGATGGAAGAAGTCGGCGAATTGGCTGCCGCTTTGCGAGGCGACAACAAAGAAGAACTGGCCAAAGAATTTGCCGACGTTCTGGCCTGGCTGGCCACAATCGCCAATGTCGCTGGAATTAACCTGACAGAAGCTGTCGCTCTGAAATACGGCAACGGCTGCCCAGGTTGCTCCCAAATGGTGTGCGTCTGTTCCGATGCTGAAAAGCCGTAGCCCTGAACGCCACTCAGCCAGCAAAAGTAGCCATCACGCTCCGCCGTGATGAAAAGCCGCAGATGGCGCGTTTGTTTTACTAGCCGACGAGCCTGTTATCAGCACTTTGCCGCCCACTCCACTTTGTGAAGTGGGCTAATTGCGGCGACCGATTTCGATTTTTGTCGTTTGCCCTGTTGCATTCATCACGCGGAGCGTGACGGCTACTAACGGGGCATCCCAACGTAGCTAGCAAGCTCCGCAGTGGTGAGCATCGTGTATCGAACGTGCCTGAATATTAGGTTCGCTGCGCTGGTGCATTTGATCACCCTTCGGCATTCCAGACAAAGTGAGGCCTCGGCAAGAGGCCCCATTTGCGCGGCTCGTCACGGCTACTTTTCCGAAACGCTCAGCGAAACGCGACGTGAACACAAGAACATGCGGCACGTGAAACCGCTTTTAGTGCTTTCCGCCGGGGCGTCCCTGCAAAGCGTGAGCCTTCGCCATGGCGTCTTCTGCTTCCAGAATTTTGCCGCAGCGCTGATAGATGACGGATAGTTGAGTGAACGAAAACGGATCTTCCGGCTGAATCTCAGTTACTTTCACAGCGTGCTTGATCGCTTCTTCCAGGCGTCCCAGTTTTTGCAGATAGACTCCCAAAGCCATATTGGAATGCAGATGGTCAGGTTCTGCCGCCACAATTTTCAGCAGGGCTTCTGCAGCACCTTCCATATCTCCCGCGTCTTTTAGTTTGACGGCTGCGTCATACAACTGATCTGAATCCTGTGATTCGGACATTCTTCTGCCTCTTAAAAAAAATAGCTTCGGTCGCACGCAGGACGCCTGCGAACCGTTTTGGGAATCGTTAATTCAGGTATGTTAGACGCCTGAATTCGAGACTCAACTTGCTTGCCGCATATTTCACGCACTTAAGAACGTTGACCGACGCTTAAGTCGTTCGCACCAACAACGAAAGCCGTGAAGGGCTTGTTGATTTCATGGCCGAATGTGCTGAGCGCAGTTACCCCATGGTCGTAGACCTGGATTTTTCGAACGACATGATCGCCAGCCTGGTCTGCGACCGCGGGTTAAACGAAGAAACCTGCATCCGGCTGAGGCTTCCCAGCAAATCCGAGTTGGTACGCTATGCCCACCCTACGGCCGCACTCGGCGAAAAACGCTTACTTAAACATATCCCGTCGAACCTACGCCACCGCCCGCCGAGGCGTCTCGGCCGGCATCGTTCGGCGAAACACGCTCACTCAAACATATCCCGTCGAACCTACGCCACCGCCCGCCGAGGCGTCTCGGCTGGCATCGCTCGGCGAAACACGCTCACTCAAACATATCCCGTCGAACCTACGCCACCGCCCGCCGAGGCATCTCGGCCGGCATCGCTCTGCGAAACACGCTCACTTAAACACATCCCATCGAACCTACGCCACACCGCCCGCCGCGGCGTCTCGGCCGGCATCGCTCGGCGAAACACGCTCACTTAAACATATCCCGTCGAACCTACGCCACCGCCCGCCGAGGCGTCTCGGCCAG